>Ga0182024_10025213_pt1 | contig 10516 bp, 7 predicted proteins | sample P32metaG_FD_120480 | JGI IMG/M metagenome (GOLD analysis project Ga0182024, IMG submission 120480) | Permafrost microbial communities from Stordalen Mire, Sweden - P3-2 metaG (Illumina Assembly) | ecosystem: Environmental > Terrestrial > Soil > Wetlands > Permafrost | place: Sweden: Stordalen...
GGCGAGCCCGGCGACCTTGTGAAGTTCTCGCGCTGGATCACGCCCGCCGCGGTTCAGATCCGCTTCGACACGCACTTCTTCCTCGCTCCGCTTCCCCCCGGTCAGGAGCCACGGGTCGACGGCGAGGAGTGCGTCGACCTCGGCTGGTTCACTCCGCAGTCCGCGCTCGCGGCCTACCGTGCGGGAGACATCGCGCTCGTCTTCCCGACGATCAAGCACCTGGAGCAGCTGAGCGAGTTTGCCTCGGTGGATGATCTGCTCGCCTACGCCGGCGGACGCGACGTTCGACCGGTGCAGCCGAAGGTCGTGCTCGAGGGCGAGGTGGCCCGGGTGCTGCTCCCCGGCGACCCCGGCTACTGAAACGCGAGGCGACCGCCGCTCACCCTTGTTGCTGGGCGTCGATCACGTGCGTGACCGCGTTGATGAGCGCCAGGTGGGTGAACGCCTGCGGGTAGTTGCCGAGATGGCGCCCGCTGGAGGCCTCGAGCTCCTCGGCATACAGGCCGAGTGACGAGGAGTAGGAGAGCAGCCGCTCGCACAGGTGCTCGGCCTCGCGGTGCTCGCCGATCTCCGACAGGGCTGAGACCAGCCAGAAGGAGCAGATCAAGAACGTGCCCTCCTCGCCATGCAGGCCGTCGTCGGTCTCGTCGGTGCGGTAGCGCAGGACCAGGCCACCCTCGGTGAGCTCCTCGCGGATCGCCATCACCGTCGCACGCACGCGCTCGTCGTCGGGACCGAGGAAGCGCACGAGGGGGACCAGCAGGCTGGACGCGTCGAGTGCGTCGGCGTCATAGTGCTGGCGGAAGACCCCGCGCGCATCGACGCCCCTGTTCAGGATGTCCGCGCGGACCTCCTCGGCGAGCGACTGCCACTGATCGCGCAGCTCGTCATCGGCGCGCCGTTCGGCCAGGCGCGCGCCACGATCGAAAGCGACCCAGCACATGAGCTTGGAGGAGACGTAGTGGCGCGGCTCGCCGCGCGCCTCCCAGATGCCCTGGTCGGGTTCCTTCCAGACCCGCGCGGCACACGCCACCTGATCGCACAGCACGGGCCACAGCCGCTCAGGGATGTGGTCACGCTTCTTGGAGTGCAGGTAGACCGAGTCGAGCACCGCCCCGTATACGTCGTTCTGGCGCTGGTTGTAGGCCCCGTTGCCGACCCGCACCGGGCGCGCGCCCGCATACCCTCTGAGGTGATCGAGCGTGGACTCCTCGAGGTTCATCTGACCCTTGATCCCGTACATGATCTGCAACGAGCCATCCTCGTTGCGGTTCAGGTCGGCGACGTACTGAACGAAGTCATCGGCCTCCCAGTCGAGGTGCAGCGCGTGCAATCCCCACAATGTGAAGGAGGCGTCGCGCATCCAGCAGTAGCGGTAGTCCCAGTTGCGCTCGCCCTTCGGCGTCTCCGGCAGCGACGTCGTCGGCGCGGCAACGAGCGCGCCCGTCGGCATGAACGTCAGGCCCTTCAGCACGAGCGCCGAGCGCTGCAGGTGAAAGCGCCACGGGTGGTCGGGATAGGTCCCTTCCGCAAGCCACGTACGCCAGAAGTGACTCGTGCGCTCCAGGTGCGCGTCGGCCTGCTCGGCGGTCCGGGGGCCGCCCAGGCCCTCGGTCCAGGAGAGCGCACAGAAGCGCTTCTCGCCCTCGGCCATCGTGTGGCGGCCGTGCACGCGGTTGCCCTCGATGCCCATCCGCGTGTCGCTGAACAGGCGAAACGCACTGTCGCCCTGGGCGACGTCGAGGGCGTAGCCACCGTGCTCCGCGGTGTCGGCGACGGTCCACTCCGCCGCGGTGGCGCCGTAGTCGAGCATCGGCTCGCACACAATCTCCAGCTGAACCTGGCCCTGGATGCATTCCACGACGCGCACGAGCAGATGGTCGGCGTCGTAGTCAGTCGGCGGGCGCGTGTGACTCGAGCCGTGCTTGTGGTCGTGCCACTCGCCGATCGTGAGCGCATCGATCACGCGCAGCCAACCCTGCGGGGTCATCCAGGTCGTCTCGATCATGTTCGTCCCGGGGATGTAGCGCCTGCCGGCGGGGACATAGATGCCGTACGGCCCGACACGCCAACTTCCGGCGCCGCGGTCGAGCATCGCTCCGAAGATCGATGGGCAGTCGAAGTGGGGCAGGCACATCCACTCGATCGACCCGTCGGCGGCGACCAGGGCGCCGGTGTGGCAGTCGGAGAGGAAGCCGTAGTCGGCGATCGGCGGGAACGGCGAATCGATCGAGGCCGGCTCCGAAGACGCGACGGCTGCCGGCGAGCGACCGGCCCCACCGGGAGACTCGGAGTCGGGCACGCTCACCACTCGGCGCCGTCGAAGCGGGGACGCTCGACCCCCCGCGGCAGCACCTCGTCTTCTTCGAGCTTGTCGAGATGCGCCGCGAGCGTGGCCGTCGCGAGCGGGCGCAGAACGTCGGGTACCTCCGGCCAGACGGCGTCGAGCAGTTCCTGGACGCTGCGGCGCCCTTCGCTCAGCGCCAGCACCAGACGGTTTTCACGATCGATGCGATGGCCGATGTACTCTTCCAGCTTGGTACGCGCGTCCCAAACGGGAGGCCCGTGTCCGGGGCATAGAACGTTGAAGTCCTCGCGCAGGCGTAAGCCGGTGAGTGCGAGCAGATAGCCGGACATCGCGCCTCTGTGGGGCGAGATGAACACGCTGCCATCGCCGAGCACCGCGTCGCCCGTGAAGCACGCCCCATTGGCCACGAGCGCGAAGTGGTCGGCGGCGTGCCCAGGAGTGAACACGGCCTGGAAGGGGCCAAAGCGCACATCCTCGGTGAGCTTCACGTCGACCTCGCCACGTCCCGCCGCGAGCGGCGCGGGATGCTGCTCGAGCAGGGTCTCGACGGCCTCGGAGTGGTCGTGATGGTCATGGGTGAGAACGACGCCCCCAAGCCCACCGCGAGCCTCGATCGCGACCAGCAGCCGCTTGATGTGCGCGTCGATCAGCGGGCCCGGGTCGACGACCCAGGTGGGCCGCCGCCCGACGAGCCACGTGTTGGTGCCCGAGAGCGTGAACGGCCCCGGGTTCGGCGCGCGCACTCGAAGGACGTCATAGTCCCTCAGCAGGTCAACGTCGGAGCCGGCCCCGATGAACCTGGCCTCGATATCGGGATCGGGCGGAATCGACGTGCTCACGGGCGCGAGATTAATACATGCGCCGCGATCAGCGGCGCGCCCTCCCCCGCCCGGAGCGGGGTCGTCGTGCGGAGCGCGCGTGTGGCGCGGTGGCGTCACCGCGGAGTCCGCCCAACTCCAACTCGCGGTGCAGCCCGAGGCTCCCCACCATGCCCGTCATCTCGCGAGCCTGGTCGTGCGCGACGAGCGTGACGCCGACGCCGCGTGCGCCGGCGCGCGCCGTGCGCCCGATGCGGTGCACGTAATCATCGCGCGTCGCGGGAATGTCGTAGTTGATGACATGCGTTATCCCGGCAACGTCGATCCCGCGGGCGGCCACGTCCGTGGCCACGAGCGTGTCGACCACCCCGGCCTCGAAGTTTGCCAGGGCGCGTTCGCGCTGGCCCTGGGACTTGTCGCCGTGCATCGCAACCGCCTGCACCCTGCTTGCCGCCAGACGTTTGACCAGCCGGTCGGCGCCGCGCTTGGTCCGCACGAACACGAGCGTCAGACCCCGGTCTGCGTCGCTCAGCTCGGAGACCAGGCGCGCGACCTTGCCCTCGTGCGAGACCGACACGAAGCGATGCTCGACGTCCGCCTTGCGCTCGGTCGAATGCGCGTGCTCGTGACGGCGAGGGTTGGTGGTGTAGGCCTTGGCGATGCGCCCGACCTCGCCCTGAAGCGTCGCCGAGAACAGCAGCGTCTGGCGCTCGCGGGCAGTCATCTTCACGATCTTCTCGACGACGGGGCGAAAGCCCATGTCGAGCATCCTGTCGGCCTCGTCGAGCACGAGCAGGCGGATGCGGTCCAATGAGAGGAGCCGGCGGTCGATCAGGTCGAGTAGCCGGCCCGGCGTCGCGACCAGGATATGGGCCCGAGCGGCGAGCCGCGCCTGCTTGACGATGCCGGCGCCGCCGTACACGGCAGCGATCGACAGTGCGCGGGCGTGGGCGATCGGGCGCAGGTCATCGACGATCTGGATCGCCAGCTCGCGAGTCGGCGCGAGGACGAGCGCGGACGGCCGCGTATCGGTGCCGGCCAGGCGCTCGACGATCGGCACGCCGAACGCGAGCGTCTTGCCCGAGCCGGTCGGCGACTGCGCGAGCACGTCGTGGCCGGCGAGCACGTCAGGTATGACCATCTCCTGGACGGCGAACGGCGTGGCGATCCCGCGCTGGGCGAGCTCGCGTGCGACGACCTCGGACACGCCGAGGCCGGCGAATGTTTCATGCTCCATGTGTTGATGCTCCTTCTGGCAGCCCTGCGGCCGCCGCTGCAGATGGAGATTCGACTGACCCCATCCGCGCTTCCGAGCGCCAACAAAGACAAAGAACCTCGCGGGCGACCACGCCGCCCGGTAGGGCCACCGTAGCAGGCACCCCGCGTGGCGCCCGCAGCTCATCGTGCGCGCGACCCACCGGCGATGGCGAGCCGAAAGAGCCGCCCCACCCCTGCCGACGCCGAGCAACCCGCTGAACGAAGACTCGCCAATAGCGCCCCATCGGCACGCCGCAGGGTGCCCTTGATGCGCCCGCTGCGAGTACCGTCACACGTTCAGAAAGCCGGTCACAAGCCGCTTCCGCGCGCCGGCCTCGCCGCTCCTACCCGAGGCTGGCCATGACGTGCTTTACGACGGTGTAGTCCTCCAGCGAGTACACGCTCAGGTCCTTGCCGTAGCCGGACTCCTTGAAGCCGCCGTGGGGCATCTCGGAGACGAGCGGGATGTGGTCGTTTATCCACACGCACCCGAACCGCAGCGCCTTAGACACTCGCAACGCCCGGCCGACGTCGCGCGTCCATACCGACGAGGCCAGCCCGTAACGGGTGGAGTTCGCCCACGCGATCGCCTGCTCCTCGTCTGTGAACCGCTGCACCGTGATCACCGGCCCGAATATCTCGCGCTGGATCATCTCGTCATCCTGCTCGAGGCCCGCCACGACGGTCGGCTCCAGGTAGAAGCCCGGCAGGTCGGGCTCACGCCCGCCGGTCACGATCTCCGCACGCTCGGGCTTGCGCTGCAGGAAGCCCGCCACGCGCTCGCGCTGGCGGGCGGAGTTGACGGGCCCGAGCGTCGTCTCGGGCGCGAGCGTGTCTCCGATCACGAGCCCCTTTGCCTGCTCGGCCAGGCCGGAGACGACCTCGTCGTAGACGCCGCTACCCGCGAGCACCCGCGTCGCCGCCGTGCAGTCCTGCCCGGCGTTGTAGTAGCCGGTGCCTGCGATCGTCTCGAGCGCGGTCTGCATGCTCACGTCGTCGAACACGACGACCGGCGCCTTGCCGCCAAGCTCCAGGTGCACGCGCTTGAGCGTGTCAGCCGCTTCTCGCGCGATGTGCTTGCCGGTGTCGACCGAACCGGTCAGCGACACCATGTCCACCTGCGGGTGGCTGATCAGCGCCTGACCCGTCGGCTCGCCGCGACCGGTCACGACATTCAGCACGCCCTGGGGCAGGATGTCGGCGGCCAGCTCGGCGAACCTGACGGTCGTGATCGGCGTCGTCTCGGCCGGCTTGAGCACGATCGTGTTGCCCGCCGCCAGCGCGGGACCGATCTTCCAGATCGCCATCATCAGCGGGTAGTTCCACGGGGTGACCTGTCCGATCACGCCGACCGCCTCCCGGCGCGTGAAGGACGTGTAGCCCTCCATGTACTCGCCCGCCGCCCGTCCCTCCAGGCAGCGCGCGGCCCCCGCGAAGAAGCGCAGGTTGTCGGCCATCACCGGGAGCTCGTCGCTTTCGACGGCCGCGATCGGCTTGCCCGCGTTCAGCGCCTCCAGCCGCGCGATCTCCGCGGCGTTCTGCTCGACCATATCGGCCAGCGCCAGGAGCGCCTGCGCGCGCTGGGCAGGCGTCGCCTGCGACCAGGGCTCAAACGCTCTACGCGCGGCTGCCACTGCGCGGTCGACGTCCTCGGCGGTCGAGTTCGCCGCGCGCGCCAGCTCCTCGCCCGTCGCCGGGTTCAGCACGGGTTCGGTCTCGCCCCCCGAGTCGAGGAGCTCGCCGTCGATGAAGTTGCTGAGGACGTCTGCCGTGGTCGCCATTTGGATCTCCACTCCTCGGGGGTGTGCTATCGAAATTCTGGGCCGCGTAGAACGATGGTTGTACGCAGCTCGCGACTGACATTTACAGCGACTCGCCCGCCGCTCGCCGGTGTAGGACCATGGTTATACGGGGTCGCTAAGAAAGTAGGTCATACGCTGCTCGCCGGCACGCCGAGCGCCTCGGCGACCGCCGGGTGGGTGATCTCGCCACGCTGCACGTTCAATCCCAGTCGCAGGCCCAAATTGCGCTCCAGCGCAACGCCGACCCCCTGCTCGGCCAATTCGATCACATACGGCAGCGTCGAGTTCGTGAGCGCGTAGGTCGAGGTGATCGGCACCGCCCCGGGCATGTTCGTCACGCAGTAGTGGGTGATGTCCTGAACCTCGAACGTCGGGTTCGAATGGGTTGTCGGACGCGAGGTCTCAAAGCATCCGCCCTGGTCGATCGACACGTCCACGAGCACGGCGTGCTTGCGCATCAGCTTCAACTGCTCGCGCGTCACCACGTGCGGCGCCCGCCCACCATGGACGAGCACGGCTCCGATCACCAGGTCGGCGAGCGGCAGCATCTCCTCGATCGCCAGCGTCGATGAGTACACCGTCGAGGCACGCCCGCCAAATGCGACTTCCAGCTCGCGCAGGCGGTCGATCGATCGGTCGAACACGAACACGTCGGCCTGCATCCCGATCGCGATGAACGCCGCATTCGTTCCCACGACTCCCCCGCCGATCACCAGCACGGTCGCCGCGGCCACACCCGGTACGCCCCCCAACAGGATCCCGCGCCCACCGAGGGGCTTCTCGAGCATGAACGCCCCCGCCTGCGTCGCAATCTTGCCGGCTACCTCGCTCATCGGCGCCAGCAACGGCAGCCTTCCCTCGGCGTCCTCGACCGTCTCATAGGCGATGCATGTCGCGCCGGATTCCTGCAACCCGCGCGCCAGCTCCGGCTCAGCCGCCAGGTGCAGGTAGGTGAACAGCGTCTGGCCCTCATGCAGCATCGCGACCTCAGAGGCCTGCGGCTCCTTGACCTTGAGCACGAGATCAGCCTCGGCGAACAGCGCCGGCGCGTCGCTCACGATCCGCGCGCCCTGCGCCCGGAAGTGCTCGTCGGGCATCGCGCTGCCCTCGCCCGCGCCCGCCTGCACGAGCACGTCGTGCCCGCGCGCGGTCAGCTCCCGCACCCCGGCCGGGGTGATCGCTATGCGGTACTCGTCCGGCTTGATCTCGGTGGGCACCCCGATCCTCATCGCGCGAGCTCCCGTCCGCGCAGCGCCAGCCAGAACTCGATGCGATCGCGGGCGTTTGAGAAGTTGCGCCCGGTCAGCTGCTCGACGCGGCGGATGCGGTAGCGCAGCGTGTGGCGGTGGCAGTAAAGCGCATTGGCCGCCTTCTCCCAGTGCCCGTTGTATTCGATGAACACGTCCAGGGATCGCAGCAGCTCATCGCCATAGTCACCCTCGCCCTGCTCGACGGGGCCGAGAACGCCGCGGCAGTAGGAGACGAGCGCATCGTCGTCCTGCAGCGACAGCAGCAGCTGGAATGCGCCGAGGTCCTCAAAGGTTGCGACCTCTGGTGCATCGCCGTTCTGCAGCCGCACCGCCTCCAGCGCGCAGCGTGCCTCGTGGAAGCTCAGCCGCAGAGCATGCGATGCCGCGGCGCGGCTGGCGGCGGCGCGAACCTCGCCGAAGCGCGCCTGAAGCTCCGAGCGGATCTTGCGCGCCAGCTCGACCGGGTCCTGACCCTCGGCATCGATGACCGCGCACAACAGCCCCGCGCGGATCGCCACGAGGTCGTGCACCTGCTCGCGCTCGAGGATCGCTTCCAACAGCGCCGCCGCGGCGCTCGGTTCAGCCAGCGAGAACGCGAGTACCGCGACCTGCTCGCCGATCCCGAACGGGCGCAACCGCGCCTGCAGCTCCTCCGGGTAGAGATGGCCGGTCAGCGCCTCGGCGAGCACGTCGCCGACCATGTTGCGCTGCAGCATTTCGTAGCGCTCGTTGAGCAGCTGTGCGAACGCCCGCTCGGTGATCGCGATGAAAGGCAGCTCGTAGGGAACCTCAAACAGCGGGAACGAGCGTTTGCTCGCGGCGCTCAACAGCGCCGCCGGCAGTCGCTTGTGAGCAAAGCCCGTGCCGAACCCGAGGCCGGCGATCTCGTGGTCGGCGAGCCGCTCGATCAGCTCGCGCTGCACCTTCGCCCCCTTCAGCTGCATGCCCGTCGTCAGCAGCAACTCGCCCCCCCGCAGCCACGGCGTGGGGTCGGGCAGCTCGGTGCTGTGCACCCAGCGCACGTGCGTCTTCGCCGCCTCGTGGCCGCTCGCGAGCTCCAGCCCGAGCTCGGCGATCAGGCTCTCGACAGTGAGCTCCAACTCTCCACCCGCTCTGACGCCTCGCTCAGCACCGGGCGCAGAACCGCTTCGATCTCCTCGAACTGCTCCTTGCCCGCGATCAGCGGCGGAGAGAGCTGCACGATCGGATCGCCGCGGTCGTCGGTCCGGCAGATCAACCCGCGCCCGTAGAGCTCGGGCGAGAGGAAGCCGCGCAGCAGCTCCTCGGCCTCCTCGTGGTTGAACGTCTCCTGGGTGCCTTTGTCCTTGACCAGCTCGATCGCCTGGAAGTAGCCGGCGCCGCGCACGTCGCCGACGATCGGCAAATCGCGCATGCTCTCCAACACATCGCGCAGGCGGCCTTCGTTCTCCAGCACGTGCTCGCACAGCCCCTCGCGCTCGATCACGTCGATGTTCGCGAGCGCCGTCGCGCAGGCGACCGGGTGCCCGCCGAAAGTGAAGCCATGGTTGAAGATCGCGTCGCCGTGCAAGAACGGCTCGGCGATGTGGTCCCCGGCGATCACGGCCCCCATCGGGGCGTAGGCTGACGTGATGCCCTTGGCCGTCGTGATCATGTCCGGCACGTAGCCGTAGCGTTCGCTCCCGAACCAGTAGCCGATGCGTCCCCACGAGCAGATGACCTCATCGGAGATCAGCAGAATGCCATGACGGTCACAGATCTCGCGCACGCGCTGGAAGTAGCCGTCCTGGGGGACGAAGCAGCCGCCGCCGTTCTGCACCGGCTCGAGGATCACCGCGGCCACGGTCGCGGGGCCCTCGAAGAGGATCGCCTCCTCGATGGCGTCCGCCGCCCACAGCTGATCGCGGTCGTCCTGCCAGCGGTATGAGTTCGTGTTGGGGGCGTGTACGCCGCCCGGAGTGAGCGGTTCGAAGGGCGTGCGCAGCGCCGTCAGGCCGGTCGCCGTCAGCGCCCCCATCGACGTGCCGTGATAGGCGAGCTTGCGCGAGACCAGCTTGTGTCTCGAGGGCTCGCCGCGAGCGGCCTGATAGGCCTTGGCGAGCTTCCATGCCGTCTCGACCGCCTCCGAGCCGCCGGAGGTGAAGAACACGCGGTTGAGGTTCCCCGGCGCGAGCCCGGCGATGCGCGTGGCCAGCTCGATCGAGCGGGGATGGGCATAGCTCCAGTTGGTGTAGAACCCGAGCTCCTTCGCCTGCCGCGCGGCGGCCTCCCCGAGCTCGGCGCGCCCATGGCCGACGTTCACGCAATACAGCGCGGATAGCCCGTCGAGGTAGCGCTTGCCGTGCTCGTCGTAGACGTAGCACCCCTCACCGTGCGTGATGATCGGCACGTCGGCGTGCTCGTAGGAGCCCAAGCGCGTGAAGTGCATCCACAGGTGACGCTTGGCCTGTTGCTGAAGATCGCTGGACATTCAAACCACGCTTCCCTCGTAGCTCACTAGACATCCAGGACAACGCTACTGCGTCCAGATATCCCCCTCAAGGCGTCGCGTGGTCAACAAGTCTTGCAGCTCTTGTACTTGATGTACAACTCGGCAGCGAGGTTTTGGGGATCGCGCCCCTTGCGCGTTCGCCGGCGAAGCACGTAGCTTCTTTCGCGACGAGACTGTAGCTTCCGTCACAACCACAGAGAGGAAGCCCCGATGGCCACCGACAGCGCCGCCGTTTCCGGAGCACCAGCATCCTCGGGAGTGATGGACAAGGGCCTGAAGAAAGGCGCGATCGGCTACATCTCGAACGTCGTCATCGGCGTCGCCTCGACCGCGCCGGCCTACTCGCTGGCAGCGACCCTTGGGTTCATCGTCGCGGTGACGGGCGTGGGCACGCACGCTCCCGCGGTGCTGCTGGTCTCCTTCATCCCGATGCTGCTCATCGCGGCCGCCTACAAATATCTCAATCGCGCCGACCCCGACGCGGGAACAACGTTCGCCTGGACGACGCGCGCACTGGGCCCGGGGACGGGTTGGCTGAACGGCTGGGCAATCTTCCTGGCGGACGTCATCGTGATGGCCTCGCTGTCGGACATCGCCGCCATTTACACGTA
>Ga0182024_10025214_pt1 | contig 10516 bp, 7 predicted proteins | sample P32metaG_FD_120480 | JGI IMG/M metagenome (GOLD analysis project Ga0182024, IMG submission 120480) | Permafrost microbial communities from Stordalen Mire, Sweden - P3-2 metaG (Illumina Assembly) | ecosystem: Environmental > Terrestrial > Soil > Wetlands > Permafrost | place: Sweden: Stordalen...
GCCGCGTCGTGTCTCATCACTCACTGATATGACGCTCCGGTCGAGGCGATCTTTCAGGTTCCGTGCAGCAAGATTGTTTTCGAGCGCTTCCGCAATGCGGATGTCCGTGAGGGGCCTACGTTAGCCAGCAGAATGATCGACAGCGTCACGTTCGGTTGGCGACGGCTGTCTTGGCCTGATTGGCCGCTTCCTCGAGCCGCGAGGGTTTTCGTTCCGGCAGGGCCGGGCTGTTGTTTCCAGGAAGCGCGAAGAAGAAACGGCATCCTTTGCCGATTTCCGACTCCACCCAGATCCGTCCGCCGTGACGCTGGATCACGATCTTGCACAAGGCCAGACCGATTCCGCTGCCTTCGAATTGACCCTCGCCGTGCAGCCGCCGGAACATCCCGAAAATCTCGGCGGCATACTTCATGTCCAGTCCGATGCCGTTATCGCTGACACAAAAAACCCAATCGTCCCCCTGCTCGGCCGCCGAGATGTGGATTTGCGGCTGCCGAACGGTGGGGCGATACTTTATGGCGTTGCCGATCAAATTCGAGAAAACCTGAAGGAGGTGGCTTTCGGTCGCCGGAATAGAGGGAAGTGGAGTCACCGTAATCTGTGCGCCGCATTGCCGGATGGCGGAATCGAGATCCTGGATCGCTCGCGCAACCACGGAGTTGCAGTCGACCGAAGTCCGGATCTCCGGTTTTTCAACCGCGGCCGCATAGTCGAGCAAGCCCTTGATCATCGACTGCATTCGTTGGACCCGGGTTACAATCATTCCGGCGCACTCCTGAGAGCTCTCATCCAGCTTTCCGGCGTTGCGTTGAACCAGCAGATCGGTCAGGGCGGAGATTCCGCGGAGAGGCGTGTTCAGATCGTGGGCCACGGCGTAGGCGAAGCGCTGCAGCTCCTCGTTGGCTTGAGATAAAGCCGCGGTGTGCTTGGCTAGGCTTTGACGGGCGGCTTCGAGGCGATCGTTGGCGCGGAGCAGGGCGCTGTTGGTCTTCTGCAAATGTCCGAGGATAAAACTGACGGCAACTCCCAAAATAGTGAAGAGGATGACATTGGAGTGGGCTACCGCGAGCACGAACATCTCGGGTTGGAAAAATGACTGTACGATTCCGACGCTGAGAGCTGTCGCCAGGAGGCCCGGACCGAGGCCGCCGTATGCGGCCGAAATCACCACGCCGACGGTAAAAAACAAGAGGGGCGCTTTTCCGTGGAAAAAGTGCGCCACGGCGATCGTCAGTGGGATCGAGAGCGAAACCGCGAGTACCGAAACCAAATAACGCTTGAGGCTGGATCGATCAAGAGTTTGCATCATCCACCCGATGGATTCTGGCGACGAGCCAATCCCACACCTTACATTATTTCAGGAAACGCACAGGTTTGATGAAATGTTAAATCCGCGTAGGACTGCGACCGACAATTGAATCAACGCGCGGCGGCTTGAAACACCCGTATTGCTGTGGTGAATGGAAGGTTCTCGTCCGGAGGGCCGGAAACAGGGAGTCACCCGCCGTCCATTACCCAAACGGGATCACCCTCATTTCAGTCCATATTGCCGGTGGAACGCGGCCAGTGCGGCGGCATACTCGGCCGCGTTGCCATAAAAATAATCGCGCGCGGGCCGCCCATCTTCCACCCACGATTTTCTCTGAAAAATTTCTGTGGCGTCCTGCCAGGGAGGGAAATGACGGTCGTCCTCACACTAAGCGAGGATCGGAGAGTATTGCGGCAAAGGAATGGTGCAGCGTTTCGTACCACGAGCCGAACGACGGGAGTGCTTGTTCGGCTTCATCAGGATTGAAATACGTAGCCATCGCACGACGCATTCGGAGCGCCAGCCCGGCGATCGAAACAGGGCTGACGAAAAAAACGTCCCAACGGTCGAGGTTGCGATTCATCTCGCAAGTAGGATTGTAGCGCCTGAAGATTGGTGCGGATTAACGCACCGACAATGAGAGGCTGGCGGTATTCCCGCCGGCGGCCGGCGCGACGGTAAGGGTGAAAATCCCGCTGCCCGGATCGTAGGTCGCATTCTTGATTGAGCCGCTCGCAACGGTCGGGATCGGAGCCTTCGGTGAGTATCCCTGGATGGTAGTGGATGCTTCGCCGGCGGCGAACTCGATCGACATGCTAAGGGCGTTATAGTCTTCGAGCGAGGCGAACCGCTGCCGGCCACCGGAAACGAATTTTGCGGAGTCACCCAACAGGGCGATTCCCGAAAAACCGACCGGCGCCACGATGTAATAGGAACCGCCCGGAGTCACTGAGTCGGTGAACGCAGCGTCGGCGGCGATTAACTGGCCGGTTTTCGCGAAGTAGTTGAAAACATAAACGGCGCTTTCGACACCGACATCGCTCGGCGCGAAACGGATCGAAGCCGGGCTTCCGTCGGCCGCGCGGCTGTAGGCAAACACATACGCGGCGCTGACTGCATCGCGACTGGTGGTCGAAAACGCCATCATAGGCGGAGCCGCCGTTTGATTTATCGCCGCCTGCGCATCGGCGATGTAAGTTGAATCGAGCGGAACCATGGGTGCGTCCGGTTTCACGATGATGCCGTCGGGTCGCGCCACCTGCATCAGGTTCGCCGCGACCTCGTTTCCCATCGCGTCGGCAATCCCAACCATTCCCGCCGAATTTGTTTCGAGCACGAGGCTCATCACATCGGCGCTGTAAACATTGTCGGCGAAGGGAAGAATTCCCAACGCGCCGATCAGCCGCGAATTGTACAGAAAGGAATCCCAATGATTCGCATTGAATCCATCCGGACTCACCCGCGCCGTGGTCAGGTTGCTGTATTTGGATCCTTGCAAAACCTGGCCGACCGATTGACCGCAGTATTGCATGGTGAGCCCGGCGGTGGCCATCGCGCCCGCCATGTTGTCGAGGTAAGCTTCCGGATCGGTCACATTGATGTTCGGCTGCGCATAACCGGCCAACCAGTCCTGCTCATAAGTCATGACGCCGCTCGCGGCAAGATAAACGGCTAAGTCCGACCAGTACTGCGGGTCGATCGGCACATTGCCCGACATCCGATACTGCTGGCGGATGGGGCTGCTTGGGTCGATCCAGCGGGCGTGCCCCAGTAGCGGGATTCCGCCGAGCAGCTTTTGCAGTCCGTAGAGGCCGTCGGGAAGAATGGCGGCATCCGGGCGCAGCAGGTATTCTCCATAGCCGACGCCATCGCCGTTGTTGTTCCAGGCTGGGGGACTTCCCTTGGGATACCACCAGCTATCGAGCTGCATCGATCGGATGGGGATCCCCTGCCGGGCGAAATTCTGCTTCACCCCGACCAGTGTTCCTTCATAACCCATGGCCGGTACGAAGTTGTAATAATATTGGCTCACCGAATCCGTCCAGTAGCTGAGCGCGGCGAGACTGATGTCCGACTCGACGGAGGTTCGGGTGCGCCCCTGCAGGTCCGTGAGCGCGCGTCCCCACAAGTCCCAGGTGTGGTTGATGCCGACGCCGATTACCAGCATGGTCTCTTGCGTGAATCCCGCCGGCAAAGTGGGGATATCCGGGCGGATGCCGGCGACAATCGCGCGGGTCTGGTTCCGGGTGGTCCAAGCCAGCGGAAAATGCGATGCGGGCGACACGATAAACGTATTTCCAAATGCGTCGAAATATGCCCAGGGGCTATCCGGCCCCTGCCCCGAGGGTCCGTACTGATAAAGGTAGGTGAACTTGAAACCAAATTCGTACAATCCCTGAGGATACGCGCTGATTCTCGGAAAAAGCGGGGAGTTGGGCGCCGCCGCGAGCAGCGTGGTGCTGAAGATCACGACCGGCCGTTTCTCGTAAACACGCACGCTCCCGACAGTGGGAACGCCGTTCTGACCGTAGGGAAAAGATATTTTCCGATACGGGCCGGCGGCGTCCGTTCCGGTGCTGGAGGTGATTGCGCTGAGCGCGGCTCCGGTACTGCCGCCGAAGGTCCAGGCAGGCTCGCGGGAGGTAATCGAAAAAGATCCGTCGGCGGTGACGTTCAGCGCCATCCCGGCGGACGTCTGAAAATGAGCAGGCGCGGCGCTTGCCATGGTCAGCGCCAGGAACAGGTATACGGGACTTAGCGGGCGCGAAGAGCAGGTGCGTTTAACCACTGCCCAAAGACATCGCAATCGGAGGGCCTGGATTTGACGAGGTATTCTGGAGATTCTAGCAAGACATGGGTTCCTTCACCCAGTTTCGGTGCGCGATCAGACCCAAAGACAGCGTGGCTATTGTATGGCGATCCAGACTCCGGTCTGACTGATCGCCGCACCTGCCTGGAGAACCAGCAGGACGACGGGTCCGGTTTCCACGTTCAACGGAAGGCGTACGTTGATCTGAAAAGCGCCGTCGATCATCCCCGGAGCAGCTCCCGCGTAGACAATCTCGGATGCCAGTCCTCCCACGTTCGCCGAGATGGGAAGATTCGGTGTGCTGAGGGCCGAACCAGTGACGGCTCCATCGACGCCGGTGGGGGTGGTTTGTCCCAATCCAGTGGCGAACAGCGAAATGACGGAGCCTGCGGAAGCGGGGTTGGTGGCCGAATTGACGCTGCCATCCTGATTGAGCGCCGACGCCTGCCCGCTTCCTAATCCAGAAGAGGTGAATAAGGCGGGGGTCGCGGCGACGACAAGAAGGGAGGCAACGGCAGATTGGCCGGCGGCGTTTTGCACCACCATTTGCGTGGTTCCGGAAACGCCGAACGGAACGACGGTTCCGACCTGGCTGGCCGACACATAAAGGAGCGGCGCGGCCACGCTGTCGAATAGCACCTGTACGTTGCCGAGCGTGTTCGATACTGCGGCGTCCGTCCCAATCTGCGCAGGCAGCAGCGTGGAGGGGCCAAGATTGGCGCCGAAGATCGCCAGAATTTCGCCCGGCGAGACTGATTCCTGAATGAAACTCGCGCCATTGAGCACAGAGGCCACCTGCGGTCCAGCGGAAGTACCCTGCGCCGACGATTTCGTTCCGTAAATTGCCAGCTCATTTGAAAACGTTGGCACGTACACCCGGCCATTTGCGACCAGGGGCGAAACGAATTTGGCAAATGACCCGAGGACGTCCGCCGCCTGCATATTGCTGTTCCAGATCTCCTGCGTCAGGTCCGATGCATTCCAGGCATGCAGGGTACCTGGCACACCCGGGACACTGTGATCGCCGGTGGTCTCCCAAAGAATTCCATCAGCAGAGCCGTTCGAAGATACCGCCAGGCCTTGATAAAGCGAGTCGCCGCGCCAGGTGCCTTGGGACACGGGCGTTTGGTTGATACCGTCGGCGGTGACGGCATACGCCTTCAAGTAACCGTTAAAGTCGTGTTCATAGAGCAGCTCACCCTGATCGGTTTCCCAATACGCGAAATCGAAAATGCCGGCGGGACTGGCGGGAAAAGCATCCGCACCGGGCGTGCTCTCGACGTGCCCAAGGCTGCCGCTGTTCAGATTGATGAGCCGGCCGCCCTTATCGCCAACGAGGACCAGACTGCCGCCGGCGGCAAGCACTGCGCCGGTCGAGCCGACATCGAGATCGTTGGCGTCCAGATACTGCCATTGCGCCGGCGTGTACCAGTCGAGCACGGAGAGATCGGAGCCGGACAATTTGAGGACCGCGCCGGAGAAATTGGCGACGCCGTCGAAATCGCCGTTACCCGAAACGACGTAGACATTTCCATCCTTATCGATGACTGGAGCATGACCGGATTGCCAGATCCCGCCGCCATTCCCATTCGGCGTGGTATTGAAGACCGCGGTCTGCTGCTGGAGATTCGACCCGTTGTAGGCCATCACCCAGCCATGATAATTCCCGGCATCGCCATGCGAACCAAAACAAATGTAAACCGTCCCGTTGGCGAGCGCCAGGCCGGGCCGCTGGAGGTGCCACACCGGGTCGAACGCGATCGTCCCATTTGCGGCCGCGCTTCCGGCGCCGGATACGGAAGCACCGATCACCACCGGTCCGTTAACCATGTCCTGGCCATTAAGCAGCGAAAGTCCGTGAAGGCGAAACACGGGCGCGCTGTTTTCCCAGGTTTCAGCGACGGCATAGATCATCAGTGCTCGGGTGTCGATCACGGGTGTAGACAGGATCCCTACCTGCGGGTTGACATCATCGAGGTTGGGGATCGCGCCGGAGGAAACGGGCGCGCCGAGATTCACCTGCCAAAGCGGCGCTGTCGCGTTGGGGTGATCGGCGTCGATCGCGTAGACGCTGTTATTCATGGTGGCCACGAAGACCGCGTTCTTCGTGCCTTGGCCAGGAATCTGCAGCCCGCCGACATAGAGCGGCTGGGCATAAATCTGACCGTCCACCGGGAAGGCCCCGAGCTTGCCGAATCCGCCGCCAACTGCGACATGCGTGAGCACAGTTTCGTTGAAGTTGGTATTGGTGCGATTTTTTCCGTAATTGGCGGTAGTCACACTAATCTGTGCCACGCATGAGATTACGCCGAAAGGCAGAGTCGCGAGAATAACAATGCGGCGCAAGATATACGGTTCCTTGATAAACATCGGCTGATTATGCTGTTTTCGAAAACAGATCGACGTCTACTCTGTGAGATCTCGCAAGGTTTCGTTTCCTTTTTGCAGACTCGCTCTTTGATCCTGGACGCGGAGGAACGGGGAAAGGGTTACTGCAGGTGCGGTCGATGGCGGAGGACGCGGCGCCGGACGCAGTCAGGTATGAGGTTCGACGCGCTTTCGCCGCGATTTGGGCTGGGCCGGCAGTCGCTTTACCGGATCGCCAAGGTGGGCGATCACATCAACGATTCGCCGACTGCATATCAGGTTGGCGTCGAACCCGTGGATGGCAGAGAAGAGCGTGGAACGAATGGCGTGCTCCTCTTGGGAGGTACGGACGAGGAGGGTGAAGTAGCCCCTGGAGTCCTGGTTGAGGGGAACGTATATGGTGGGCCGGGCGGTGACGTCGATGGCGCCTTTTTTTGGTATCGTCATTAGCGCCGACGATGGTCATCGGCCGGGCGTTAGGGCGCTGATAAAAGATCTGCCGGCCCGATAGAATTTTTCGACGGGTAAAAGCTTTGAGCAGGTAAGCGTTTCCTTCATACTCCTTCAATCGAGATAGTCGAAATAGGAAAGATTGCAACGCTCGCATAAAGGGATGCGCTCATATACGCCTGCCAGGCGGGCGGGTCGCGATAGAGCAGGGGATTCAGGAGCGCGGCATCGAAAGGCGAAGATGCCCGCGAGTACAAGGGGGACCACAAATGGCGGCGAAACTGAATGCGGAACCTTGCGGAGCGGCCGGATCGCGAAGCGGAGGTGGTGGCCGAGGTGATCGAGGAATCGATCACTTTCGGTTATGAGGACTGGTCCACAAAGTGGGGCAGGTCCCTGACCCGCCAGTTTCATCCGGCGACAACAGGATCGCAATCTGGTGTATGTTAGACGGAACGGCCATGACCCGCAGAGACCTTCTCCTATTAATTGCGATTGCAATTGTCCCCACGGCGCTGGCCCAGACCATCAGCGCGCCTGCTGACGCTCGCGCAAGAGTGGATAAACTTTTCGCGATATACAACCGAACGGACAGTCCGGGTTGCGCCGTAGGCGCCACCATCGGCGCGACGACCGTGCTCAGCGCCGGCTACGGAATGGCCGATCTGGAACATAATATTCCTATCGCGCCCGAGTCGATTTTCGAAGCGGGATCCGTCTCGAAACAGTTCACAGCGGCGGCCGTGCTCCTGCTGGCGGGACAAGGCAAGCTGTCGTTGGACGATCCGGTGCGCAAATATATTCCAGAGTTGCCGGACTACGGCCAACCGCTCACGATTCGCCACATGATGAACCATACGAGTGGATTGCGCGACTGGGGAAGCGTCGAGGCCATCGCCGGCTGGCCGCGCACGACACGCGTCTACACTCACGCGCACGTACTGGAGATTGTCAGCCGCCAGCGTGCGCTGAATTATCCGCCCGGTGCTGAATACTCCTATAGCAACACCGGATTCAACCTGGCCACGATGGTGGTCAGCCGCGTCAGCGGGAAATCGTTTCCGGAGTTTACGCGCGACTCGATCTTCAGCCCCTTGGACATGAGCTCGACTCAATGGCGGGATGATTTCCAGAGGATCGTTCACAACCGCGCCATCGCTTACACGCAAAGCGCCGGAACGGTTCGGACGCTGATGCCGTTCGAGAATGTATACGGCAATGGCGGTCTACTCACAACCGTGGGCGATCTTTTGAGATGGAATCAGAATTTCACCGTCGCTAAGGTCGGCGGCCGCGCGTTTGTAACAGCGCAGCAGCAGCAGGGCAAGCTAAACGACGGACGGACCATCGCGTATGCCGCGGGCCTGATGATGCTCAATTGGAAGGGACTGCCGGAAGTGAGTCACAGCGGCAGTACGGCCGGTTATCGCGCGTGGCTCGGGCGCTATCCGAACCAGGGGCTTTCGGTGGCCGTACTGTGCAACTTGGCGTCGGCGAACGCGACCGAACTCGGTCATCGAGTGGCGGAAGTCTACTTACACAGCGTGATCCCGCCGGGGGCGAATGCCCCGAAGATCCAGTCGGACACGGCAGCGCTCCAATCTAAAGTCGGCCTGTACAGCAGCGCGCGCGATCACGAAACGATTTCGGTGGAGCTTAGCGACGGCCACTTGCAACTCGGTCGCCGCGGCGCGCTCCAGGCCGTTTCGAACAACATTTTTACTCTCGGCGAAGACGGTTCGCGCGCTGAGTTCGAAAACGACTCCAGCGGAAAAGCGCGTCGTCTCCGCGTGGCGACGGAGGTTGACGAAGGCAACTATTATGACCGGATCGAACCCGCCAAGCCAACGCTGGCCGATCTTGAGGCGATGGCCGGGGAATATGTCAGCGACGAGGCCGAAGTGACTCTGAAGGCAGCGGTTGAGAATGGCCGTCTGGTGATCCATCGCCGCCCGGACACGACGATTCCGCTGACGCCTACCTACCGCGACGGATTCAGCTCGTCGCTCGGCAGCGTTCGATTTATTCGCAACGGCGGGGGCCGGATTGTCGAAATGAGCATCGGCGAGCAGCGCGTTTGGGATCTGCGTCTGCGGCGCACGAGCTAGGTGCCCATTGATCTGTTGGCGCTCGATGGCTTTGATGGTCACCGCGGGCAGTCTTAATGCTTCACAATCGGTACCAGGCCTATCATCGAACCATGCTGCTGCTTGTGGCAGCCCCGCTGTCTCAACTCAGACAACGTCCGCGACGCTGACGACCACATCCTGGCGAGCTATCGAAACCGCCACAGAGATGGGATATGCTGAGCGAATGCGCGCGATCGCTTTGAGTATCCTGCTTGCTCAGTCCCTGAGTTTCACCAATGGTGCGGCGCAAGACACGGACAAGGCCGACGCGCTCTCCCGATTTGTCGCCGATGCACTTCGGCGAACGCATACTCCGGGTGCCGCGGTGACGGTCGCGTACCACCGTGAGATCGCTTTTTCACGCGCGATCGGCCTGGCAAGCGTTGAAAGCGGACTTCCGCTGACTCACGATACTCTCTTTCGGGTTGGCGCGCCGAGCGCGGTGGTGACCTCGCTATCCGCGCTGTCGCTTGCCGCGGAAGGAAAGCTGGATCTGGATGGCCCGATCGGCCGGTACGTGCCAGCGCTGAATCCGGACTTCGGCCGGGTGACAACCCGGCAACTGCTCAATCACCGGGCGGGGTTCAAGAGCGACCACATGGCGCGGCCTCTCTATGAAAGCAAGGATCTGAAGGATGAGATCATGTCCTGGAAATCGGATCGGATTCTCACTGCGCCTGGAAGGATCTACTCGCAATCGAATCCGGGTGTCTCGCTCGCCGGACTGGTTCTGGAAGAGATCGAGCGAAAGCCTTTCGCCGAAATTACCGCGACCCGCGTTCTGAGTCCTTTGGGGATGAAAACGGCATCGTTTCGATTCATTGACGCGGCGACTCATCCTTTGACGCAAGGCCACACGGTGCGGGGTGACCAGGCGATCGTGGTGCGCCCTTTTGCCGAAGGGTCCCTGGGATGGCCATCCGGATCTTTGTTCGCCAGCGTTGATGACCTGTCCAAGTTCGCACTGGCTCTCGCCAACGAGGGAACAATCGCGGGCGAAAGAGGTCTGCCCAAGGCAGTCCTACAGCTCCTGCTTGTACCTGAATTGGAGAATCAGTACTCGTTCAGTGGCAGCCGTTTTCGGGGTGTGCGCCAATGGGCGATCGCCGGAGGATGGGCCGGCTTAACGAACGCCGTCAGAGTCGCTCCTGAGCATGGCTTTGCAGCGATCGTAATTTCGAACGCGAGCAACTCAGTTACCGAAGAGATCGTTGAGAGAGCGATGGAGTTGTATCTTCCGTTGGAACCTCGCACCCAACCACGGACAGCCTCCCTGGCCCGCGTTCCGGACCTGGAGCGCGATCTCATGATTGGAGTTTTCGAAAACGAAACGCGGATCGAGATCCAGATTGATGCCGACAAGCTGGTGCTGAGAAGTGACGGTGCAACCTCGGAAATTCAAAAGGCCGGCGATGGAGAATACCGCGCTCTAATACCAGCTTTGCGAGGACC
>Ga0182024_10025215_pt1 | contig 10516 bp, 11 predicted proteins | sample P32metaG_FD_120480 | JGI IMG/M metagenome (GOLD analysis project Ga0182024, IMG submission 120480) | Permafrost microbial communities from Stordalen Mire, Sweden - P3-2 metaG (Illumina Assembly) | ecosystem: Environmental > Terrestrial > Soil > Wetlands > Permafrost | place: Sweden: Stordalen...
CTCCGAAATTTTGGGTGACGCCGCACTACTTCGCTACGGACGTCGACTACCGAGCCATTGCAACCGATTTTGCGGAACGCTATGAGAGCTCCGTTTACTACTCGGGCGTGCTCTCGAAACAACCGGTTAACTATACCGAACTCATCGGCGAGTTCTTCCCGTACGCGGTACAGGACGTGTACGGGACAAGCGTGATCCCCGAGAACCTTGGCGACTACGAACCCGTCTCGCTGAATAATAATCCCATACGAACGACGGCTGATCTCGTTCAGGAAGCGCAATTCAACCTCGCGGTGCGCGACGGTTATGCGAGCTTCTTCTATGATCCCTCATACGGAACGACGCCTTTAGGGCAAGTCATCAATGGGATTAAGGGGTTAGGGTATACCTTCGTCGCAACCGGTTCCTGAGACGACAGACGCCTGTCGTGCCGCGGCGCGGACGACAATCGCTTTCCTAGCAATCTGTGGGGCTAGGACCATTTTCCAGAATTCGGGAACACCGCTTGGATGTTCCCGAATTCTGGAGAACTGTTTTACGCTCTCGCAATTGCGGATGCACGATCCATGTGCGCATAACCGAGCCGATCATGCAAAAACCGTCAACCAACCGATAACAACTTGATTGCGCAATCATCGCCTCGTGCAAGACGCGATAGGAGAAAAAATCGGTGAGCCGACCTACGCCTACATTTATATCTTTGCTAGCCTTTCTCTGCTTCTTGTCATTGCTTCCATGCCGCGTGCCGACGAATGCCGGCGAACCTATGGCTGATCGCGACAAAATGTCTTCGGGCATGCAAGCATTAACGGGCGCCATTCCAGTTATGACGCCGTATCCGGGAGAGTCGCGACTGACCAAGCGCCCTGACGGCGCCTTTGCGGCGATACCCGAAATTCGCGGAACAACAAAAATCTTTCACATCGTCGGACGCGAAGCGCCTTGGACGCTCAAGCCGGGCCTTACGGTAACGGCAAAAACGTACAATGGAGTCGTGCCCGGACCAGTGCTTATCGTCCGCCAAGGCGACCGCGTCGTTATTGACTATCGGAATGAACTGGATATCCCGGATACGATACATCTTCACGGTATCCATAACATACCGGTAGAAATGGACGGCGTGCCGGGTACGTCGCAGGCGATGGTTCAACCCCATGGGACGTTTCGTTACGAGTTCACCGCAGATCAACCCGGTACGTTCATATATCACACCCACGATCAAAAAGCAGTTCTCAATTCCGGTTTGTACGGCGGCATCATTGTGATGCCGTTGCGCCAGCGTTCTGAAGAACGCGTCGCACGCGACTACCTAGAAATAATTTCTTCATGGTACATCAACAGTAATAACGAAAGCGTATTCACGCTCAACGGAAAGGAATATCCAGCGACGCAATCCCTGAACGTACGTCGCGGAGAGCGTATTCGCGTTCGCTGGATCAATATGTCGGCCGAAAACTTTCATACCATGCACACGCACGGACATTACATGAATATCATTGCCCGAGATGCCATGCCGCTCTCATCGAAAGATATTGAAGACACGATGATCATTGGTCCAGGCCAACGCATCGATACAACGATCGTCGCGGACCAAAAGCCCGGGACATGGATGATCCACTGTCATGTGCTAGATCACGTCGAGGATGAAAACGGTATGCCAAACGGGTTGATGACGTCGTTGCATTACATCGGCGCCCCTGATAAAACGACGGCAATGTACGATGCGATGATGGGCACAATGAAAAAACCTGAAATGATTTCGTATTCGACCGCGCTACCGAAGCAAGGAAAATTTTCATTCGGAATGACGACGTTGCTCGGCGCATTCACGTGCCTCTCGGGATTTGCAATTATCTTTTTTATCTTCCGATCGCGCGAGCGAAGCGATGCGACTGTCTCCTAAATATTGTGATCAAGAACTAGTTGCACATTGGGTTCCCCAAATCGCGCTAAAAGTTTGAACAACGTCACATCGCACCGAGGAACGCATGAAGCGCTATCCTCACCTCAGGCTATATGAACCACGAAAATCAGGTTTCAGGTACTCCAAACGGAACTATACGGCTCTTGTCATAGCTCAACATTCGAGACGATACGAACTCTTTTTTGATATCATGTTGCTTGAGGCGTCGGCCTGCTGAAGCTAAGCGCCGTACCGAAACAATGCCGCGGAGCGCTGATCAAAACCAAGGGAGAAGGCGGCGGTTATGATCTTATTTCTCGACAGGTTGAACGTTTTCTCCGTGCGTGCCGTGTTGTTCCGCAATACGTCTTAGCTCGTCTTTGGCATACGATGTCTGCGCGTATCGTGAGAACAGCCATATATGAGCGTCCATACTCTTCTGACGCGCGACATCGCGATCGATCTTCTGATAGATTCTGCACACTTGGTAAACATATTGCGCCCGAGTCGGATCGCTAGGATACTTACCTTCCCAAGCGCGTAACGAGGCTTCGACCATGGCGACATTACCTATTATTGCTTCTGCCTGATCCGGATGCGCGTCGTACAATCGATCCATATCCGCAAGCTCGCTGCGTATGCCGAGGACATTCAGTTTCCGCGGACCGAAGTATTCCTCCGCCGGAGCATATTGATCAATGCTCAGGGGGTGTGCGCGGTGATTCGTTTGTCCGAATACCGGCGCGCAGGAAAGCGACGCTAGGACCAAAGCGAATGCCCATACTCGTTTCATCTCATCAAAAGCCGCCTTGACCGGGAGACGTTGAAACCGGATCGATTCCTGATTACGATTGGAATCTTTCATGGGTATGGCGCCGCCTCTCAATAATGCTTCCTATCAACCTAAAGAATACGCGACAAACGTGAAATTTATACCGTGGAGAAAGTCCTATCCGCTTAGGGTATTCGGGCACAGTCGCGAATCGGGTATGCCGTCGTCCGCGGGTGCAGTGAGCAACATGCTCGCCGTCAGAATACGGACGCCTTGCCAAGAATGCCCAATGAGGCGGCCGAATTTTGCTATATCGCCGGTGAGGAGCACCGAGCAATGAGAGGCAGCGGCAAGTATCGGTATGTCCTTTGTAGCGAATTAGATCGAACGTTCATGGCTGATATGAAAAGCTCGTCAAGCCGATTCCCGTGTACGTGAGGCTGTCCGACGCGCTGCTGCGTATCAGAATCAGACTGGAAATCATCATCAAGGTTATCATTGCCGTGATAAGACCGAACTCTACGAGCGCGCTTCCCCGGTCGTTTCTCGAAAGCGCGGTGAGCCTGCAGCGGCACGCCGAAAGACATTTGAGCGCAGAAACGCAACAAGTCGATCCTTCGCTAACCAAGATATCCATAAGACGTTCATGATACTCCGCGCTTTGAGAAGTGCATACATGCCCGTTGTCCCGCCGCCGCCGGTCGTTGCGCTCTCGCAGACCATGTCGATACGGGAAAGCAACCCCGCCATAATGAGCTATTGCTTTGAGCTTTGACTTTTAGCGTGGGCGGCAGATTACGGAAGAACGTTCGCGGAATTGCTGAGCGAATTGCTCGCTTTGGCGCCAAGAGCCGTCACCGCAAGGATGCAGACCATGGCGACAAGCGACAGAATAAAAGAATATTCCACTAAGCTTTGGGCTGACTCATCTATGAAAAGGGCCCTTATTGTCGAGAACATGGATAATCCTCGATAAAACGATGAAAAAGAAATCTTCAACGAAATAGTAGGCGAAACTAGCATTTCGAGCGTGAGGTAGAAAGCCGCCATAGCGTAGGGCTTTGGGCGCACCTCCCTTTCATTCAGCCCTCCGATCCGCGTTCATGGGCCGGACGATTTGTGTCGTTTGAACACGGGAAAAAGCCCGTAGAACACTCTCGCCGTAGGGTAAATGCACCAAGTCGACAGAAGCCGTCATGCCGTATCTCTTTAAGGCGACGTAATCGCAATCCGCATATTGGAACAACAGATCCTGGGGAAAGCGAGGCTTTCAAAAGGTTGGCCACGGTAACCCGTCAATCTCAGGGGCAATCGTCTATCGGCCCGTAAGGGGCAATCTTGACCGCAAGAGTCGGCAATGCAACGGATTGCGCCCGAGTGATTCACAGGCAAGGAATCGTCCCGACATCGGGTATTCGCGATACGTTTGCCGGGACAACCAAGGTCGCTCGGCAATGGATCGTTCCCGCGCTCGCCGATAAGACGAGCGGCCCGGGCTTTACGCCTTCCAGATAGGCTTCGCCCAGGTCGGCCACCGGCCACGATACGCCGTTCGCGCTCAGGGTCGCGCCGGCCGGCAAATACGCGCCGTCCGCCGTTTTCATATGCACGAGAATCCCGCCGTTGCCGCGCACCTTGAAACGCACGATAGCCGGACTGTTGAAATACGGCACGACCGTTTCGCTCAAACTCTCAAAGTTCGCGCTGACAGGCAGATCCTTCCCCTCAAGGGAAACGACGTTTTCCTGATACGGCAAGAGGTCCGGCAGCAAGAGATATCCGCGCGCGTCCGTGACCCCGGCGAATTGACCGTTCACGTAGACGCGGACGTTACGATACCCCGGCACTTCGGCGATGCCGTACGCCGCCGCAATGCCGCGCGCGGCAAGCAAATGATGATCGACGTTCGCGACGCTTCCGACTATCTCAAGCTCGGAATCCGTGAAGCCGCCGAGGCTGGAGAATCCCGCGTCGATATCGGCCGCCTTCCCGATGTAATCTAGTTCCGCCGCGAAATCTGTACCCGCCGTGACCGAGTACCCGGTTTGGTGATGCTCGCCGTCCAGAACCGGATCGGATTGGTACGTCCCGTCGGCGGAACTCGTGCCCGCTCCCGTAGATGCCGCAGCAATGAAGCGACGACGGTCTCCGATCGGAATGGTAAGCTGCATCGTAACGGCGTTGGTAACGATCGAACCGCTGGTCTTAAAGAAATCTAAATCCAGTTGTGATCGGCCGAACCCAGCGGAATAGTCGAGGGAGAGGGTACGCGTAGAATCCTCGGGGCCCGCGTTTTCATTGAGTACCGTAAAGGACAGCGATCCGCGTTTCCCCAGCGGAGTCGAGAGGAACATGTCCGATGTGCGCGTGATCGCTAGCGGCGCCTGTTGCAGACCCGGAGATATCACAATCGGACTGATCTGTTGTATCGAGTCGACTCCCGCTCCAAAATCCAATCCGCGACTCTTATACTCATAATCGAAGCGACTCCCGCCTTCTCCGATGCCGCCGCCTGCGGCCAGCGCCGCATCGAAAATTCCAAGATGCGGCACGGACCATATCCCGCCTCCCGAAGCCGAGCCTCCCCCTTGCGCAGCTTGCGCATCGACCTCCCCCGTGAAACGGTTCGTGAATCCATGCTGCTCGTACGCCTGAGCGATGGGAATGCCGTACAGCGGCGCGCCGGTCTGCGACTGCGTCTCTAAAAAACCCGCGCCCAGCGCGTATTGCGAGAGTCCGCGCTTGAGCAGAGTCGGGGCACTATAATACGACGTAGTAAGAACTTTCTGGCCGCCCGCGCTATTCTTCACGATAACCTGCACGTTTCCGAGATCTCCCATGACGGGAATATTTTGTATCTGGAAAGGGCCGGTCGGCAGCGCCTGCTGCAAAACGAGCCTGCCGTCGACGTACACGTCCGCATTGGAGGGCGAGTCCGCCGAACCCGCTACCGACGGGCGCGGATTCATCGTGATCCCCGCTCCGGCGGCGAAATTACTCCCGAACTGCGCCCCTACGAACGGCTCCTCTGGAACCAGCGTGTCGGCGACGTTCGCCGCGTCCCCGATCAGGAGCGAGGTATGTTTGGCAGGGTTATCTTGTTGCCAGGTCGTCGCTAGGCGCCGTAGACCCGGCCCGACGTCTCCGTCGTTGCCCGTCTGGCCGAGAAAATCCGCGTTGAGCACCCCTCTTCCGATCGATACCCCCGGATTGAGAATCGTGTCGGTAAGCACGCCGGGTTGGTTGCTATAATTTTGGCCGAGAAAATCATAATTGAGGAACATGCCGCGCGCGATCGCGGCCGAAGCCGGCGCTTCAGTTGAAGGGTCGACGGCCGTCATTGCAAAGTAACGAGGCGCGATCACAAGCTCCAGGCGTTGCAAAATCTCGTTATACGAAACCTTAATTCCCGCAAGCGCGCGCAGCGCGACGAATATCTGTCCCTGATACGTTTGCTGCGCGCGAACCGGCAACACGAGGCGCCAGGCCTGCGCATCTTCGAGATCAAGCGCGTATGTGCCGTCGCCTTCGCGCAAAAGAACGGCGCCCGAACTCACCTCATCGCCGTTAATCGAAACGGCAAGCAACGTTTCCTCAGGGCCGATGGGCGCCGCAACCGTCGACGCGATCCCCTGCGCGAGCGCGCGAAGCGGGCACAACGCGAGCAGCAGCGCCCACAAGAAAAAACGCCGTCTCACCGAGTCGCGCTTTCGCTGCGCGCCGCAGCGGGCGAAACAACCGGAACGACAGGAACCGGCGAAATGGCCGGCACGACTGGAGCGCCTATGACAACCGGAACGAGCACGCTGAACGGAACATCTTCCGCATCGGTGCCGTCGACCACGACCGTCGGTGCGACCAGAGGCTCCGTAACGTCAAAATCAAAGGGACGCACGGCGTGTCCGAGGAGATATTCCCGCTTCTCGTCTTGCGTGAGGAGCCGCTTCTTCGACGCGTCGGAATAAATGCTCACCGTATCTATGCGGACGTGGAGATCGCCTGGATTTGAAGCAGTCAGGCGAATCCGCTCAAGGCCGTTAAGCTGCGCTTTCCATTCCGGCTTGGCCGCAACAGGCGTTCCAGCCGTCACAAAAACCGGGATAGCGATGCGAAACGCGAACGTGACGGAGCTTGCCGGATCTAGCATCGACGGAATCTCGGTGACAAAAACGCGAAACGCCCGCTCGCGGGTTCCGGCGAACGCATGGCGCAGCCCCAAACGAATGACTCGGGTCTCCCCGGCCTGCGCGTTCAAGACGGCCGGAACGAGAAACAGATCGGCATCGGCGTCCGGCGTATACACGTCGTCGCCGGTGCTTTGATCCCAACTGACCGCATCGACCCGCAACAATTGCGCCGTTTCCTCGCCGTTGGTCACCATGATTGAGTCGTTCTGTTGATCGTCGTTCAGATCGACCCGAATCGGCCGCACGGTCAATCCTTCCGCCATAACCGCCTGCGAAGCCGACAAAAACATCGCTAACAAGATCGCGGTTGTAGCACATAAGCGAACAATACTGGAAGTCACGGTGAGCGTCTCCTCCTTGAGCATCAAGCAAAGCGAGGCGGGAACAGTCCCCGCCCCGCTTTCAGGTATCTGAGTACCTGTTCTTCAAGCGACGGGGATATTAGAAGAACAATGTCGCGGTGACGATGTCCGTGTAGTGCCCAGGGTCCGTTGCCAGCGTAATGCTGGGAATGTCCGCAACCAGTTTAACCGAATGCAGCGAATTGGTATGTCTTGCGCTCGCCCACGTATTGTTATTCGTGAACTTGACTCCGGCGATGTCTTTGAGGTGGATATGATAGTTAAGCTTGTTATGACCCGAACGAAGAACGTAGTCATCGGTCTTGGTCAATTCCTTATCGCTGAGCGCAAGCTTCGGATCGACGACGCCTTTACTGCACTCATATTTTAGGTCGGTGCTCTGCGTTGCGAAATGGGTGTTCGCATCAACCGCGCCGAAGTTTATGTCGACCGGCTTGTGCTTACTGAATGTGCACGACGGCAGCACGTGCGCTAAAACATGCAGTCTCAGCGTCGAGGGGGCTGCCCAATGGTGCGTGTACGCTGCGCTCGGAGCCGCCGTGAAAGCGATCGCGAGAACAGCGGCGGATGAAATGACTTTCTTAAACACGATAAATCCTCTTCAGGTATTGCATATTCCCGAATTCGGGATGGGTGGTGAGTGATCACGGCCCGTTCAAGAACAATGTACGCGGCAATCTTTCCCTGTGCATCCGTCACAATTAGGCACTTTCATTTCGCTATGAAAATGTTACCCCAAAAAGATTGCGCGAACTTTATGGCGACACGTTTTCCATCCTTGGTTTGTTGTATGAACCAACCATTCACTTGGCTATTATAGCAAGCCGATATGCCGTCACTATCCCCGGTTGTGATGTACCAACGTAAATTTATAGGTCGGCATCTTGCAATATGTCGTTTTCCGACCGAGGTACACGTCGGCGCCGTCATTGCGATACGACTTACGTAGTATTTTTTACACACCAAACTCGGTCGAGACGCCTTCCTTTCCTACATTATCTCCGCAGGCGAGGCGATCGCGCGACGCCTGCGGCCGGTACAGCGGATCGTCCTGGAATCGACTACGTATCCCGGAACAACCGAAGACGTCTTACTTCCGATTTTGCAGAAAACGCGGCTTGAACTCGACCTCAATTTTTACCTCGCCTTCTCTGCGGAACGCATTGACCCGGGGGAATCTCGAGTTCAATGATCACGTCGTGTACGGCGAACCCGATATCCTCAAGCAAGACCGCGTCCTCGCCGCGCTGGTTAAGAACGGTCGCATCTACGTGCCGTTGCGCGGCATAGCCGCATCCATGCGGCTGATGTCGCCCAAGCCCATGGATGGGCGAGAGGCGGCCATGCAGAGAACGGCTCCGCGCGGCCGGGGAAAGGCCGTCGCCGTTGACCTCATTGAGAATCGATAACCGCGAAGGAATATCGCATTTTCGCCGACAGGGAAGGCAGGATAATGCGCGACCATTCTAGCTATATCTCCCTAGTACTATAGGACCTTTGGCTACTTTCTTGAGCTAATCCCCCGATTCTTGAGGGTTTACTGCAGCTTTTCCATTCACTGGATTAACGTGTTACCACCAGAAAATCGCTTTCCTTATGCTACCGTAATAGAGGTTCTTACCAGGAACGTTTTTATCGGCTGTTTGTAAAATATCTCGACAAAGGCATTCTTGGCGGAAACCTTCTTACACACTTCTGGAGAACCTAAATGTTGAAAAAATCGATTGCGCTTGCAGCAACCATGGCGTTCGCCATGACTGCGGCCTCCGGTGCAGTAGCTAAATCCCTCCCAAAATGGCAGCATAATCATGTGGCCGTTTATGCACATATTCATGTATATCCGGACTGCACGCTCAAGAGCGAGACCCGCGCTCCCGACTTCAAATTCAGTGATCTCGCTGCCACCGCAGATCGCACATTCTTTGTCTCGCAACCTAGCGTCGAGCTCAAATATGTCTGCAGCGCAGACACAAATCCTGTTCTGACTCTGGTCGACCCCAATGGAGATTATTCGGGGAATAATCCCTGGAACTTCTTTCTTGCCAAAGGCGGGAACCATGTTGGGGGCCCCTGGATTCCGTTCACCATTATGCAAAACGTGACCAACATTGATGCGAATAACTCCACGCATCAGAGCCTTGGAACCCCGTTGGGAGTAATTTCGACCCTTACAACGGGCACCATCAAATTGACGGCAAAACTCTCCAGACAGGCGGGTATCCCGCTCCCATACGCACCCGGCTATTACACCGATATCGTTACGGCTACGCTGCTCTTCTAATTCAAAGCGCGTTTCGTAAGAAAGAAGTCGGCGCGAGGACGCGCCGACTTCTCCCTCGATGTATCCCCGTTTTTCCAAGGAGGGAAATATTCAATGTTTGACAGGTTAGCGACACGGACGGCAACGATTCTTGTAGCTCTTTTGCTCCTCACGTGCGCCAGATCATCGGCGGACGGTTTGAACGTGCGCCCGATTCGCGTCGATATGAGTAATGATGAGCGCAGCACCGCTATCACCGTCACGAATGAAAATGAGACGCCCGAACTCCTACGCGTTGAAGGGAATACCTGGGATCAAAACAGCGGCAACGACGCATATGCTCCCAGCGACGATCAGCTCTTCATCGTGCCTCCTGTGTTGAGTATCGATCCGGGGCAATCCAAAGTCATACGCTTAGGTCTGCGTGAACCCGCTAGCGGCCCGCGTGAGCGAGCGTTTCGTGTTTTCATCACGCAAGTTCCAAGCGCACTCAGCGAGGGGGGGGAGGTGAAAATCGCTTTTCGCGTCGGCATCCCGATTTTTGTGACGACTAGAGCGCTCCCATCCTCCAAGAAACCCAACGCAGCTCCGCTGCTCGCCTGGACTGCAAAGCTCGACGGACCTCGACGCGTGCATCTGTCGGTGCAAAACTTAGGCAACACGCACGTACATATCGACGCGGTACATATCTATGCGGACGCGTCGCAACATCATCTTGTGGGAGACGTGAGTCTTTCCGACTACGTCCTCGCAGGCGCGGCACGCACCTTCGATCTCACCGCTCCCGCCGATCTCACGTTGCCGACCATCGTCGTGGAGGGCCGCGATACCAGCAACGAGACGTTCTTAGCAGCAGTACCGGTTGCTTGGAAATAACGCCGGCAATTTTATGAAAACCGTCATTTGTCTATCGCTGCTTTTCTGCCTACTGTGCCCCGTCTCGGTCTTCGCCGATCAAACGCAGCAGACGCTATGCGCCATCGCGATTAACGGCAACGAGATCACGGCGGGAACGATCGTCTTGCACGAAAG
>Ga0182024_10025216_pt1 | contig 10516 bp, 9 predicted proteins | sample P32metaG_FD_120480 | JGI IMG/M metagenome (GOLD analysis project Ga0182024, IMG submission 120480) | Permafrost microbial communities from Stordalen Mire, Sweden - P3-2 metaG (Illumina Assembly) | ecosystem: Environmental > Terrestrial > Soil > Wetlands > Permafrost | place: Sweden: Stordalen...
GGCGATACGGCATCGCAGGCGTCGCATGTCTGATATCGCAAGCCGCTTCGGCGGTGAACCAAACAACGACGCAATGCCTACCATGGGCTTTCTCGACCACCTTGAGGAATTGCGCCGTCGCCTGGTGTACTCCATCGCCGCAGTGGCTGTCGGCTTCTTTGTTTGCTGGTGGAAGGTGGAGTGGATTTACGGCATCATGCAGCGGCCGATCGTCGACGTGCTGCGCGCTAACGGGCTGTCGGAGAAGTTGGTCTATCTGAACCCTACCGAGCCTTTCAATCTTTACTTGAAGATTGCCGCGCTTGCCGGCCTGTTCGTGACCTCGCCGTTCGTCCTCTATCAGGTTTGGATGTTCATCTCGCCCGGCCTTTACCGCAACGAAAAGCGCTACGTCGTGCCGTTCATGGTCTCAACCATCGCATTGTTCATGGCTGGAGGATACTTCGGCTACAAAGTTGTCTACCCGCAGGCACTCGGTTTTCTCGTGCACTTCGGCCGGCAGTTTCAGCCCATGATCACGATCAGCGAATATACTTCGCTGTTCCTCAGCATAATTTTGGGGATGGGCCTGATTTTCGAGATGCCGATTCTTATCTTTTTTCTGGCGTTGATGGGCATCATCACCGCTGGCTTCATGTTCAAGAATTTTCGATATGCCATCCTGATTATCTTTATCATTGCGGCCATCGTCACGCCGACTCCCGACATCTTGAGCATGTGCATCTTCGCAGCCCCGATGGTCGGGCTGTACGGTATCAGTATTGGCATCGCGTATTTTGTGCATCCCAAGCAGCGCCGCGCGCGGGAAGAGAAGCAGGCGTCGTAGCCGCAGAGGTCTTCGGGTGAAACTTCATGCGGGCTCGTTCTGAGAAAAAGCTGCGGCGTGAAAGCTTCGAGGTGAAAGGGTTGATTAAATTGTTTTCACTCCCGCTTTTTCTGGCGTCTGTTGCGCTCACATTGTTCGCTTGCGATCGCGCCACGAGCGTCACTTCGACTCAGACGCCGCCATCTTCCGCTGGCTCAGGCGAATCCTCTGCGATCAAGCTCTCCTTTCCCGCCGATACTGAGCCGCTTCCGGCCATCGATTCCGTACGCGCCTTCCAGTACATAAAAGATATCGTCGCCTTCGGTCCCCGGCCCCTCGGCAGCGCCAATCACAAAAAGGTGGAGGACTTCATCCTTGCGCATCTTAAAGGCGACGATGTCGAACAGGATTCGTTTACGGCGGATACGCCCGAAGGAAAATTTCCCGTCCGCAATATCATCGCGAAATTCCCCGGGACGAAAGATGGGGTCATCGTGATTGCCAGCCATTACGATACGAACTATCCGCTGCGCAACACGTCGTTCATCGGCGCGAATGATGGCGGCTCATCGAGCGCGCTGCTGCTGGAGTTCGCCAATCAACTGCGCGGCAAAAAGCGCGACGGATACAGCATCTGGTTGGTTTGGGACGACGCCGAAGAGGCGATCAAACCAGATACTGAGATGCCATTCGAAAAAGATAGCCTGTACGGCATCAGTCATCTCGCCCAGAAGTGGGAGGGGGATGGCACGCTGAAAAAGATGAAGGCGTTTCTGCTGGCGGATATGGTTGGCGACGCCGACCTGAATATAGAACGCGATACGAATTCAACGCCGTGGCTGGAGGATGTGGTGTATGAGGCGGCGACGAGGCTCGGCTATCAGTCCCATTTTTTTGCGCGTACGATGGAGGTGACTGACGATCATGTTCCATTCGTAAAACGCGGCGTCCCGTGCGCGGACTTCATCGACTTCAACTACGGCTACAACGACGTTTTCTGGCATACCACGCAAGACACGGTCGATAAACTCAGCCCCAAGAGCCTGGAAATTGTCGGCGACACCATGTTGGAAACGATTCGCATCCTGGATAAGATGAACCCGCTGCCAGGGAAGTAGCTGTCGAAAGCTAATACACGAAGAGGTCTTTCTTCGTGAACCTTCGTGTCCTTTGTGGTTAATCTATTTTTGCTCTTTTCCAAGATTTCATTTCTAATTCACCGACATGCCAAAGCTGAAACTCCTGGGCCCGTGTTTGCTTCTTTCCGCCATTTGTTTGGGCGCCGCGCCATTCGACGAAACCGCAGACGCCGACCGCATCATCCAAGCCGCGCTTCAATCCTCTCCGCTCGAGAGCAATCTGCGCCGCCTCACCGACGAAGTAGGAGGCCGCGTTCCTGGCACGCCGGCCATGCAGCGGGCCATCGAGTGGGGAGTCCAGGCCTTCAAGACCGCCGGAGCTGACAGCGTTCACACCGAGGAATTCACAATCCCCAGTTCCTGGGCTGAAGGCGCCACCGAGATGACGGTGAGCGCCACCGGCACCGCGCTCGATCCCAAGTTCTCGCAAATTCCCAAAGTCGAGTTCCGCGTGCGCTGCGTTTCCATCGCGTGGGCGCCTGCGCTCGCCCCGGTGAAGCACGTGCCGGTCATCGACGTGGGAAAGGGCACAGCCGCCGATTTCGCGAAAGCCGGAGATATTTCCGGCAAGATCGTGCTCGTCCACTCCGTTGTGCTCAAGACGTGGGACGATCTTTTTGCCGAGTATGCGATCGCCCCGCCGGTGATTGCCGCGGCCGTGAAGGGAAAAGCGAAGGCTGTCGCTTTCATCGCCACGCGCGAGCACGACATTCTCTACCGGCACACAAACTCCGTGGAAGGCGAAATCGACCGTCTTCCGCAAGTGCTGGTAGCGCGTGAGGAGGGCGAACGCATCGGCCGTCTGCTTGCCTCCGGCCATCCGGTGTGGGCCGATCTGAGCATTCCCAACCAGATCGGCGGAGCGGTAAAAACCGCCAACGTAATTGCGGAAATTAAGGGCAGCGAAAAGCCCGACGAATTTGTGATTCTGGGCGCGCACCTCGATTCGTGGGAGTTGGGCACCGGAGCGCTCGATAATGGCTGCAATGCTGCCCTGGTAATCGATGCGCTACGGGCGATCAAAGCTTCGGGATTGAAACCCCACCGGTCCATCCGCTTCATTCTTTTTTCCGGCGAAGAGGAAGGGCTGCTCGGTTCGCGCGCGTACGCGGTTGCGCACCGTTCCGAACTCGACCATGCCGCCGGAGTCGTCATCTACGATTCCGGCATCGGCAAAACCACCGGTTTTTCTGACGGCGGGCACACCGACGTGATTGCTCCTGCGAAGCGGCTTATCGCTCCGCTCCAGCAATTCGGCGTAACCGAAATGAAAACTGATATGGAATGGGGCACGGACCACTTCGACTTCATGCTGGAAGGCGTGCCAACATTTGTCGCCGATCAGGAAGCGGCGAACTACCTGGAAAATTACCATGCCGTCTCCGACACTTTTGACAAGGTCGACTTCGCCCTGCTGAAGAATCACGTGGCCGAGGCCGCGGCGTTCAGTTTCGAACTGGCGAATCTGCCGCAAAAGATTGGCCCGCGCTACACGCGCGCGCAGATCGAGCGATCGCTCCGCGAGACGCACAGTGAAGAGATGCTGAAGTCTTCGGGCTTGTGGGATGCGTGGCAGAGTGGACGTTTGGGGCGGCAGAAATAGATACTTTCAATTTAATTGCCAATTGCCGATTGAAGTGGGCTTTCAATTGACAATCGGCAATCGACAATTGGCAATCTCACTTGCTCTATTTCTGGATTCTGTTCAACCTTTTCGCGCTCGGTATGCTGCTGCTGGATTTGTTCGTCTTCCATCGCAGCGGCCGCATCGTGCGCTCGAGCGAGGCCCTTGCCTGGAGCGGCATGTGGATCGCCCTCGCCGCGGCCTTCGCCCTTTTCATCTTCTTCTGGCAGGGGCGCCAGATCGCCCTTGAGTTCGTCACGGGATACGTGCTCGAACTTTCGCTCAGCGTCGACAATCTTTTTCTCTTTCTGGTGATTTTCCGTTATTTCGCAGTGCCCGAGCAGCACCAGCGTAGTGTCCTGTTTTGGGGGATTCTGGGCGCGCTCCTGATGCGCGGCGTTTTCATTCTCGCCGGCGTCGGCCTGATTCAACGCTTCCACTGGATTGTGTACTTCCTCGGGGCGCTGTTGGTTTACAGCGGCATCCGGCTGGGATTCGCAGGCGAGCATCAAGTCGACCCCGCAAAGAATCCTGCCGTGAGAGCTCTACGCCGATTGGTTCCGATCACAGACGACTTTCAGGGCGGACGTTTTTTTGTCCGGGGATGGAAAGGGAATCCGGGCCTTTATGCCACGCCGTTGTTGCTTGTGCTCGCGGTCATCGAAACTACCGACATTCTCTTTGCCGTCGATTCCATCCCCGCGATTCTGGCGGTCACGCTCAACGCCTTCATCGTTTACACGTCGAATGTCTTCGCCATTCTGGGCCTGCGGTCGATGTACTTTGCTGTCTCTGGCTTGATGCGAGTCTTCCGCTTTCTTCACACCGGGCTGGCGTTAGTCCTGGTTCTGGTTGGAGTGAAGATGATTGCTGTCGACTATGTGCGCGTCTCAACTCTTGTAACGCTGGGGACGGTGGCAGGCGTACTGGCAGTCTCAATAATTGCTTCGGTTCTGTATCCGTTAAAGCGCGAAGGCTGATCGGTTAAACAAATTTCACGCCGTTGGCTGCAACCACTGAGTGCTTTAGAAATTTCTTGTCGTCATGCGCGGGATAGTCGGTGCGGTAATGCGCACCGCGACTTTCCTCTCGCGCCAGCGTCGAGCGCGCCACGAGCAAGCCTGCGAGGTGCAGGTTCGCCGCTTCTTGCGATCGCCGCGTACACGGATGCGCTACCCTTGGAGGCAGTCCCTCCAAAAGCTGAATTGCTTCCTGCATGCTGGCGCGGGTGCGCACAATGCCCGCGCCTTTCCACATCGCGTCCTGAATCTGGCCAATTAATTCTTCGACTCCCGCGTCCACCGGCCCATTCTGCGATGCGGCTTTCTTCTCATGAGGCGCCAAACGTCGGGGCCTCTTCAATACTTCGCGCATTGCCTTACCTGCACGCGCTCCGTACACCAAAGCTTCCAGCAGGGAATTGCTGGGGAAGCGGTTCGCGCCGTGTACCCCGGTCGCGGCCACTTCGCCTGCGGCAAAAAGCCCATCCAGGCTGGTTTTGCCATCGAGATTTGTGCGTACTCCACCAATGGCACAGTGAGCGGCTGGGCGAACGGGGATCAGATCCTCGGTGATGTCGATGTTGTGCTTCATGCAGGTCGCGTAAATGCGGGGGAAGCGCTTCTGCACCTTCGCGGCATCCAAGTGCGTGAGATCCAGGTATACAAAAGGATCGCGGGCGCGGCTGACTTCCATCTCGTGCATGATGGCGCGTGCGACCATATCCGCAGGCGCCATTTCCGCGCGGGGATGGTACTTGCCCATGAATCGATCCATTTCGATGTTACGCAGAAAAGCGCCTTCGCTGCGGAGTCCTTCCGCGAGTAAAAAGCGCGGCGCTTTTTTCATGTAGAGAGTTGTGGGATGAAACTGAATGAATTCGATATCCGCGATCTCGGCCCCGGCGCGAAAAGCCATTGCCACGCCGTCTGCCGTGGCGGATTCGGAGTTGGTCGTGTTGCGGAAGATTTGACCCAATCCGCCAGTAGCCAGCATCACTGCTGAACAGGTGATGTGTTCAGGCAATCCCTTGTCGCCGATCAGCGAGACTCCCACAACTCGTCCGCCTTCGGTCAAAAGTTCGGCACAAAATTCGGCCTCCATCACCGTAAGGTTCTTGGACGCGTGCGCTTTGGCCCGGAGCACGCGCAGAACTTCGCTTCTTGCTGACTCGCCCGGCGCGCGCAGAACATGGCTGTGCTTATAACTGGCTTCGCTTTCAAAGACCAGCTTGGTTTTATTTTTCTCGAGATGATGGCCCCAGCCGATGAGTTCTTCAATGCGCTCGACTGCTTCCTGCTCCAGAATCTTGACTGCCTCCGGAATGCACAGGCCGTCGCCGGCAATCAAGGTGTCCTGCAAGTGGAGGATGACTTCTTCCTCGTCGCTGAGCACATCGGAGCTGACGCCCGGTGCCGATGCGGCACTTTTTGAAAGCACCAACACCTGTCCGGCGGACGCCAGTGTGATCGCAGCGCGCAGGCCCGCGACTCCGGCGCCGATTACCACGAAATCGGTCTCGGCTGGAAGACCTTTCATTGAGGGCAAATGTTATCACTTTCACGGGCGATTCGATCAATCTCTACGCGTCGATACGCTATTATGGAATTCCCATGGCGCAGGTCACCATCCATGTCCCTCCCCGGCCCTACCAGGCCCGCATAGAAAACGGCTTGCTGGCGCGCTCCGGGGCGATTCTGGCGGAGTTGCTGCCGCAGGCGAGCAAGATATTTGTTGTGACCGTTCCGCCGGTTCGTCGCCGCTGGGGAGCAAAGTTGATTCGTTCGCTGACTTCCGCGGGCTTCAGGCCGCAGGTGCTCCAGATGCCAGATGGCGAGACCGCGAAAAAACTGAAGACGATCGAAACCATGGCGGAGCGACTGTCTCGCCTGGGCGCGGATCGAAAGGCAGTTCTCATTGCTTTGGGAGGCGGGGTTGTCGGGGATGTGACGGGATTGCTGGCCTCGCTTTATATGCGCGGCATTGAACTGGTGCAGATTCCGACAACCGTTCTGGCTCAGGTGGATGCCTCGGTTGGCGGCAAGACGGCGGTGAACCTGGGAGCCGGGAAGAACCTGCTCGGAACATTCCACCATCCGCGGGTGGTGCTTATTGATCCGGAACTTTTGCGCACCTTGCCGGACCGTGAATTCCGCGCTGGCCTCTATGAGGCGCTGAAGTGCGGCATCATCGGCGACCTCGATCTGTTTCTCCGCTTCGAACAAAAGCGGGCGCAGATTTTGAAACGTGATCCTGTGGAACTGGAAGGCGTGATCGCGCAATCGGTAAAGCTGAAGGCAGAGGTCGTCTCGGCGGACGAACATGAGGGCGGCCTGCGGCGCGTGCTGAATTTGGGCCATACGATCGGTCATGCGCTCGAGGCGGAAACCGGCTACCGCAGCCTGCTTCACGGCGAAGCGGTCGCATGGGGCATCGTCGCAGCTACGAACATTGCGCTCACGGTCGGGCGCACCGACAGCGTGACCGCCGGACGGATCGCCGATGCGGTACTCGGCTTGGGCCGCCTGCCGGAGTTAAGAGTTAGCCCACGCAAGATTCTGGCGCGGCTGCAAGCTGATAAGAAAACCCAAAGCGGGGTTGTTCATTTTGTGTTGCCCCGCGAGATCGGAAAAGTAGAAATCGCCGCCGACGTACCCGACAATGTGGTCGTATCCGCGGTCGAGGAGTTGAGACGGCTCTCCCGCGGCGGCTGGGGAAAGTAGAAAGCATTTTCGATTTTCAACCTCACATTCTCGATTGAAAATCGGCGCTCGCCATCAACGGGTATTTCAATTGGCAATTCAAAGTTGTCAATTGGCGGTCGAACCTTAATGCCAGAATCTTATAGGCCCTCGATAATCGGCGCCGCTCCCGAAGGCGCAACGGATGCCGGCTCTGCTGCGCGGGCTGTCCGCGAGATGTTTACCTCAATCGCCCCGCGCTACGATCTCCTGAATCACGTGCTTTCCTTCAATATCGATCGGCTGTGGTGGCGGCGAACGGCGCGGACGTTTGCGGAAATCCTCGCACAGCCTGAGGCTCGCATTCTTGATCTATGCTGCGGTACGGGCGACATGACTTTCGCCTTGTGCAAGCGATCCCGCGGCAGCCAGCAAATTTTGGGCGCCGACTTTTCCCATGCCATGCTGCAGCGTGCGTATTCCAAGTCTCGCGGGAAAGGTTCAGATAATGCAGAATCGGCGATGCCGCGCTGGATTGAAGCCGATGCCCTCAATCTTCCATTTCCCGATCGGCATTTCAACCTGGTTACTTCGGCCTTCGGCTTTCGCAATCTTGCCGACTATGACGCCGGCCTCCGCGAAATCGCCCGCGTCACAAGGCCCGGCGGAGAGTGCGGCATCCTCGACTTCAGCGAGCCAAAAGGGATGATCGGCCGACTCTATCGCATTTACTTCAAGCAAGTTTTGCCCCGCGTTGGCACCCTGCTTTCTGGCGTACGTGGACCTTACGCCTATCTTCCGAACTCGGTCGAACGTTTTCCCGAGCCACAGGAAATGCTGGTTCGCATGCGGCAGGCGGGATTTCGCGAAGCCACCTGGATCCCATACACCTTCGGCATTGCAGGGCTGTATCGCGGAAAGAAGTAAACTGTTCTTCCGCGAAAGTCGCTGCCAGAAGAGCGAACCCCGCCAGCATTACTGCTTCGCAACCGTAGCCCCTGCATCCGCAAACGAGAACGCCAAAGCCACGTTCGGGTACTCATGCCCGTCCACTTCCACATAGGGATACACGAAATAATTCAGCGCCTTACCTTCCTGTGGAGGATTCAGACGCAGATCGCGGCCCATGGTGAACTGCACACGGTTCACATCATGCGAGCCAAAGAAATAGTCCCACTTTTCCGGGTGCTTCCATGCCTCGGAGATATCCACCGGAATCCATCCTTTGCCATCGACATAGAAATCGGACCAGCAGTGATATCCGGCAATCTCCGCCGAATGCTTGTCGGGCGGCAGAGGGAATCCGATTTCGAAGCGTGCGGGAATGCCTTGCGATCGGGCCATCGCGATGAAGAGGGAATGAAAGTCGGTACAGTTACCCTTTTTTGCATCGCAGGCGTAGAGAACGTCGCCGCGGCCCCAGCCGGTCCCAGTCTTGTCGTAGCGCATGGTGGTGAAAACATAGTCGTAAAGGGCGCGTGCTTTCTCAAGCGGCTGGCTTTGGCCTTGAGTCATCTTGGCCGCCAGTTCGGCAGGCAGGCCGCTAACCGGCACCAAGTCGTCGGGTTGTAGATCCCGCTGCCTTTCGGCGGAGGAAAGAGAAACCATTCGCGGCGCGGTACCGTTCAAAGTTACGCGCTCACGACGAACCACATCGTAATCCACGGTGAAGTGCAGTTCGGGTTGCGGCGAACTCGTCTCGGCATAGTAGATCTCATTTCCGTATTTCGACTCGCTGGTTTTCTTCAGCGGCAGATCGCCGGCAGCTGAAACGATCTTCACTTCCTGAAAAGCGTCGGAGTGCGCAGCAGGAATCCAAACGCGAACTTTCTTTGCGGCCGTGAGATTTCTTACCGTGAATGAGTAGTGAAAAGTGAAGTGACGCGAATCCTGGGCGGAAGCAACAATCGCCAGGACGAAAAGCAGCGACAGTAATGCAGAGAGCTTGCGAAGCATAGGCGGCATCCTTTAGGTTCGTTCTCAAAGGAGAACTGGAAGTAGTCAGGATTTGGAAACGACACACGGGCGTTTTAGAGGGAACGCCGTCAAGTGAAGCCGCGCTTCGGGATGCGCATAGAAGTGAGGATTCCGGAAAGTCTTCCGGCGATGCGGTATTTTAGCAAAGGTTATCCTCGAGCGCATATTGGAAGTTGACCCATCCGGTAGAATCGACAGCGATGCCGGTGGCCATTCAATGCCGCAATCTACGCAAGACCTATGACGGCAAGGTTGAGGCCGTGCGCGGGTTGAATCTTGAAATTCATACCGGCGAATGCTTCGGCCTTCTCGGCCCCAACGGCGCAGGCAAAACGACGACTATCGAAATTCTTGAGGGATTGCTCGATCCGACTTCGGGCGAAGTTTCGATTCTCGGCCACTCCTGGCGCGAAAACGCGCGTGAAATGCGCGAGTGGTTGGGTATTTCGCTGCAAGAGACGCGGCTTTCGGAAAAACTCACAGTGCGCGAAACCGTAGATCTGTTCGCCAGCTTTTATCGCGAACCGCGATCCTCCGAGGAAGTGTTGGAGCAGTTGCAGCTCACGGAAAAAGCCGATTCGTGGGTGGGGAAGCTTTCCGGCGGGCAGAGGCAGCGGCTGGCGGTGGCGACGGCGCTGGTGTGCAATCCAAAAATTCTTTTTCTGGACGAGCCGACTACCGGGCTCGATCCGCAGAGCCGGCGCCAGTTATGGGATATCGTCCGCGAATTTCAGCGCTCCGGCGGTACCGTTCTGCTGACCACGCACTATATGGATGAAGCGGAGCGATTGTGTGATCGTCTGGCGATCGTGGATCACGGTGAGATCATCGCGGAGGGCTCTCCTGCAGATTTGATTGAACGCCTGGGCGGCCATCACGTGGTGGAGTTCGCGGTGGGCGCTGCGATAGCGCGTGAGGCAAGAACGAATGTCAATTCGGATGGCGCAAGTCTTAATGCATGGCGGGCGCTGCCCAGCGTGGAATCGGTGCACGAAGACGACGGCATGGTGGCGCTGAGCGTGAAGGAGCCGCATTTAACGATTCCGGCCTTGCTGGATGCGATTGGCAAGCAGGGAAGCACGTTGCAGCACTTGACCACGCGGCAGGCCAGTCTGGAAGATGTGTTTGTGCGCTTGACGGGCCGGCATCTGCGGGAAGAATGAGATGAAGAAACGTACACGCGAGGAAACCAACCACATGATGGTCACCGGTCATTTTCGGAGCATGGTTCTTCTGCTAGCCGTGGCAATTACGACCAGTAGCGGCGCGCGTACTTTTGCGCAGAATTCGA
>Ga0182024_10025217_pt1 | contig 10515 bp, 12 predicted proteins | sample P32metaG_FD_120480 | JGI IMG/M metagenome (GOLD analysis project Ga0182024, IMG submission 120480) | Permafrost microbial communities from Stordalen Mire, Sweden - P3-2 metaG (Illumina Assembly) | ecosystem: Environmental > Terrestrial > Soil > Wetlands > Permafrost | place: Sweden: Stordalen...
GTGTCTGCCGATTATCGCGTTCGTCGCATGGCTTTGCCAAAGAGCGTACACAGGATTTTTAGCGAGGCTCGCTAGAGCCTGCCAAAGAGGCGATTTAGCTTAAAAGATGTAAGGAATTATTTGATGGCGCAGTCCGATTCGAACGGGTCTCCCGCGTCAACCGGTTGACAGTTGACGAAGCGGTTGACACTTGAGCGGCGGTTGACAAACGGCGGTTGACGACCTTGGTGGTTGACAGCGCCATGGGCTGCGACGCCCAAATCAAACGCCGTTATCATTGACCGCTAGAGCCCGTTCACCTTGCGTTCAGTCGCTGCTGACGACTTCAAACCACTTGTCCGTTACGACGGTCGGTGGCCTGAACAGCTCTTCGTCTTCTAGAACCCGATCGAGCTCAGATGGGTCGCACACGCTTTTCAGGACGCTTGAGTATGCCTTAGCCCAATCGATAAAACGCCTAACGTTCTCGCCAACTGAATTCTTGGCCGAGCAGGCGCTCTCGATATACTGCACGAAGCGATCGATCTTATCTGCTCGTTCCAGTGACAGAATCCGTTCAGAAAGGAACTTCCACCGTTTCTTGTTCCTCCCGACTTGATCTTGCTGCTCGATCCTGCGCCGCTCCTGCTCATTCCACTCACGTCGGTGTCGCTCGTGTTCTTCTGTCCGAGCCCTCTCTGCGGCCGCGTATGCGACTGCGGCAGCGAGAAAGTCGTTCAGCAGATCCTCGAGGCGCTGCCGTTTGCCGTCACGAAAGATCCGACGCAACCCGGAGTGGTACTGTTCCTCCAGTTCCAGTACCAGCATTCCAGATGGGAAATAGTCCCACTGCGGCATCCACCAGGGTCGGTATGCCAAATCGCTCGGCCAGCGTTTCTTTTCACGCTCAGCCCTTGCTGTCTCAGCGGGCGTCTCCTTGTGGGGTTCGCGGTTGATTTTTTCGCTAAGTAGGAATTCGAGTTGCTCACCGTTCACCAATAAGCATGCCGAGTTCTTGCCGCGCTCAACCGGAAAGCCTCGCTCTGCGGCCGCGCGCGCAACGGCGTTAAGGATTCGAATCGATCGATCTACTTGAGATGGCGAAACTGCAACCGAAAATAGATCAGGGCCAAAACTAGCTACAACGCCGTGGTCGTTTGCTTTCGCCTTCCGCAGTCCTTGCAGTGTCGCCTGCGCTATCGGATGCAGATCGATCAATCGCTGGCTTACAAGGATTTTGCGGTCCGGCGCGCTTTCCATAGCTTTCGCCTCCTGCTCGGCCTCGCGGATCTCCGGCTTCACGCGCGAATAAGACGACCCGAATATTCGGATATCTTCCAGTTCCGGTCTGGAAGGAAGACGAAGCTCAGGCCGCTTTAGCCGTTGCCCGGCAGCAACTCTCGCCCAAAATCCACGGCCAGGTACCGGGATCTCATGTCGCCGACAAATCTTCGTCAGCGCGACGTCCGAGATTTTGAACTGCGCTGCCACCTTCGTCATTGGCTGAGACCAGACCATCTCGAAAAGGCTTTTACGGCTGATTTCGCATTGCGGTGTCATCAGACACGTGTAGCGCGGTCACCCGCGGCGATGGCAAGAGATACCGACGCGTCGCGGCACCACGCACGGGCCGACGGAATGAGTTGCCTCGTCGTGATCGGTAGAGAGTGCGTGAAGGCGCAGCGACGAGGAATCCGTTGAGGTAGAGTTTCCGAGAGGGGGACCAGCGATCTTAAACGCCTACAATTTGCCTTATCGACCCCTTAGCAAAAGGGGATTAGTCGGATGTTTGACAGTCAAGCCCGGAAACACGGCAAAATCTATCTAATGGATTCGATCACAGCCAGTGCGATGACTATAAGCCGTGCCTATGGCTTAATCGTCTGTTGTGCAGCATGCCAGCGAGTGAGCGAGCACGGAGACGCTGGCTGATGCTACAGGTCTTCGTCGATGACAGCGGTCGTGGTGAGAATCGCGACAATCCTGTTTTCGTACTCGCTGGTTACGCCGGTCGCGCCCGTAACTGGGAAGCGGCTGTCGATGATTGGCAGCGCATCATGCGCAAGAAGCCGAGGCTTGATTACCTGAAAGGCAAAGAAGCTGCCGCTTTGAATGGCAATTTCACCGGCTGGACTGCAAAAGACCGTGACGCAAAACTCGCCGAAATGGTTGCGGTACTCGTCAAGTACCGCATGATCGCAATTTCGGTAGGCGTCAGTTACGCCGACTTCAATAGGATTCTGGCGAAGCAGGCAGGGCCAATGAAAAATCCCTATGCCCTGACCTTCGCGCACGTCGTTGTCTGGATGTTGGATTCGGCGGTCAAAAAGCAGTCGCGCGAACGGCTCGAATTGATTTTCGATCAGGGAGTTATCGGCAGGGAGCGGAATATCAATGCTGCTTACAAAGGCATGATGGACCATCTACCCAAGACAATGACCGACCTACTCGTCGGGCGACCGCGCTTCGGGGATGATAAGTACTTGCTAGCCTTGCAAATGGCTGACCTGTTCGCGTGGCACAGTCGCCGCGACTACTACGAGCAACTACAGTCGCGCAGTACTCGCCGTCTCGAATCGAATACTTGGGACGCATTGCGTAGGGTACAGGGAAAATCGTTGTATTTGAAGCCAGCCGACCTTGAGGAATTTAAGCGCCGGAGTGATGCGCGCGGATTCACTTTTTGAGTTCGGTCAAGTCCTTCGCGAGCGCATCCTGCTTTGCCTCGATTCTGGCGATAGCATCCGGCATCGCGATTATGGACCACGCAAACAATCCAATCTTAATGACCAGCCACAGGACCACCACGGCTGCCATAATGATCATCCACCACGCAACCGGATTCACCGTTGCCCAGTCATCGAGTTTCTTGAACAACATAGGCTCGGTAGCGGGAGCGAAAGTGACGTATCCGAGAAATACGGCACCTACCGCCAATCCTATCCAGAACAGCGCGCGGATTAATTTCCGACCGTCCACGCGGCTAGTCCTGGTTGATTGAATTCCAAGCGTAGGAAAAAAGGAAAGACGCCTGCATCGCTGCGATGACCGAACGCCACCTGCGGAGCAGTCTTGAAGCAGTAGAAGTGAAGGTTTTCTGAGCATCGGGAGCCATGAAGATACCCTCTATCGCTTTTGTCCGATCACGATAATGAAATGGTTCTCCGGAAGTGAAGGGTCGCTATTGAACACCATAGCGACCCCGCCAATTGGGTTTGCGCGACTCGATACGAGCGCATCGCGAAGCGCAGCTTCGGCAGTATTGGGTTGTCGGAAGTTCACGGTTGATGCCAACAGCGTTACATCAGTCTCAGCGCCGTGCCTAATATCCGAAGGGACCTCATCGGAGAAAATCGGATCGCCCCCCTCTAGTGGAATCGGTTCTGGTCTTGATACCGTCCAGCCCGTTCCGCCGAACAGATCGTAAGTCAGGCGTGCAAGCATATATGCTTCTGAATCCTCTCGCTTGAACAGAATCCGAACATTGCCTGTCGGTTTGCCTTTTAATTTTTCTTTGAAGACCATAGCATCCAAAGTCCGCTGTCCCGCAACGGCTCTCGCGTATTGCAATTGCTTCGCATGGGCATCGTCTTCCGCTCGGAGCACCACTTGGAGACGCTTATTTGCTTGCTTGTACCAAAGGTGCATCGCGGCTTCCCCGCCGATGGCGGCAAAGACAGCGATTGTGAACCAGAAGCCATACCAATCTATCCGGTCAATCAGTGCTTCAAGCGATTCTTTTGTTTCCACCATAGAGCCGTACGGTTTCGATTATATGGGTGCCCTGATCGTCTTAGCTGCTAGGCAGTTTCTTTGATTGAGAAACCGAAATCACCGAACTGCGCCTTCAGAGCCGCCAGCGCAGCTTCCATCGAGTCTTTCGACCACTGGTTGGTCAATGCGAAGGTATTCCCGTTCAGCTGGAAGAGCTGGTCGTCTTCTGTGAAAAATCGTTTTTCAACCTTGGGGCTTTTTGGATGCCGATTGATCAGTTCGACTCGGAATGCGGCCCCCTCGACGTTACCTGCAATCTCTTCAAACATGCGTCGGCCCGTCGCTGCCTCAATCTCTGAGGGGAGTTTGCCTCGCTTGATCAACTGGCGCACCGCCGCCAACATCACTTCGCGTTTGTACAGCTTTTGTTGGAGACCCTCGTCAGTAGACACATCGTACCTTGTCCAGTCGGACCCTCGCTCGGCAGACGCTCGGATCTCGCGCTGCTTCTGACGAATCTGCACTTGGAAATTGGCAGCTTCGGGCAGTGGAATTATCTGCTCGATATCGAGAATCAGTTTTGGACCCAAGCGATAGGGACGCATTCGCACACAGCATATATCGAGGTCGCGTTCATTAAGCCAAAGCACCGTGGAAGTCACTTCGGTGCTGAAGTCGGCGGCCGCTAATACGATGCGAACGTCTTCGCCGAACCGACCCGCGGTCGGCTCTGGCCAATGGAAGAACTCGAGGAGCGCTTTCGCAGGGTCGTCGACCGGCAGGCCGCGCTTTTCGACGTACGAACGATAGGTCTCAACTGCATCGTCGAACGTCATCCGGGAAACCATCGAGGCGTAGCGAAGGGCCTGGAGGTCAGCGAAGCTGTCGTCTGTTGTCCGCTTTAACTCAATGACGACGAGGCGCGCCTGTTCGTCCACCGCGAGGAGATCGATGCGCCGGTCGCTTTTGTCCCAACTTGAGAATTCCTCGCTAATGACGAGAGTGTTCGGCGCGATCGCTTCGATGTGATCGCGAATCAGGCGCTGCAGGTCCTTGCGTTCGAGTAGTCCGAGCGACGCGAATTTCGCCAATTCCAGCGGAGCAATGCTGTCTGTCGAGAGTTCGTAAAGGGCCATCGCGATGCTGGATATTACCCTTGGGGTGGCGATTCTTCTAGCGGCCGGGCTTTGAGTCGCGGTTTACGCCGCCCCGTCGACGAACACAGCCTTTCTTCACAGCTCTTGTCGGGTATTTCTAAGCCGAACTCGGCAGGTAACTGTTGACGCGGCGCGACTCATCATTACTACAGTCGGTCCCTATATCGAAAAAGCGTCTTTCGTTTTCCGTGATTGCGTATGGCATAGACCGGCAAGGATGTTTCCGAACCGGTTAGTGGAGATTTCGTAATAGTGGCTCGTAAGTAATGTCCCTCGTACAGGCGTTTCGGGAAGGTCTTCCGCCTCAGCCTGCACATTTATCCACAGGTGAATCTTGCTCGGATCTTTGCACAGCCCCTGCAAGGCAGCTGCAACGGCCTTGCAAGATTCCGGCGCATCACCTGTTAGCAGTCGCTTCCCGACGTACTAGTCGTGCCTCCGTTCCAGAGCAACACTCTGATCGACGGGGTTGTTGCGGACCAGCGGAAGACACGATGAAGGACGCGGGTCTAAGAGCGCAGAGAGAGAATGACAGCACCATTCGCGACTCCCAGGTCGGCGATCCAAACCGGCTGGAGGCACTTCATGAGAGTGGTGCGCAATGGGGATCGCAACGAATCAATGTGGGGTGAAGAGGAGGGAGAGGAAATGCCACAAGGAGTGTCTTCAACGGTTGGGACCTCTAGAGAAGGGACGGCTCGAGGAATCGCGAAGGTCTTCCGGGATCTCACCGTGTACGGCGACCCCGAGGCTCTGGATGCTCTCATCCCGGCGATTGAAAGACGGCTGGCGGATGACTGGTCTCGCGATCGGGAATCTGAACAAAGGCTGGCGGGAGCCGCTGGTCAATCGCAATTCTTCCTGTTCCCGCGCAGCGCGAGCGCCAAGTGTCCCGAGATCGCGCTTGCAATGTGTCGCGACGGAAGACAGTTGAGCGTGACTAACGTAGTACCCAATGATTTCGACCGACTCTCTTGCGCGCAGTACAACTCGATCGTGATCGAATTCTACTTGAAGTTTTTGCATCCGGCGGCGACGGAGGCCGGCCTGCCAATCGAGCTGTCGCCCGATGAGCGGAGCTTGGAGAACGAGTATGGCTGGCGAGGGGTCGAGCTTCTGAAACGGTTCTCGGGCTGCGCCAACAAGTCTTGCAGGCATCCGTCAGACCAGCGGCGCTGGATGGATCTCCTCATCTACCTGCACCACCGTCCCAATTGCGACTACGGTTTCGGTCTGCTCGCAAATTGGTTGATCGATGACGACTGGTCACGAGAAAAGACGAGCGAACTGATCTCCCAGGCCGAGTTCGCACTGGATCTGCTAAGCGCCCACGATGCCTCGCTTGGCTTGGCCGAATAGACCGAACCGCGTTTGCGGGAGGAGAGGATGATGGCGGTGTGGGAAGCCGAAATTTCAGACGCTAACAGTAGTACAGGCTCTTCCGACGATTCTCGGGACCAAATTCGAATCCAGGACCGGATACGGGAACTGCGCCGGGTCAGGGCCCGCGACCTGCTGCCCAACCCCAAGAACTGGCGCAGGCATCCGAAGGCGCAGGTCGATGCGCTGCGCGGGCTTCTAGCCGAAGTAGGTTATGCCGACGCGCTGCTAGCCAGGGAATTGCCGGACGGAAGACTGATGTTAGTCGATGGTCATCTCCGAGCGGAGACCACACCTGATGCGCAAGTGCCTGTGCTCGTGCTCGATGTCAGCGAGGAAGAAGCAGACAAGATCCTGCTTACGCTCGATCCCCTCGCCGCGATGGCTGAGTCCGATGCCGAACGGATCAAGCAGCTTCTGCAAACAGTTAGAACCGACAATCAGGCGCTTGAAGAGCTCTTGAGGCGGACGGCGGGCGCGCAGTTGTGGAGTGTGCTCCATCCGCAGGCTGAGCCTCCTGCGCAGATCGACCAGGCGGGCGAGCTCCAGAGGAAATGGGCTACCCGCGACAATCAACTCTGGCGGATCGGCGAGCATCGTCTGCTCTGCGGTGACGCAACTAGAGCCGAGGACGTTGCAATGCTGATGGGCGGCGAGCGTGCAGTCTTGTTCGCGACCGACCCGCCCTATGCTGTTGGATATACGGGCGGATCGCATCCACAGAGTTGGGCAAATCGCGGCGCAGCGAATCGAGACAAGGATTGGTCCGGTCAGTACTTGGAAGCGAAAAATGCGGACGTGAAGAACGCCGAGGAAGCCGGAGTCGAACTCTATCGCGGCTTCATCGCGATGGCGCTCAAGCATGCGCTTGTCCGCAACGCCGCCTGGTATTGTTGGCACGCATCGCGCCGCCAGATGATGCTGGAATCGATCTGGAACGAGTTCGGAGCGTTCGTACACCAACAGATAATTTGGGTGAAAAGCCGTCCGGTGCTGACGTATTCGACCTATCTGTGGCAGCACGAGCCCTGCCTGTTCGGTTGGATCAGGAGCGAGAAGCCCAAGACGCTGAGATCGCAGGTCGGCGCGACTGCCGACGAGTTTCCGACGACCGTCTGGGAGGTCTCGAGTTCCGAAGTCGAGACCGACGCGCATCCGACCTCGAAGCCGTGCAGACTCTTCTCCCTCCCTATGGAGATGCACAGCGAGCTGGGCGACCTCTGCTATGAACCCTTCTCCGGCAGTGGCTCGCAACTGGTTGCTGCGCAGCAGACGGGACGGCGCTGTTACGCAATCGAGAAGGCGGCGCCGTTCGTCGCGGTGGCGCTGGAACGCATGGCCGCCCTCGGCCTCGAGCCGGAACTGATCGGCGAATGATGAAGCGTCAGCCAGATGGACGCTGGCGCAATGCCAGAAAAGCGGTGGTGGTGTCGGAAGCAGTCCTGAAGGCTCGATGGATCGAGGCCGAGACGATTCACTTAAAGCGCATGGGCTTGTCCTTCGACGCAATCGCCGAGCAGATCACCAGGGTCGGCCGACGCCAGGCTCAAGCGATCGTAACGATCCCCGACGGCGTGGAACTCCCGCCTGACTTTCAGATTTCTCGGCAGGCCTGCCACAAAGCATTCAAGAAGGCGGTCGCGCGGGAGCCGTCGCTTGCGGCGGAGGAGTTTCGCAAGCTCGACACAGCTCGCTGTGAGGAGATGTTTCTCAACCTGCAGCCCGGTATCCGCAGGGGCAATCCCCGCTCGGTCGAAGCCGGGGTCAAGGTGCTCCGTCACAACGCACAGATCAATGGCTATGGAGCGCCCGAGCGCCACGAGCTGACCGGCAAGGACGGGAAGCCACTGACCCTGGTACAGCTGCTGGAAGCAATAGGACCAATCAGCGATGAACAATGAAACGCTCGAACTTACCAATGAGCAGAAGGAATACGCGCGCAGGGTGATCCAGGACCCGGCGCTGTTTGCAAGCCAGGTTCTCGGAGTGGATCTCTGGGCGCGCGAGGTCGAGATTGTGCAGACCATAAGGTCGCACCGGCGTACAGCGATCAAGGCTTGCCACGGAGTCGGGAAGACCTTCACCCTCGCGGTCTCCGCTCTGTGGTGGCTGGCGCGCTACCGTGAAGGCATTGTGCTTACCACCTCGTCCACCTTGCGGCAGGTCCGCACTCAGCTCTGGTTTGAGATCCACCGGCTGGTCGATCACGCGAAGGTGCCGTTTCCGAAGCTCAAAACTACCGAGCTAAAGTTCCGTGACGACAACAATTTCGCCTTGGGCTTCTCGACCAATCAGGCCGAGAACTTTCAGGGCTTTCACGGCAAGCAGGTTCTAATCATCGCTGACGAAGCGCCGGGAATCGAACCGGGAATCTTTGACGCGATCGCGGGAACCATGGCCGGCGGCCGGGTTCACACCGTCATGGCTGGCAACCCGACCATTCCGTCAGGTCCCTTCTTTGACGCATTCGGCAGGGAACGAGGTCTCTGGAAGTGCCTTTCCATCGATGCGTTTGATTCGCCAAATCTGAAGGGACTCGACCTCGAGCAGCTCCTCGCCATGGACCGGGCCGACGGCGGTCCGCTCGACGACAACCCCTTCCCTCAGCTAGTGACCCGACGCTGGGTTTTCGAGCAGTACCTCGCGTGGTGGCACGGCAATGAGGGTAGCTCGCCGAACTGGCTGTCGCGGGTTCTCGCCCGCTTTCCCGATCAAGCGCAGAACGCTCTGTTCAGGATGAGGTGGCTGGAGCGGGCCCGGCAGCGCGCACTGCAGAACGGGACGACCGGCACCGGATTAGGCTCGCTGCTCGCCGGCGTGGACGTTGGAGGGGGAGAGGCGGAGACGGTTGTCTACGTCGCCGAGTCCAATGGCGACTGCTGGAAGATTGTCCGAATGGGAGCTTGGCGAGGCGAAGATACGCGCGGGCAGGTGGTTGGCTTCCTCAATGAGTTCCGGACCAGACTCTCTGTGGTGCGAGTTGATTCGATCGGGATCGGCCACAACTTCGGGTTGCACTTGCGCGATTGCCGCTTTCCGGTCGAGCTGGTCAAGGTCGGGATGCCATGCCCGACCAAGCCGCACATGAGGGAAAACGACCCGGCCCGCCGCTTCGTGAATCTGAGGGCATGCTTCTATCAGGCTCTGGCTGACGCATTTGAGCGGGACCAGGTCGAGGGATTGATCGACGAGGAGACCATCGGCCAGCTGTCCGGGATCTTGTATGAGCTGGATTCGCAGGGCCGCATCAGGATCGAAGCGAAGGACAAATCCCGCGCACGAGGCGTTCCCTCGCCCGACCGCGCCGATGCGCTGATGCTGGCGATCGCAGCGGCGGATCCGGGAAGGTACCCCGAGCCGAATATCTTCTTCGGCAGCGATGACTACGACTAGTAGTCGTCCTCGAACGCACTTCGGTCTGATCGAAGAATGCGACGAACTCGAGGCGCGCCGAGTAGTCACGACTGATCATCACTGCGACTATGTACAGATTAGACCTTGATCCTGTGCTGGAGAGGCGATTGCGTCGCGCGGGATCACGATTAGCTGCTTTCAAAAGAGCCTGAGTCGAATTTCTCATTTATGGTCAAGTTCCTGCTTGTTTCAGGATGACTCTTGCCTCGCGTGCGCGTGCATCAATCCAATCGATCAGTGACGAAGTAAACCCTGCCGCCTTGTTTGCCAGCTTCTGGACGCTGACAACATTAATACTAAGATCCTCTCGTTCATTGCCAGGGAAGAACTTCCAGCCTGCAGCCGCGAGTTTTGAGCGATAACTCTTGTTCAACTTACTGAGGGGAATTAGCATCCCGTTCGGGTCACGATGAGCGACCACGAAGGCCAGCAATTCACTGGGAACATGTTCGCCCACCCCGAAGAAATCGCCACCCATCATTAGGCCCCACGCTATGTACCAACGATTGATCTTGTACATCCGCTTTTGGTAGCACCAGTCCCAGACCGCGTAGCCTTCAGTATAGCCCCACGGATTTACTGCACGCTCGTTAAAAAAGTAGCCTTCTTTAGCGATCTGCGGCTCGAGCGACTTCCTGACGGCCTCAAAAAGAGGATCGATTTTTGCTCCCACGCCCCCCGCGTCTTTTGAGAGAAGTCTGGTCAAAACCTGAGTATCTTTCGATGTCATTCCATTCAACTTGTGTTCGGCCATAAATTCGCAAAACTCCCGCGCGAGTTGTAACTCAAACGCACTTTCTTTCTCGGTGGCATGCCAGAGGAAATTGTGAATTTCCATCCACGAGCAAACTGTTCGGAGCGGCACCCAATA
>Ga0182024_10025218_pt1 | contig 10515 bp, 7 predicted proteins | sample P32metaG_FD_120480 | JGI IMG/M metagenome (GOLD analysis project Ga0182024, IMG submission 120480) | Permafrost microbial communities from Stordalen Mire, Sweden - P3-2 metaG (Illumina Assembly) | ecosystem: Environmental > Terrestrial > Soil > Wetlands > Permafrost | place: Sweden: Stordalen...
ACGAATCGGCTTCAGCCGCTGCCAATCAGACCAAACAAAAAGCTCCTCCCGCACTCGCAGGAGGAGCTCAAAATATCCATGCGCTCAGAAAGTAAACTTCGCCGCCAACTGAATCCCCCGCGGCCCGCCGCCGCCAAGGAACGGATTCCCGATGCCCACGTCACCGGTAGCAGTGATCGGATAACCACCGCCCGCTCCGGCAACCTCGCGCCCATTGACCACGTGGAAGCCTCCAGCTCCCGCGTCCGCAATGAACGCCGGCAAAAATGGATTAGCAAAATTCGGATGGTTAAGCACATTAAAGAACTCCGCGCGAAGCTGCAGGCTCAACCGTTCCGTGATTGCGGTGGTTTTATAAATCGCCAAGTCCCACTGTTTGAAAGTAGGCCCGTTCAATGAATCGCGTCCCTCATTGCCGAAGTGCCGCGTGCCGGGAACGCAATCCTGCGCCGACCCCGTACCGCCGGTCGATATAGCAATTGCAGTCAGCGTGCATGGGATAGCAAATGAACTCATGTCGAGATAATTCAGCGGCGTGTTCGGATGGTAGACAATAGGCCCGACCACGTCGGGTCGATCGAAACCGGTGCCGCTGCCGCTGTAATCGTCCTCGAAGTTGTAGTTGAGCTGGAATGGCTGTCCGCTCTGCAATGTCACCGAACTGTTCATGCCCCAGCCATTCTTCAGCCGCCGCATGTTGCCGCCCATCGTTGGCAGGTCATAAGCGAAAATCCAAGTGAAGCGATTGGGAACGTTAAAGTTTGAAGGCCCGTACTCAAGTTGAGGACGAGTGCTGTCATTCGGCTGCGCAGCATTCGGTTCGAAGTCTTCGCCGTCGCTCGAATTATCCATCGACCGCGACCACACATAATTCACCATCGAAGTCACGCCGTGCCATCCATTCACCCGGAAGCTGGCCTGCAGCGAGTTGTAATTCGACTGGCCGCTGGAGTTCTCCTGTAGCACGTAAAAGGCGTCGTACGGGTTGCCCCCGAACGGCCGCGGCACGCCATAGCTGGGGATGCACCCCGGCCCGCCAGCCGGAAAGCAGGGAGCCCCATTCAGCGTGTTGTTGTTCGCCTGCGCAAACGCAATATCACCAGCCGTGATCTCCGCTTGGCTGGGCTGACTGATATCGAAGAACCGCCACAACTTGTGCCCTTGCGATCCCACGTACCCGATCTGCAATGTGGTTTTACTCGTGATCTGCTGCTGGAAGTTCAAATTGTAGTTCTCAATGTACGGCGTTCTGATGTTGCGGTCGAAGCCGAAAGCATCACACTCATAATTGCAAGTGGTAGTGGGCGTGTACACCGGAAGACCGGGAACGATGGTTCCCACCGTCGCTCCGGTCGAAAGAATTGGATTTGGCCCAATGTTGTTATAAGCCGGTCCCGGATCGAAGTAAGGTGAGTATGGCAAATGGCCCATGACCATGTCCTGCGAGAAGGCGTCGAAAAAGATGCCATATCCCGCTCTAAGCACAGTCTTTCCCCTTCCAGTCATGTCCCACGCCATGCTTATACGCGGAGCAAAATTTCTGTAGTCCGGGTTATACAGCTTGCTCAACCCCGGCTGCCCCAGCTGCGTCAAAGTGAACGTCCCGCTACCGTCGGGATTCGGAGCCTCGCTGGTGATGTTGCTGAACAAATTATTCTTCTCGCCAACCACCCCGAAGTAATCCCAGCGCAGACCGTAATTTAAAGTCAGCCGGGAGTTGACGCGGTACTTGTCCTGAATATAAAAACCAAAGCTGTTCTCGTAAGTGTGGCGAATCGAATCCCCAAAGTATTGGAAACCCCCGTCCACATCGCCTGCGAGAAAGTCCTGCAACGGAGTTCCCAATGTGTTCCCGTTGAATTGCAATCTTCCTCGGAAGTACTTGTCGAAATACTGCTCCACGGTAGTCCGGTGGAAGTCGGCGCCGAATTTCACATCATGACTACCAACCTTCCAGGAAAAGTTATCCAGTACTTGATCGTTGCTGTCCACGCGGTGGCGCGGATCGCTGTTGTTCGCGCCCAACTGGGCAAAGCTGCCCATAAGGATGATAGGCAAACCCTGATTAGCGCCCCCGATGCCAGTGTTTAGCCCAATCGAACTAGGTTGAAAACTCTGGTCGGCCGGAAAAAATCCCTCTGCGAAACGGTTCCACCCGCCGCGCAGTTCATTCACCTTACTCGATCCGATCGTGTGTACATAAGAAAGCGAGACTAATTGCACCCGCGTGGGAGTGTAGGTGTTAAAGCCCGGCAGTTGGCCGCCGCTGGCTGTCAGTTCCAAGGGGAACGACTGCACGCTATCCCCGAAGAAATACCGGCCAGTAAGATTGTTATTCGTATTGAAGTTGTGATCGATTTTCGCGATCATGCTGGTCAGCCGGTTGAACGAAGGCGAGATCACCGAACTGTTCGGCCCCACCGGGCAGCCGCTGTTTTCCGATCCCACCAGCGCGCCACCGAAGGTCCCGGGAATATTCGGAGCCGGCCATGGGTTGCGGGCCAAAAGGCTGGCAATCACCGGATTTTTCGCTCCACCATCGGCCGCAATCTGCGCCGGATCAGGCACACAACCCAGAGTCACCACTCCCACCGGCTCTTGCTGCCCTTCGTAGTCGAGGTAGAAGAACGTCTTGTCCTTGATAATCGGTCCGCCCAACGATCCGCCATACTGATTATTGTGGAACGGGGCCTTGGGCTGGCCTGCGGAGTTGAAATAGTTTCGTGCGTCGAGCGCATCGTTGCGGAAGTATTCGACCGCCGTTCCATGCAAAGAGTTCGTCCCGCTTTTGGTGACGATGTTGACTATCGCGCCGGAATTCCGCCCATACTCCGGCTGAAAGTTCGAAATCACATTGACTTCTGCGACTGCATCGATCGGCAGGATGGTAGACGGATCGCCGAACACACCGGCCTCGTTGATCGCCGGATCGTTGCGGTAGCCGTCGTTCATGTCAGTTCCGTCGAGCAGATAATTGTTGGAACGTCCGCGAGACCCGTTCATCGAGAACTCGCCGAATGATCCCGGAGAATCCGAAATCTGGTCCGGAGAGCCGGAAACGCCCGGGTTTAGATAAATCAGCTTGGTATAGTCCCGCCCGTTTACCGGAAGATTTTGCACCGTCTGCGCGGTCAGTACGCCTCCAAGATCATTGGTTGTAGTCTCCACTTGCGGCAGGCTCTCGCCTGAAACTTCCACCTTCTCTGACACCTGTCCAGGCTTGAGCGCGATGTCCACACGCCGCTCCCCTGCGACGTCGACCGCGACGGTATTAGTCACTGAGCTTTGAAATCCGCTCTGCGAAACCGTAACCGAGTAGCTGCCAACCGGAAGTTCAGAAACGGCGTAACTGCCATCCGCGCTGGTCTGCGTGGTCCGATCCAAGCCGGTGTTCTCGTTGTGCACTTTTACCGCGGCGCCGGAAATCACTGCGCCCGATGCGTCCGTGACCGTCCCTAAAATTGTTCCACGGAATGTCTGAGCCACCAGCGCGGTGGCAACTAGAAGAACAAAAGCCGACAGGAACATCCGCAATTTCATGATCTTTCTCCCCCTAAACGCCAACTCATTTATTGCGACCAGATCTATGCTGGACCGATTCGCATCCAGTCTAGTGCCATCTTGATAAAGAGCAGCCATCTAAAATTTGCATAGGTACCATCAGAATCAGCAGGATAAGAAAACAACCCATTTGCGTGACAGGCATTGTAGCGCATGCCAGCCGCAAAGCAAGTATGAAGCGGGTTTACCCACAAATGTTGGTGGAGGGACGGGCGTCTCGCCCGTCCAGGCGGAGCAAAGCTCCGCAGCGCATTAGAAACCGCAGCGCAGCCGACAATCACATCAGACTTTAGCGAGCAAACGTGCGCCAACGGCGAACAAAGGGCGCAAATTTGTGTTATCCCCCGGTTACAACAATTGAATGCCATTAGTCGAGGGCGCAAAGAACGCCGAAGAAGCTATGCGCTGGTTTTTGGCGGCAGCGTATACTGTGTTGCCCAGATCGCACCATGACGATGACTGCGCAAACTTCGAGTCCGAACACGGTTTCTGCGTGGCAATCGCCGGTTCGCATCCTGCTGCTTTCCGTGCTTTTGCTCGTTCCGTGTTTCTGGCAATCGCGCATCCAAGCCGGTGATCTTTCCAGCCACGTTTACAATGCCTGGCTGGCATCGCTCATTGCACAAGGCAAGGTCCAAGGGCTGTGGATCGTGTCGCGATCGAATAACGTGTTGTTCGACCTTGGACTGGCGTGGCTGCTTCCGCGCGTCGGTGCAGGAGCGGCGCAACGGATCGCCGTTTCCGTCACTGTGCTCATTTTCGCATGGGGCGCCATCGCGTTCATTACTGCAGTTGCTGGACGAAACGACTGGTTCGTCGTGCCCAGCGTCGCCATCCTGACTTACGGTTTCACCTATCACATGGGCTTTTTCAATTTCCAACTTTCGCTGGGAGTTTGTTTGTGCTACCTGGCGATATTTTGGACTGGGAATTGGCAGGTCCGGCTTCTGCTTACGCCGCTGCTGGCGCTGGCGTGGCTGGCTCATCCTTTTCCTGTGATATGGGCGTTGGGCACGGCTGCCTACCGCGTAGCGAAAGCAAACCTTCCCGCCCGCTTGCAGTGGATGCCCTTTGCGCTGGGCCTGTCGACGATTGTCTCCGCCTGGTATGTGCTCGTGCACCGCTACCCGTGCGCATGGTGGCCGTGGCAGGCGTTCTCGGTTACGGGTGCCAATCAGATTCTGGTTTTTGACATAAAGTACGTGTACGTTCTCGTCGCCTTTCTGCTGGTATGGCTGACCCTGCTGGGAAATCTTTTCAGAAAACGCGGAATCACAAGCGTGATGCGCGATACCGTATTCCAGCTTTGGCTGCTCAACGCGGTTGCAGTCCTGATGATTCCCAGCCGAATTATCTTTCCCATTTACGAGGCGCCTTTCAGCTTCATCATTGACCGGCTGTCGCTATTTGCCGGTATCATGCTTGGCGCTGTAATCGCCGCCATGCCGATGCGCGTCCATGAAAGGGCCCTGCTGTTGGCCGCCATGATTACGTTCTTTTGTTCTATCTTTGTGGACACGCAAAGACTCAATCGTAAGGAGGATCAGGTGAGCGCGGCAGTGCACCAACTGCCCGCCGGGGCGCGCACGATGAGTTTTTTTCCGCCGCCGCGCGCCCGGGTCAATGGTTTGCTCCACATCGTAGATCGGGATTGCATTGGCCACTGCTTCAGCTACGCGGATTACGAACCGTCCTCGGGGCAATTCCGCATTCGCGCCGGGCGTGGGAACGGCGTTGCGCTGAGTGAGTACCACAACATCGCCTTGGTGGAGGATGGCAAATATGTGGTGCAATCGCGAGACCTGCCATTATACGGAGTTTACTCGTGCGCTCGGCGGCGACAGGATGTATGCTCCCGCCCGCTGCAGGCCGGCGAAGTGAATGGCGATCTAGCGAACAAAGCACCAGACAAGAAAAATGACCTGCACGCTCCCTAGACACGCCCATGGGAGCGGAATGCGGCTTCCTGGGAAGTGCTTTTCCATGGCCGTCATAATACTCCAATCTCGACCGGTCCGGAGGATCAGATAGTTGTGAAATATCGCCATTACACTCAAAATCCTCACCGAGCCGGAACCCGCGTAGGGACGGGCGTCTCGCCCGCCCAGGCGGAGCAAAGCTCCGCAGCGCATTAGAAACCGGAACGCACTATCAGACCATCGGACCTTCAGCTAATTCGAGTAAACGTGAAGTCCCCTTCCCCAGTGCAACCAGGCGTCAATCCCGCCAAAGTCCAACCACCGGAGATCGCATTGTTGTTGACTGTCCCCTGAAGGGTAAGAGTGTTGTCGCTCGGAGTCGCCGAAGTGATGGTCAACTGGAATGAACCGCTAATATTGCCATTGAAATTCCCACTCAAAACGAACGACCCAGTCTGTGAAGCAGCAGAAGTAAAGCACCCGGTCGAGACTGTAAAGGTAAGATTCGTCCCGGTCACCGTACTTCCATTGCTCTGAGTGAGAGACGTGGTGAATGTAAAAGCTGGCGTCTGGTCAGTGTTGGTCAAGGTTGCGGTCCAATTGCCGGTAAGCGTATCCGAACTATTTGAGCTTCCACCACACGCCGTTAAAATCAGACAGATAACTAGAAAGAACCCAATGCCAAATTGCTTCATAACTGCTCCTAAGTAGCTTGATCAAACCCATCGCATTCGCATGAGTCGCGCTTCCTAACAAAAAGACTAACCTGCAAACGTACGCCTCAGATTGTTTTCCCGCTGAAATAGGCGCAGGTTACCCGAAAAGGGAAACGCCCAGCCAAAGGCTGAGCGTTGCTGAAAGCTGAGAGCTGATAGCTGTTCTAGCTTTTCACTTCGTCCCGCTCGATGACTCCATCCTTGATGTACACAACACGGTGCGAGTATTCCGCAATGTCATGTTCGTGGGTGACCAGGACGATCGTGTTTCCCTGGGCCTGCAGCTTGTCCATCAACGCCATGATTTCGTTTCCAGTCTGCGAATCCAGATTCCCCGTAGGCTCGTCCGCCAAAATAATCGACGGACGATTCACCAGCGCTCGCGCAATCGCAACTCTCTGCCGCTGGCCGCCAGACAACTCGTTGGGCTTGTGCATCATGCGCTCCGCCATGCCCACCGATGCCAGCGCCGCCTTGGCTCGTTCCACACGCTCTTCAGCAGCAACGCCAGCGTAGATTAACGGCAATTCAACGTTGTGCAAAGCACTCGCCCGCGCCAAAAGATTGAAAGTCTGAAACACAAACCCAATTTCCTTGTTGCGAATGTGAGCCAACTCATCATCATCAAGTTCGCTGACCTGCTGATTGTTCAACCAGTACTGACCTTTGCTAGGCGTATCCAAACACCCAATAAGGTTCATCAGCGTAGACTTCCCCGACCCGCTCGGCCCCATAATTGCCAAGTATTCGTTGCGGCGAATATTCAGATTTATCCCGCGCAGCGCGTGAACCTGCTGCTCCGAACCCATGTCGTATGTTTTCCATAAATCCAGCGTGGAAATCATGTAGCTCTCGGGGGAAAGGGACACTGCGGGTTGCTGGATGTTGATTACTTCGGCGGTCGCCATTTTTTTCTCCATTTCCTTGTCGGACACTTGCCCGCGCTCCGATCTCGGCTGCCGGCTTTCCATTGGACGCACTGCTGGCGCGAAGGTTAGGCCATCAACTGCTTTCTTCTTCTTCTTTCTTGGGGGCGGCGTTATCTACTTTTATGCTGCTTCCGGGACGCAAAGTGCGCAGCACTTTGTAGCTTCCGGTGATGATCTCGTCGCCTTCTCTTAATCCCTTGATCACTTCGATATCGGTAGTGCCTGCGATGCCCGTGTCTACAGGAACGAATTCGGCTTTGTGATTGCGCAGCACGAAGACGCCTTGCATTTCCTGATTGTCTTTATCTTTTTCTTTGGACGCTTCAGGCGCTGCAGCTTGCACCGCCCCTTTTTCGTTGGCTGGAATCAGGTCGGATTGACGACGAACGGTTAATGATTGAATGGGGACCGTCAGCGCGTTTCCGCGAGTTGCAGTCGTAATCTTGGCAGTCGCAGAAAGTCCGGGACGCAAGTCTTCAGGCGGATCCTGCAAGGTCACTACTACCTTGAAATCTTTTGCTTCCTGACTGGCGGATGTTTGTTGCGAAGTGGAGACGCCGGTCGAACGAACGATGGCGTTGTCGCCAATCTCCGTCACTACTGCTTTGAAAATCTTTTTTGGGATGGCGTCAATCGTCACTTGCGCGGGCTGGCCCATCTGTACATTTACGATATCGGTCTCATCCACCTTAACTTCAGCGGTGATGACCGACATATCCGCTAGCGTCATCAGAGTGCTGCCCGGAGAATTCTGGATTCCGATCACTACCGTCTCGCCTTCCCGCACTGGCAAATTGGTAATGACGCCATCGAATGGAGCCTGATAAGTTGTCTTCTTCAAAACATCGGCGGCGTGAGTTAGATTGGCTCCAGCTTGCCCAATGCGGCGGTCTGCGGAATCTTTTTGCGCCTTCGCCTGAGCCACGCGGGCTTCGGCCTGTGCCAGCCCGGCTACCGCAGTTTGATGAGCGGCTTTCTGCATGTCGTAATCGGACTTCGAGATCAAAGCGTCTTTGTACAAGCCCTGGGCGCGGCTCCAGTCAAGGTCGGAACGCTCCGCATCGGACTTCGCTCGATTGAGATCAGCGGCCGAGGTGTTCAGCGCAGCTTCTGCTGCAACCGCATCCGTGCGCGCCGCTTCGAGCGAGGCTTGGGTCGCGTCCATGTCTGCCGCGGGTTGAACGTTCTCTAGCTGCGCCAGCATCTGTCCGCGCTTTACCCGATCGCCTTCCCTGACATAAAGCTTCGTGATTTTGCCAAAAGCGTTGGCACCGATATTCACATAAGTCTTCGGCTTGATTTCGCCGGACGCGCTCACGATCGCAACCAGATCCATGCGTTGCGCCTTGCCCGTCTGAACCGTCACCACATTCTTGTGGCTCTGATAGACGGTGAAACCCACAATCGCGGAGAGCAACACGACCACTCCGGCACCGATTGCGATTTTTTTCCAGGTGCTCATGATTTCCCTATCAGCTTGTGGAACGGGCGATCAGAAACCTCTTGCGTTAAAGTGCAACTCCGCGTCTCCGCCGCGGTCCAGTGCGCTTCAGGGAGCACGCCATAAGATACGGCTCAGCCCAAGCAAAAGTTCCCCTTCGCGGAAACCATGCAGCGGAGACGGAAAACGGACTATTCCACAGGCTAACTGGACATTATAGCTTGGCTCATCCCACTCGGGAGTGCGTAAGGGCTTCTTGACGAGTTGTACTCCAGATGTCCGAATTACAAATCGAAATAGAAAATAAGAGAAAGAAAAACCCGCCAGCTCGCGGCGGGTTCTTGAGTTTGTGCTGTGACTTCCAATCAGGGTAGATCAAGGGTGATCTTGAGTGCAGCCTCGATGCTTGTGAGCACGTTCTTGTCGAACTTTCCCAGTTGATGCTTGAGCCTCGTCTTGCTGATTGCCCTGATCTGCTCACATACGACAATCGAGTCCATGTGAAGGCCTCCCGTTCCAGATGCGACCCGAACGTGGCTGGGATAGACCTTCTTCTTGTTGGCCGCCTCGGTGATCGAACAGACCACGACGACAGGGCTAAATTTATTGAGAGCATCTCGACTAACTACTACTACGGGACGCGTTCCCCCTTGCTCAGAGCCTTGTACTGGTTCCAGATCCGCTCGGAACACATCACCGCGAAGAACTTGCAGCATTTTCCGGCTCTCCAATCAGATCATCTTCCCCAAGCTTGATGGCCTCCCAATCGCTGTATTCAGAGTCCTCGGTCAGTAATTTCGCCTCCTTCTGATAATCTGCGTCCTCAGCCATACCGGCAAATGCCGCGTCGATCTGCCGACGTTTGTGCACTTTCAGATAGGCCGTGATTGCGGCTACGATCAAATCATTCAGGCTAACGCGGTTCGTACCCCCGCTCTCCTGGTTTACGACGCACTTAGCCTCGTCGTAAACACGGCGAGGAAGTCGGACCGTCGTGGTGCGGGTTGGGGACTGTGCTTGGGCCATGTTTCCTCCTTCTACGGTTTCGAAAAATCGTTCTTTTGAATTCAAAACGATATTTGTGTGCGTATTCAATAGCTAAGTATGCACACATTCATAGTACCATATTGTGAATTGCAGATCCTAGCAACGTTCCTCTTCTTGCTTTCGGTGGTGGTGATTCTGGGTTTGGTTTGGGATTTCATTGGGGCAATAAAAAACGCGGCCTGGAGGCCGCGTTCCTTTCTTTGTCTGTAAGGTTTCTATTATATCTGATTGAAATAGGTAAACCCGCCAACTTTGCAAAAATATATTTTGCTTATTTGCAAGGAGTTAAGGTCGGCGAGGCGCTGTTGTTCCTTGATGAGACATCGTCCTCCTTGTGATTAATAACGTCGTCGTTTGTAATTTGCCGATGTGTTCCTAAGCCCAGGTTAGCGTCCAAAGAACGGACGCGAACCTGGGCCACCGATCGTTAGTCTGCGGCCGCTGCGGTTGCCCACGGATCGAGGACAACTTTTGTGCAGTGGTCCTGTTTGTCGCGGAAAATTTTGTACATATCCGGAGCGGCATCAATCGGGACTCTGTGGCTGATCACAAAGCTGGGATCGATTTCGCCCTTTTCGATGCGATCGAGTAAAGGCTGCATGAAACGCATCATGTGAGTTTGGCCGGTTTTCATGGAGAGGCCTTTGTTCATGAATGCGCCCATGGGGATGGTGTCGGCGAAGCCGGAATAAACTCCGGGAACCGAAACAGTTCCCCCCTTGCGGCAGGCCTGGATGCATTGGCGCAAGACGGTTGGACGATCGGTTTCCACTTTTAGAGCCTGTTTTGCGCGGTCGATTGCAAACATGAGGCTGTGGTCGTGGGCTTCCATGCCAACCGCGTCCATGCACGAGTCAGGGCCGATGTTTGCCGTCATTTCTTTCAGGGTCTCGACGACATCG
>Ga0182024_10025219_pt1 | contig 10515 bp, 6 predicted proteins | sample P32metaG_FD_120480 | JGI IMG/M metagenome (GOLD analysis project Ga0182024, IMG submission 120480) | Permafrost microbial communities from Stordalen Mire, Sweden - P3-2 metaG (Illumina Assembly) | ecosystem: Environmental > Terrestrial > Soil > Wetlands > Permafrost | place: Sweden: Stordalen...
GAAGCCGACGAAGCGAATACGTGAACAGGACCGCCAATGCAGTGTGGAAGGATGGCATCGACACAAGACCTTGCGCGTTTGCAATGTCGATCATTTGCAATGACCCATCGCGGAGCAACGCGAAGTCGGGCACGGTTGCGCTCGCACTGGGGTCTTGAACATTGAAATGGACGAATGCGCTTGTCGCAGGAAAGGGCGTCGAAATCAACAGAAGATAAGTGCTTCCGAGCACTAAGAGAAAGAAGAATTCAGAGAGCGCTTCCCGCCTTCCAGATAAGCCGAGAATTAAGGGTATTGCTACCAGCTGCCACTGACCGCTCGCGTAGGAAAGTTGAAATACCTTTTGAACGCGCGGATGAGCTTGAACCCATTTATAGACAGCTAGCCAGTCGAACCCGAACGCACGATCAAATGCGATCAGTCTGGTTTCGATAAGGGGCGCGTGAATTGAGACGCAGAGGTACGAAAGGACACAAGTGGCTGATACAAAGCATACGAGTAAGGCGCACCATGCAGCAGTGTCCGAAACCTTGACGTAATGCAGCCGCGCCGTCACGATTTGATAGCGACTAACACCGTTCAGCGCTCGCAATATCGCAGCAAGAGAAATCAGTATCCCCGCGCCCCTGCAAGGGGCGAGGATACTAGCCCACTTCACCGAGTGACCGCTCAGGCCAAGCCAAGACACGTCGATTAACGAGATGAGCGTGACGATGATCCAGCCCAAAATATACCGTCGCCACATTGATGGCTGTGACAGTACATGGCCGAGACCGACATTATCTTTTTGAATCATTCGGACGCCGTCCGGCAATTTTGACAGTGAACCCCTCCGGCCGGACGCATATTTACATCAGGTCCGTCCACTCGAAGCTGGCATATGTCTCTTAACGGCGCCCTCTTCTCAAACTTTAGGCCGCGTCAAGTGACGGTGTTAAACCCACAACTGAGACGGAGCTTAAAAGGTTTCGAAGGAGCAGTTTGCAAGACCTCCGCCGATAGTCCAATGACCGATACCGGCCCGTGTGCATCTGACTGCCGGCGGCGGCCTGATCCTGAGATGTCTTCCGGCGAATAGTTCGCCCAATGACAGCCCTTGGCCCGGTGCCGCATAGGCCAAGCGTGCCCATGGATCGCCTATTCCATGCCAAGGTTGTGTCGGTATTCGCTGCCCATGTTGTCGTCAGTGACAAGCAGTTTGTCAGCGGTTCTCTCAAGAATCTGAGAGCAGGATTCGATAGGCTGACCAGGTCCGGACGCTGCTGGAACCGTCAGACTCGTTTGGAGGGACATCAAATCGTCCAGGCGTTGGCGTCCGGGGGCGCTGGTCAAGTCGAGTACCGCCCGGCCATCGATCTTGTAGGACTCGAGCGTGTTGCGCCAGTTATTGAAGTCCCAGGCCAGTGGCGCAAGCGACACGATCATATGATTCGTGAATCGCGCGCCATACGGAAAGCCAAGGCAAGCGGTTCGTTGAACGCGCTCGGAATCCGTCGTGTTATAAAAATAAATACCCTTCGGATTCAGGTGGCCTCTAATTAGCGCCAGATATTCCGAGGACAGCAGATTGGCTGAATTGGCTCTGAAGTACCACGTAATATTGGCAACGATCGCGTCGAACTTTCGATCGGGATTGAGACGCAGCCAGCGACGACCATCGTCAGTGACGATGTGCACCTTGGGATTCGTCAGCACTGACGCGACTATCGGCGATTTCGCAATCAGCTGCATGTAGCCCGGATTGATCTCGACAACGGTCAGAGACCTGACCTGCGGATCGTTCGCGATCACTTGCGCCCATGAGGCCGACGATAGGCCGATCATCAGGACATCGCGTGGCTGGCGATGAAAAAGGCTCAGAGCGAAGGCCCTGACTATACCGTTCGTATCGTGCTGCAGGTCCACGCTGAAGCGGCCGTCATACATCCCACCGCCGAAAACCACCCCTGCGTCGTCGACCGTAATGATGCCGCTGCGGTTCTCGACAACGTGAGCAAACGGCCGGTTGCTGTGCGGGATGTTTTTCCACAGCAGATTCTCAAGCAATCCGTGCGTCAGCACCGGCAATAGCGTGAACGCGAGGACAGATCCACCGACAGCCCAGCCAGCATGCCGCCACTTAGCCTGACGCGAGAGTGGTAACGACGCCGAAAGCAGGGCAGCGCAGGTAAGTCCGGCAACCGTCAACAGGATTGCGATGCTGACCAGGCCCAGGTGGTCCATCAACACGAAGCCGGTGACGATGCCGCCCGTTGCCGACCCCACGATATTCAAGAAATAGAGAAGCGCGGTCCGCGTACCTGCACGCCTGTCTGGCCCTACACCGAAGTGGGCGAGTGATGGCAGCAGCGCTCCCCAGTATCGCGCGAGCAGGTACACCATGCTCAGCGCGATAGCCTGTAGCGGAGGTCCCAACCAAGCAAGGTGCGCGAGCACGGGCAGGAACAGCATGCCGATAACGTTCGCCTTGATTACGCTGACAGTGATGCGCTTGGGCCCTTGATCGTCGACGGCTCGGAACCAGTCAACAGCTTGCCGGGAGCCGGACGCTAGCCCGACCAAAAAGGCGCCCAGTGTCAGGGAGAATGCGACCGCAGAACCTCCTTGCGTGTATGAGAGGGTTCGGACGAAGAAAATCTCGTAGGACAGCGAGATGAATCCACCCCCAAATGCCAGCGCTGCCACCGGGCCGAAGTTTAGCGTCGGCGTGCGCACGCCCGACTCCGCTCTCCTGACCACGCGGGTATACGCCGCACCGGCTGTGCGCCAGTGCGTGCCTAGTGCGCCAAGCGCTACCGCGGAATTTAATGCGACGGCCAGGAACACGGACTTCTGCATGCCCAAAAAGGGAAACAGCAGGACGGTTGCAACGAGGCAGGCCGTACCGGCGCCCAACGTATTGACGTAGTAAAGCTGGCCCACCGAACTGCCTACATTCCCGGACCGGTTGACCAGGTGCTCGACCAGGATCGGCAGCGTAGCACCCATCAGGAGCGTTGGCACCGCCACGAGCGCCAGTGTGACAAGTGCTGTCACGGGAAGCGGCATGCCAAGCGCGAGGGATCCGACCTTATCGAATATGTCGAGCGATACGGCGCCGAAGATTCCGGTCAGCAATTCGATGATGGCAAGCAGCGGCAGGAGGGGAATGCCGCGGCGCTTCGATAGCCAGCCACCGGCCAGGCTACCGAGCCCAAGGCCGAGCATGAAGGCAGTCACCACAATGGTGACGGATTCGATATTGACACCGAAAATGCGAAACAGAGCCCGCTGCCAGACAAGTTGATAGATGAGCGCTGGAAAGCCGGAAAAGAAGAACAGGACACACAGGATGCGGGTTCCCTGGAGGGATGAATCATCGCGATCAACAGCTTGCGGAAGACTCAGCCCGCCGTCCATACCCATGCGTACTTCCGATGATGCCCCTGACTTCATGCCTCCTCCCTGTTGGTATTGAATGCGCGCTACGCATGCATTGGCGGCCACCGGCCCGCGGAGATTGCACGCAGCCGGACCCTTCCCGGACCGTTGACGCACGACGCCTTCGGTCCGCGAGCCTGCTCAGCCGGTCGGCGATCAATTGACTCGCGCTGTGAGTCAACGTCGCTGCTTTATGGACGCGGAATCCAAATTCTCTACGCTATATCGACATGGTTAGAGAAAACTTAAGACTGCTGGAGTCGCTTTCTACCAAACCTGGACGCTGTCGTCGGCCATCGGCCTACGCCCGGAAGGACCAAATTTGTTTCTTTTGGAGGAGCAACTGATTTGATATTCGTTTATTCCGCTACTGAATCATTGCAGCTGCGTAGCCGATGTGGAGCGGATGTTAGTGATCCTTGAAGGCAGGCGGAATGATCTTGAGTATCGATTGTCGACAGTTCCGTCGGACCTGAAACTCGTTCGACGGCGTACGGTCAATCTCGATCAGCAACCAGCGACACAGCTGTTTTCTCAGCGAGTGGTGACGATTTCACGCAGCAATCTGCGCGACTCGCGTCAGCAGCGCCTGCATGTACAGAAGCATCAGGCGGCGCATAGAAGCGGCCGCGAGTCGAGGAACCTTGCGTTCGGCGACAGCAATGATTCGCTGGGGTCCATTATTGAAAATCTGACTTTTGCAAGATCCAGTCCAACAGTCGCTATCGTCATGACGAACGCTCCTTTTCCGTTGAAATCAGGATTCCTCACTTTGGCGCATGCCTATCCCTGAAGGGAGGGAGCCGTCCATCACATCAGAGCCATCCGATTGCTACTGGGATACTTATTTTGGCGCTGACTCCATATCAACATGTTAAGACTTGCATTTGCGAGACATTAGATTGCTCTTCGAAAGAGCCCACGCGTTAAGCACAATGAAAACGAGAAGCACGCAAATCCGCTCGTGAAATGACCTGTCGTTCCTTTCATGCCGCCACTATCAAAAGGCGCCAATAGCAGGTCTGGCGACTGCCATGTTTCGATCGCAGTAACTGCTTCGTACTTTCGCCATCTGGCCTGTCGAGTCGCCCGTCATGATTCAAGGAGTCACTCCTTCGAAGCGCATCGTCTCCGACCAACGTGGCCAGCCCCCTGAAAGCAAGCGGAAAATGATCGCACCTGCGCCGAGCCCTAGCAGGGCTAGCGTCGCGCTGCTGAGCGCGTCGGGCAACACGCTATAGAGTCCGCCGCCCGCCACGAGATTGTCCAGACTAAGCACGAACGGCAATGCATTGATCAGCCGCCGGTCACGGCGCGCGGCAAGCCCCAGGAGCACGGCGCAACACAGATAGATTGCGAGCGCGGGCGGCGCTGGGAACGGATAGGCGAATACGGAGCCAACCGCCGACGCCGCGGCGTCGCACACCCCGAACGCCAACGCAAGCTCGAGCCGCGTGCTCCATGCGAGCGACGTAGTACCGATTACAACGCAGCAAAACCCGCTGTCGAGTCCGAGAAAAAGCGACGAGGTTATCGGGTTCATGAGGTCCATGTACCTCTCCTTAGGGCCGCGCGTGCGCCGTGATCACGCATATCCATTTGCGCGATCCTTCACGCCAGCGTCAGAATGAGTAATTCGCCGCCATAGGTCGGCACCAGCACCCGGCCGTCGACGGCTACCGGGCGATTGAATTTCGGATGGAGCAGATTCCAGTTCCAGTCCTGAGAATCCCAGAGTGGCACGATTTCGCCGCTACCGTCGGCATAGCGAGCGAAGTTCTCAGCGTCGTAGGCAAGCAGCCGTGTGTTGGTGATCGTCATGTTCGCGTCACCATAGGGGATCATCGCCCAGACAATCGCGCCGCTCCCGGCGCTTGCGGACAATGCGATGCTCCAGCCCGGCATGCCGCCATAGGGCTCGACGCATTCGGGCGATGCATAGGCCTCGCTGCACGCGAGATACGTCGACGACCGGTCGGGGTTTAACTGCCAGGCTCGCAGGTTGCCGTTCTCGCCTCCGCAGAAGTGCATCCAGCCTCGCGACGCCGACTTCCACACGACCGGCGTGCCATGTAGATGATGCGTGCGGTTTGCGGAAAAGACGTTGAGCGCGGCCGGGTTGGTCGGAGCTGGATTGATCGCCGGATCGTAGTAGGTATAGAGGATCGGCGGCGCAGCGAGCTTGCCGAAGTTCGCCGGCACGTGAGCTGGGGCGAGATCGGCCTGGATGGTGTTACCCGGATCATCCAGCCGGACCGTGTAGAGAATGCCGTCCTTGCCGGAAGCGAGCGCGATCCCGAGCTCCTCGATCAGCACGATCCCCGATGCGCCGAGATCCTGATCGGACCAGGTAGCGCCCATGTCCGCCATGCCCAGACGCGCCAGATGTGGGCCAATGCGCAAATTCGACGGCACGCGTTTGGGTAGCAATGCGGCGACTGCCTCGCCTCCCGGGTTCTCGCCGAGGCGGCCGTCGTCGGTCCACGGTGTCCACCAGCCGGTCACGTCGAATTTCCCTTTTGCAGCGCCCGCGGGCGGCGTATAGCGCAGCCGCACCACGCTCTCGCCGAAATCGTGCACGCCGTCAAACTCGCCATTTCCAGTCAGGAGCCAGATCGACCCATCGCTTTGCAAGGCCGGCGCCGACCCGCTCATCCAGATGCCTCCGCCGTTGCCGCGAGAGGTCGAGCACCAGCAAGCGGCGTAGGCCCAGCTACGGGTATCGACCGCGATCAGCCAGCCGCGCGCCTCACCGCCGCTCTCAGCAATGGTGCCGAACGGGATCAGCACGGTCGCGTCGAGCAGCGCCAGCGCACCACGCTGCTTGCGCTCCAGCGACCTGAATTCGAGCTTGGTCAAGCCATCTCCGGGATCGAACTGGATGCCTTCAAGGTCGATGGCGGGATGGGTCTGGGTGCCGCTCGCGATATCGAGCGACGCCAGGAAGTGATGTCCGTCCTGCCACTGTCCGCTCGGGCTGGACCAATAGCACGCGTAGAGGCGCCCCGCGGCCGGATCGATGACCGGCGTCGACAGGATGCCCCAGTGAACATTGATGGGATGCGCGTCTATCGCATTGGATTCGTCAATTGGCGGACCCAGATGCGTGCTCCAAAGCAGGCCGCCTGTATCGGCATCCCACGCATAGATCCAGTTTCCCATGGTCGCCTGAAAGACGACGTCATGCGTACCTGCGCCGATCTTCACACCGGCGAGATACAGAGGCTGTGCTTCCAGCCGCGGGTCGTCCGGCGTACTCAGCACGAGCGCCTGCTTGATGCCACGCGCTCGCACCGCGGCGGGAGTGAGCACGGTTTCGCCAAGGTTAGAGCCAGAGCGGGCGGCGTCGAACGAACGGGTCGTAACGGATGCGGTCATGATCGACTCTCCTCAAGCCTTTGCGCGCCCCCATAGGTGACAGTCAGCTCGTAGGGCGCCGCGCTGGCCAGTCCCGAGCCGGTCGCCCGGAACGTATGCCACCCGGCGACTCCGGCAGTCACCTCCAATGCGCTCGGCGCGTCGCCGTGGGCGATCGTCTTGCGCCCGATCACCCGCGCGTCCGACTCGACGACTTCCAGCAGGATGGATGCGCCTCCAACCCACCCCTCGCCGTTCGGCTCGAGCACCGCGCTCACCCGGCTGCCCGAGCTGGTGTAGACGCGGGCAATGCTCGCGACAGCGTTCTTCAACGCAGGCAGGTCGAGATCATCGGCGCCGAAGAACGTTTGCGATGTCGGGCGGGGCTGCGGCTCAAAAGCAGCTCCGTAACCGGGCAACGAAAAGCACAGATAGCTTTGTCCCGATTGATAAGCATTGGACGGGATCGTGATACTTGCGCGCCCTTGCCCGTCGGTCCAGAGGTCAGGGTGCTTGCCGGTGTATTCATGAAGATGAACGTGAGGCCCGAAGCTGGTCTCACATGTGATCGAGTGCTCATTCATTGAGTCGAAATTAAGCGCCGTCAGCAGACCCGGATAGCCGGTGCGATTCAGTGCGATCACGTTCTCGTCGAGATATCGCGTGACGGTATTTCCCGACGCGAGGTTCTCGTGAATCCAGATCAGATTGTCGATCCAGGGCTTGAGACCGTACGCGCCGCGCCAGACGTCGTCGCCGAAATAGTCCTTGCCATAAACGAACGGGTAGCCCTCCGTGGTTAGCACGAAGGCATATGCCAGCAGCTTGTTCGAAATGATCTGCTCGCCCGCTGACACATCGGTGTCGGGGTTGTCGACGAAGGTGCAGGAAAGGTATGGATTCCAACTCGCGTAGCCGGCGCCGTTCAATGCCGAAACGTTGCCGCTATCGCACGCGGCCTGGAGCGCCCAATGAAGCGAGAAATCGGTGACCAGCGAGCGCGACAGCATCGGCGGCTCCCTGACCCACGCATCAAGCGCTGCGGGATTGCCGTCGAAGTATTCAGAGTAGGCAAACTTCGGCGCCATCGACTTCGAGCGCATGAATTGCGACACGAAGGGAGCCCAGGTGCCTTTGACATCGTCGAAGCGCATGCCGTCTGCATCCGTGGTGCGAAAGAGCCAGTCCCCGAAGTCGATTGCATCGTGCAGCGTGTAGTCATGCGGAACGCAATTTTGATAGACCTTCTCGCGCCCGAATGGAAAATCATCGCTCGGAGCGGGCACCGCGTCTTCCGGACGAAACGGCGGAATCGGATCCTGATTTCCGGTGCCGCCACGAAAGCATCCGGGCTGCATCGGCCCACGCCCATTCAGCGTATGAGCGTCCGCACCCAGATATTTGAACACACCGGGGCCACCGTTCTCTCCGATGAGTTGATGCAAGACTATGTCGAGATACACATCGATCCCGACGGCGTGACAGCACGCGACCACCCGGCGCAACGCGTCCACGCTCCCATAGCGGGTGGGCGTACTTCCCTGCTGTGGCTTGCTCCCGAGGTCACGCAAATCGAATGCGCCATAACCATCGCATCCCGCTCCGGCACCGCCTTGTGCCTTGCTCGCCGGAGGCAACTGCAGTGCAGTGAAGCCGACGCTGCGCAAGTCCAAAGCCATGCTCGCCAGGAGATCCCAAAGCCACGGCGCGCCCGGATCCGTGCTCGGTGCCGGAACAGTCACCTTCATGCCGCGCTCAAAGAATCGCCCCCAGGTGATCAGAGCCACGCCCATTTCATTTCCTGTTAGCTTTGCACCGAGTCGATCAGATTGCAGTCGAACAAGCCTGGATGACCGCGCGTCGTACGGCTGCACGATATTTCCACGATGGCGAGATAAACGCGTTCCGCGAGGCTGCCATCGGAAGGAATGTGCGTTGGCTCCTGAAAACCCGGAGCACGCTATTGCTTAGTAATAGACGATTCTCACGTGGAAGCAAGGCCCATTTTTACGGCTTCATACAAGCGCTCGGAAGCACATGTTCAATCTGGTCGCCACTGCTACCGGATCGGGAATCCAGTTCCACGGATCGGTTGAATCCGCGCAACGCGAATAACCCAACGTGCGCATTACGTGCCTGATCGAAAGCGCAGCGTCGCGCCATCCACACGCGTCAAGCGAAGGCCACTTGTGGCACACGTAAAGACAGATATTGGCCTGGTGCCGGCGGCCCAACAACCCTTAGCAGACTTCCTCGGTCTGGCGCACGCGCGGCAGCATCCGGTCGAACTCACGCTTGACAATGCCGTAGCATTCGCACGCACGGGCTTCCAGACCTGCACGATCGAGCACCTTGATGCAACCGCGGCTGTGATGGATCAGACCGGCGTCATGGAGCTTTCCTGCCGCTTCCGTCACCCCTTCGCGACGCACGCCCAGCATGTCGGCGATCATCTGCTGCGTCACCTGAAATTCGTTGGACGGCGTACGGTCAATCTCGATCAGCAGCCAGCGGCACAACTGCTTGCTCAGCGAGTGGTGACGGTTGCACGCGGCGGTCTGCGCAACTTGCGTCAGCAGGGCTTGCATGTACAGGAGCATCAGGCGGCGCAGGAAATCCGAGCGGCCGAATTGCTCGCGCAAGGCGGAGGCGCTCATGCGATACGCAAAGCCCGGGCATTGAACCTGAACGCGCGTCGGCATGGTGTCGCCGCCGGTCAGGATAGGAACGCCAGTCATGCCTTCACGACCGATGGCTGCGATTTCGGCCGAGCCGCCGTCTTCCATCGAGTGAAGCAGAGAGATGATGGCCGTCGTCGGGAAATATACGTGATGAATGCGTTGTCCTGAATCGCAAAGCAATTGGCCTGTACGAAGCTGGACGAGTTCCAGGTGAGGCGTGAGAGCTTGCCATTCGTGCGCCGGAAGCGCGCCCAACAGATGATTGCCGTGCAGGTCGGATTGAAGGGTCAACATGATTTTTGTTCTCTTTTTTGCGCTGTGCGCCGTACTTTTTTATTCCAGTCAACTCCACATCTCGTGATGCATCTGACGGCATCCATCTAAGACGTGTTGCGACCAGCCCCGTAAGCAGATCTGTCAACGTCGTTTGCTTGATTTCGAATTTCGACATTGGCTAGTGCTGCACCACACATATAGCGAGGACCGTGCCAGTAGGCGTAAAACCCAATGCCATCATGGAGCGGCCCAGGATATGCAGCAGCGCACAGTGGGGAGGAGAACGTTTTTGATTCAGTCTTGAACAGTTCATGATCGAACCGGAGCTATCCGTCAGATTAATCGCGCAAACGCTTTCATCTGCTCAATGCCTTGCTGGAGGCGCATCCGATTTTTATGACGCCATTTGAAACCCCTGTTTTGCGGCCTTCAAACCGTGGTCGCATAAGCATTCGTAGGGTGTTTTAAAAGTGATACAGAAATGTTCCTTCGATTTGGCGTGACCCGGGCGAAGTTAGCTTCTCGCATGGTCTGGAATCGGCGGAGGAGCGTTGGCGCGGCTTAAGGGCGTTCGTACCGCGATGGCAGAGCCGATTTGTCAGCGCTTGATGGTGACCAAAAAATGTTGCGTGGATTGCGCGAAGTTCACCGTGGGCTGCCTTCTGTAAAGGGATTCGGTGGCGATCCGTGACATGTCAGACTGCGTCGCATCAACTGCTTAGCAGCGCACGTCACGATCTGGTTTGGTGCATCGCCGCCCGCCACTACACATCCATACATC
>Ga0182024_10025220_pt1 | contig 10514 bp, 5 predicted proteins | sample P32metaG_FD_120480 | JGI IMG/M metagenome (GOLD analysis project Ga0182024, IMG submission 120480) | Permafrost microbial communities from Stordalen Mire, Sweden - P3-2 metaG (Illumina Assembly) | ecosystem: Environmental > Terrestrial > Soil > Wetlands > Permafrost | place: Sweden: Stordalen...
CCGTATCTTTTCAGTAACGGGTAACTGGTTACCGAGGCAGCGGAACTGAGGTAATTTCCCATTTAAGTAGCTTGTTCCATAATGGGTTAGAGAAAAAAGTATTATTCGGGGCAGGAAAACTTTGTGATTGCCCCATCGCGATAACTCTCGTAGTATCGCGAAGATGGCTTATGTTACCGGCCTTGGCTTAGGGCTGGCAAGCTTCGTGCAGCATCTTAGTAGCAAGACCACATCGAAGAATCAGAGGAACGAGTAGAGATGTTCAAGTGGGGATCGCGCGCTTTTCGTCTAGGGATTACGGCAGTTGGGTTGTGTCTGGCGCCGGCAGTTTGGGCGGCGCACGTGAATCCGCACACGCTGAATAATGGAAAAACGAAAACTGCGAAGGTGAGCGAGTCGCAGCACACCAAGCGGCGGATGCGTCATTTGGCGAACGCACGGAGCACAGCGAGCCATACTGCGGCGGCTCATCGCGCAGCGGTGCATGCTGCTGCGACGCAGGGAGCAACCCTGACGCGAACTTCTACGCGCACCGGTGTGAGCACGCGGCGCCACAGCTATCACGAGCGCTTTTACATGAGTTCGTTCGCGGAAGGCCTGACGGGTGGCGACAATACGGATGGCGAAGATCCGGTCGTACGGCAGGCGGCGATTGACGCTTTGGGCAACATGAACGGCACGGTGGTGGCGATTCAGCCCACTAGCGGGCGAGTGTTGGCGATGGTGAACCAGAAGCTGGCCCTTTCGAGCGGGGCGCAACCTTGTTCGACGATTAAACTTTCGGTGGCACTGGCGGCGTTGAGCGAAGGATTGATTTCAAAGGAGACCGAAGTTTCGCTCGGCGGCCGCAGCCGAATGAATCTGACGCAGGCGCTGGCGCACTCCAACAACGCGTACTTCGAAGCCGTGGGGCGGCAACTGGGATTTGAAAAAGTGGCGTATTACGCCCATCAGTATGGCCTGGGAGAACTGGCGGGATATGACATTCCGGGAGAGCAGTTGGGTACGTATCCCGACGAAGTGATTCCGCAGAAGCTGGGCGGTGTAGGCAAGATGTGCTCTTTCGGCGAAGGGATTTCGATGACGCCGCTGCAGTTGGGAGCCATGGTTTCGGCGATCGCCAATGGCGGCACTCTCTACTATTTGCAGCACCCGACGACGGCGGAGGAGATCGCTAACTTTCAGCCGCGCATCAAGCGGCAGCTGGATATCGCGCCGGTGATTCCTGAGCTTTCCGATGGCATGGCTGGAGCGGTGCATTACGGCACAGCTCGGCGGCTGGGGCTGAACTTTAACGAGGAAGAAATTCTCGGCAAGACCGGAACCTGCTCTCATGCGGGCACGCGCTTTGGCTGGTTCGCCTCGTACGCGAATACCACCAGCGGACGCGTCGTGGTGGTAGTTTTTCTGGAGGGTGGCCGTCCTACCTTTGGCCCCAAAGCGGCTGAAATTGCCGGGGTGATGTATCGCAATCTTTACGATCACAACTTCTTCATCGCCGGTACGCCGAAGCTGGTGAATGCTGTGGCGACGGCGCCGTAGGCAATGTTAAGGGCAGTTCAAAAGGCCTCTCATTCGAGAGGCTTTTTGTTTTGGGTGAACGTGGGGGCTGTCCCCAAGTGCGGCAGATTTTGGTTGCGCTGACGGCAAGCATGAATGCGTGCTCCTGATGTGAATGTCCGTTACCGCACCGTCTATACGAAGTCTTATCCCCAGCCCTCTCAGACGAAAGCCAGCTAGTAGTCCCGTTTAAGAGTTTTCTCAGGCGAAATTGATGAATGCTGCCGATGTAGATGGTGGGGGTGTGGGAGCCGAAAGCGGCGCTGGGACGCCGGCGCTGGACACCGATGGGCGGGGAGTTTCGCCGAGGGCGAAAGTACGGCTGTGATCTGAGAGTGAAAGAGGGCTGAACCACAAGATGAATCCAGACGCAATCATCAGCGGCAGCTACGATTACCGGTTAGTGGCGCTATCGGTCGTCCTGGCGATGGTAGCGTCCTATGCCGCGCTGGATCTTGCGGGGTGCGTCAATTCTGCGCGGGGCTGGGCGCGAACCTTGTGGCTAAGCGCCGGGGCCTGCGCGATGGGCCTGGGAATCTGGTCGATGCACTATGTCGGCATGCTGGCTTTGAACATGCCGATGCCGGTTTATTACCACTACCCGACGGTCGGGCTCTCGCTGCTGGCCGCGATCCTTGCCTCGGCGGTGGCGTTGTCCCTCATCAGCCAGCCGAAGATCGATGTGCGGCAGGAAATTCTGGGCAGCATAGTGATGGGGAGTGGAATCGCGGTCATGCATTATGTGGGCATGGCCGCCATGCGCTGTGCGGCGACGGTTACCTATGATTGGAAAATCTTCGTGTTCTCGATCGCGCTGGCAATTGCGATCTCGCTGGTTGCGCTCCAACTCGCCTTCCGGGCACGGGACGAAAACACGTTCAGCCAGCGCAAAATTACCACCGCGCTGGTGATGGGCAGCGCAAATCCACTGATGCATTACACCGGGATGTGGGCGGCCACCTTCCACCCTTCCACGATCCCCGCCGATTTGTCTTATTCCATCGGGGTTTCTACGGTCGGCATGGTGACGATCTGCGCTACGAGCTTTTTTGTGCTGGGAGCGGCGATCGCGTCGTCGGTTTTGAACCGGCAGATGGCTTTACAGAAAACCTACCTGGCCTCGTCGCGGGAACGCGAGTTGTATTTCCACACCATGGCGGAGGCCCTGCCCGAAATTATCTGGACGGCGGACCCGCAAGGCGCAGACGACTACTTCAACCAGAAGTGCTACGAGTACAGCGGGCTGACCTTCGAACAAATGAAGGGGGATGCATGGAAGCAGATGGTGCATCCCGACGATTTGGACGACACATTTTCCAAGTGGCAAAACGCCTTGCGCGTGGGAGAGGCTTACGAGGTGGAATATCGCCTGCGCGGGAAAGATGGGAGCTACCGCTGGTTTCTGGGGCGCGCGCGGCCGATCCGCAATCCGGAAGGCAAGATTATCAAATGGTTCGGGACGTGTACGGATATCGAAAGTCAAAAACAGAACCAGCAGGTTCTGGAAGAGCAGATTATGGAACGGACCATGCAACTGGCGGACGCGAACACCCGGCTGCAGGAGGAAATGCTGGAGAAAGATTTTGCCCGCAACGAACTGGATCAACAAAACGAACGAATGATGGGCGAGCTTACGCAGCGCTCACAGCGGGCGACCATGCTGGCAAAAATGGGCGAACTGCTGCAGAGCTGCATTAGCCGGGAAGAAGTGTTTGCGGTGGCGCTGGGGCACGCCCCCAAGATATTTCCGGCTGGCCCAGGGGCGGTGATGATGCTGGATTCGGCGCGCAGCCTGGCGGAAGTGACGGGCTCGTGGAGCGAATGTCTGATTCCTGCCGCGGTATTTGAACCGGCGGCATGTTGGGCATTGCGGACGGGACATCCGCACCTGGTATTGGCTGGCGATTCGACGGCGCCGTGCGCGCACGCCGCGGGGGCGAAGAATACCTACTTGTGCATTCCGATTCTGGCGCAGGGCGAGACGTTGGGCATCGTTCACTTCCAGGCCACGGACGAAAATCCAAGCCTTGACCCTTCGGAGCTTTCGTTTAAGACGACCTTTGCGGGACAGGTCGGATTATCGATCGCCAACATCAAGCTGCGGGAAGCGTTGCGGACGCAGTCGATCAGGGATGCCCTAACCGGCTTGTACAACCGGCGCTATCTGGAGGAAACATTGGACCGCGAGGTGCGGAGGGCGGCGCGCGCGGCACAATCGCTAGGGCTGCTGATGATCGATTTGGACCACTTCAAGAAGTTCAACGACACTTACGGCCACGATGCGGGGGACGCGATCTTGCGCGAGACCGGACAGTTCCTGGCCAAGGGAATCCGGGCGGAAGATTTTGTGTGCCGCTTCGGAGGGGAAGAATTCGTTGTGATCCTGCCAACGGGGAGTCTGGAAGTATCGCAGGCGCGGGGCGAACGGTTACGGGCAAAAATGAGGGAGATGAACATCACCCACCAAGGCACGAGTTTGGGAATGGTGACAATATCCGTGGGAGTGGCGGCATTTCCTCAGCACGGGATGTCACCCAAAGAATTGATGGCAGCGGCGGACGCTGCACTTTACGAGGCCAAGCGGCGGGGACGGGACCAGGTGGTGGTGGCAACGGTGAAAGCGCAGGAAGACAGCTCGAAGGCAGAGTCGGCAAAGTCCACGGCTACCTGGATCTGAGAAGCCGTGCACTGGTGCGGAAGTGCGTGTGGTTATGGAATCAGCCCTGGCTATCAGACGAGTTGCTCAATTGTGTGTGTTTTTCGCCCCTTCCGGGGCTTGGGTCTCATTTCATTTCTTACCCACGGCTTGCGCCGTGGGCTGCGTTCTTGACGCCGCTTCGCGGCTGCGGGCCACTGGCGGGTCCATTTTTTCCGGCACTATCGAGCGATGACACATCTGTCCGCGGCAAATCTCCGGTTTTGCATTCCCCTGCTCCGGTGGATTTGTTTACTTTTTGCGCTCGTCGCGTTCCACAACTCCGTCTTTGATAAAAATGACGCGGTGAGCGTATTCGGCGATGTCGTGCTCGTGGGTGACGAGCACAATAGTGTTGCCTTCGGAGTGCAGTCGATCGAACAGGGCCATGATTTCGCTTCCCGTGGCGGAATCGAGGTTGCCGGTGGGTTCGTCGGCCAGAATAATCGAGGGGCGATTGACCAGGGCGCGGGCGACGGCGACGCGCTGGCGCTGGCCGCCGGAAAGTTCGTTGGGCTTGTGCGTCATGCGCGATTCCATCCCGACCGCGGCCAGGGAGGCTTTGGCGCGTTCGATGCGCTCTTCGGTGGGAACGCCAGCGTAGATCAGAGGTAGTTCGACATTGTGCAAGGCGGTGGCGCGGGCCAGCAGATTGAAGGTCTGGAAGACGAAGCCGATCTCCTTGTTGCGGATGCGCGCAAGTTCGTCGTCGTCGAGTTCGCTGACGAGGTGGCCGTTCAGCCAGTATTCGCCCTTGGTGGGCGTGTCGAGGCAGCCGATCAGATTCATCAGCGTAGACTTCCCGGAGCCCGACGGGCCCATGATGGCGACGTATTCTCCGCGCTCGATGCGAATGTTGACGCCGCGCAGGGCGTGGACCTGCTGCTCAGAGCCCATGTCGTAAGTTTTCCAGAGATCTTCGGCGGCGATCATGCAGGATTGCGGTGGTGGCGCGGCGACGGCGCTGTTGGGCATGTTGATGACTTCTGCGGTTGCCATTTTTTTCTCCTGCTCCGGTGCCACTAGGTTCTCCGCGATTGAATTCGACTCCGAGGGCTCCGCTTGCTGTTTGAGATCTTTCTTATCCGATCCCCTGGTGCGAAATCTGATCGTTCGACCCACTCCGGCATCTTGTTGGACGAAGAATGCCCGAGAAGGTTATGACTCGTCTTCCTTCTTGGGAGCGGTATTATCGATTTTGACACCGCTTCCAGAACGGATGGTACGCAAAATCTTGTAACTGCCGGTGACGATTTCATCACCTTCCTGCAGGCCGCTGAGCACTTCGATGTCGCTGGTGCCGGCGATGCCGGTGGTGACGGGCACGAACTCCGCCTTCTTGTTGCGAATGACGAAGACTCCCTGGACGTCTTCTTTGGAATCTTTGTCCTTGAGTGCGGCTTCTTTCGGAGCCGGCCCGGCTGCGTGCACGGAGCCGGGAGTGGACTTTTCCTGCTCCAACTGGGCCTTGCTGCGAACCGACAGCGCCTGGATGGGGATGGAGAGCACATTGCTGCGCCCGGCAGTGGTGATTTTGGCGGTGGTGGAAAGTCCCGGGCGAAGATCCTGCGGGGGATCGGTCACCGTCACGACTACCTTGAAATCTTTGGCTTCTTCACTGGCGGTGGTTTGCTGCGAAGTGGCGACGCCGGTGGAGCGCACGATTGCGTTGTCTCCAATTTCAGAGACAGCGCCGTGGAAGATTTTTTTCGGGATGGCGTCGATAGTGACTTCGGCAGGCTGGCCGAGGCGCACGTTCACAATGTCGGTTTCGTCGACTTTGACTTCGGCGGTGATCACCGACATGTCGGCGAGCGTGAGCAGAGTGCTTCCGAGCGCATTCTGAATGCCGATGACGACGGATTCGCCTTCGCGCACCGGGAGGTTGGTGATTACTCCATCGTAGGGAGCGGCATAGGTGGTTTTCTGCAACACGTCGGCAACGCGGGTGAGATTGGCTCGAGCCTGCGTGACGTGGCGGTCGGCGGAGTCTTTTTGCGCCTTGGCCTGCGCGACGTGCGATTGTGCTTGCACCAATCCGGAATCGGCGGTTGACCAGGCATTCTTGCGGCTATCGAAATCGGATTTGGATATGAGGCCGCCTTTAAACAGGCTTTGGGCGCGATCCCAATCGAGTTTGTTGCGGTCGTAATCGGCCTGGGCGCGGAGCAGATCGGCCTGAGAAGTTTTCAAGGCGGCGTCGGCGGCGATGGCATCGGTTTCGGCGGCTTGCACCGAGGCCTGGCTGGCGTTCACGTCGGCCGAAGATTGTATGTTTTCCAGTTGAGCCAGCAATTGGCCCTTCTTCACGTGATCGCCCTCCTTCACATAGAGGTGGGTGATTTTGCCGTAGGCGTTGGCGCCGATGTTGACGTAAGTCTTGGGCTTGATTTCACCCGAGGCGCTGACCACCGAGGTCAAGTCCTGGCGCTGCACTTTCGCGGTTTGCACCGTGACTACATTCTTGCCGCTTTGGTGAACTGTAACTCCGACGATGACGGCTAACAGGGCCGCAACGCCGATGCCGATCGAGATTTTTTTCCAGAGTTTCACGTTTCCGTCGCTATACGGGGAAGCTGCTGGCCCATTCGGCGAATACGAATTCGCGCCGAATCCCGACCGAGTCTACGCACCTTCCGCCGGGAGGACGGGCACACATTCTGGGGTACGATCCTGCCGATAGGAAAGTTCCAATGAATGAAGTGCCTACGCCAAGGGGTGGTCCGAGAGACTACGCTCCCCACGAAGATATGTGACCCGCAGGAATTATAGCGTGGGCCGGGTCGGGGACGAAATATTCCAGGGACGGGCAACTCGGCGGGAAGGCCGCAGCTTCCAATCAGTGGGTGTTCTTGGTGCCAAGACACTCTTTTCGTGAGAGTTCGCCTTGCGTTCGTCCCGATGGAGGGCCTAGAATAGGCCAAACGAAAGTTTGTCGCGGCAGGAGTCCCTCTCATGTTCCGGGTTGGATCAAAGTACCATTTGTCATTGATTTTATTGGCAGTTGTCGCCGGATTGCCCGCGTTGGCGGGAGCCCAGAGCGATAAGGCCGGGGCTGCGGCCGATCCGCAGTCGAGCGCGACGGTTACCACTTCGGGACAAGCCACGGACGATACCGACCCTCTCAAGCGTTCTCCCAACGACAAGCAGAAAAAAGCTCAGAAAAAAGCGCTGAAGATCGAGCTCAGCAAGACTTATAAAAAGTGGCTAAACGAGGACGTCGTCTGGATTATCACCGACGAAGAGCGAGCCGCGTTCAAGCAGCTCTCCAACGACGAGGAACGCGACAACTTTATTGAAGCCTTCTGGCAGCGCCGCGACCCCACTCCTGACACCGAAGAGAACGAATACAAAGAAGAACACTACCGGCGTATTGCTTATGCCAACGAGCATTTTGCAGCGGGAATTCCTGGGTGGAAGAGCGATCGGGGACGGATTTACATCATGTACGGTCCGGCCGATGAGGTTGATTCGCATCCCTCCGGCGGAACCTACGAGCGGCCCATGGAAGAGGGTGGCGGCGAGACCTCGACATTTCCGTTCGAAGACTGGCGGTATCGTTACCTGGAGGGAATTGGACAGGAAGTTATTATCGAATTCGTAGACAGCTGCATGTGCGGCGACTACCACATGACGCTGGACCGCTCGGAAAAAGACGCACTGCTTTACACTCCAAACGCCGGCTTGACGCTCTACGAGCAGATGGGAATGGCCAGCAAGGCGAGCCGCTTCAGCACGGGTGGAATGGAAAAGCTGGGAGCGGGTCCGATGAGTTCGGACATCCAAACCAAGCAGTTCGACCGCCTGGAACAGTTCGCGAAATTGCAGGCGCCTCCGCCGGTGAAGTTCAAGGATCTGGAAGAAATCGTCAACACGAAGCTGATCACCAACCTGATGCCCTTCGATGTGCGCTCGGATTTTGTGAAGGTGACCGGAGACACGGTGCTGGTGCCAATCACGATCCAGATGAAGTATCGCGATATTACCTTTGCGAATAAAGATGGGATACAGCGTGGCACCGTTAACATTTTCGGGAGGGTGACCACGCTGACCGGAAAAGTAGTGCAGACTTTCGAAGACACGGCGCAGGTCGACGTGCCGGCGGAGCTCTTGCCGCGCACGGCGGAGAATTCTTCCGTGTATTGGAAGGCGCTGCCGCTGCGGCCGGGGCGGTACAAGGTTGAGATTGCGGTTAAGGACGTGAACGGTGACCGCAAAGGATTATGGAGCCGCGGCATTGTTGTGCCGGAGTTCGCCGACGACAAGCTATCGACCTCTTCGCTGATTGTGGCCGACCTGATGGAGCCGGTGCCGACCAAGGACGTGAGCACGGGAAATTTTGTGATCGGGCTGAACAAGGTAAGGCCGCGCGTAGCCCCGGCTGACGGAAAGCCCGCGCTGTTTAAGAAAAGCAAAGATCAGAAAGTGAACTTTTGGCTGCAGGTATACAACCTGGGCATGGATGAGAAGACGCACAAGCCTTCGGCCACGTTCGAGTTCGACATCGTGAATATCGCGACGAATAAGGCGGTGGTGCAGAAGATGGAATCCACCGAAACCATGGGCAACGTTGGCGAACAGGTGACGTTGCAGAAGTCGATTGCCTCGGCCAACCTACAGCCGGGTACGTACAGAATCGAAATCAAGGTGAACGACAACATCTCCAAGCAGACGGTTGACCCTTCAGCGACTTTCGCTGTGGAGTAACGGCTGCTTGTTTCCCCAGGGGGTTGGAATGAAGCTTCGCCAGCTCGGACTATGGGCGGTGATTATCGGGTTGTCGCTTCCCGCGTGGGCCACGGAACGGCCGGGCGCGATCTCGGGCTACGTCCGCGATGCCTCCGGCATACCGCAGATGGGCGCGGTGGTTGAGATCATCGGTTCGACTGCGCGGACCTTGACCGTGTTTACCGATGGAGCGGGGTTTTATTCTGCCACTGATCTGCTGCCCGGTTTGTATTCCATTAAAGTCTCGGCGGCTTCTTTCCTGCCAGCGCTGCGCGAAAAAGTTGGCCTGAATCCCGGAGCCAGCACGCATGTCAATATCACGCTGAACACGCTGTTGAACGCGATTCGCGTGGGTCCGGTGCGGAGTAACTCTGAAGATGACGACTGGAAGTGGACGCTGCGGTCGGTGGCAAACCGCCCCGTTCTGCGCGTCCTAGATGACCCCGCGGTAACTGGCGAAGCACAAAGCCACGATTTGAAGGGTAGCCTTTCTTTTCTGGCTGGTTCGGCGGCCGAGGGTTATGGCAGCGGATCGGACATGAGCACGGGCTTCTCGGTTGAGCGCTCGATTTTCTCGGTGGACCGGGTGGGCTTGAGCGGGAACGTGGGGTATGGGGACGGTTTGCCCGCCGCGGTTCTGCGCGCCATGTACTCGCACCGGCTCATGGATGGATCGGGACCCTCCCTGGCAGTCACCATGCGGCGTTTCGCGCCCAGCGATCCCAATCTGCATTATGCGGCACTGCAGGCCATTGCGCTGAATGCTGGGGACGACATGGCGCTGGGCGATGTGCTGGAGTTGAAGTTTGGCAGCGAACTGCAGAGCATTCAGTTTCTCGGCCGGGTAACGGCGTTCCGTCCGTACGGGTCGCTGGATATGCACCTCTCGCCGGATACGGTGTTGGAATACGACTACACGACCTCGCTGCCCGACGCGCGAATGGAAAAGGGCTATGATTCGGCGCCAGCCGATTTGAGCGAAGCCGATCCGCGGGTGAGCATCGTGAATTTTGCCACCAAGCTGGAGAGGGCGCACCACCAGGAGTTGAGCATCTCGCATCGCTCAGGCAAGAACAAAGTGCAGGTCGCCGTCTTTAGCGATCGCGTGTCTGACACGGCATTGACGGGCGCCGGGGCGGTTACTGCCGCCAGTGGCTTCCTGCTTCCTGACGTTTATTCGGGCACCTTTACTTATGCCGGCGACACACTCGATACGAACGGTGTAAGAATCGTGCTGGAGCGGAAGCTCTGCTCCGATCTGACGGCTACGCTCGATTATGCTTATGGCGGCGCGCTTGACCTCACCAGGCCTGACGTTCAAGTTGAACAGGCGCAGCAGTGGATTAATACCGAACGCCGTCATGCGCTCGCGGCCAAGCTGCGCGGAACCATTCCGCACACGCACACGAGTTGGATCGCTTCTTACCGCTGGATCAACGGTCAGGCGCTGACCCCGGTGGACATGTTCAACGCTTCTGCGGGACAGAGCGATGCATTCCTGAATCTTTTTATCCGCCAGCCGATGCCGACG
>Ga0182024_10025221_pt1 | contig 10514 bp, 8 predicted proteins | sample P32metaG_FD_120480 | JGI IMG/M metagenome (GOLD analysis project Ga0182024, IMG submission 120480) | Permafrost microbial communities from Stordalen Mire, Sweden - P3-2 metaG (Illumina Assembly) | ecosystem: Environmental > Terrestrial > Soil > Wetlands > Permafrost | place: Sweden: Stordalen...
CGCGGCTGTAGGCCATCGTGCAGGCTTCGCTGAAGCGCTTGGCCTCGTCGTACATGCTTCGCATGCCGATCGAATTCACGTTTCCCCAATACGATTCGGGCTGCGGGTTGACGGCGGGATCACCATAGCATTCGCTGGTGCTGGCCATGAGGAAACGCGCGCCTTTGGCGAGCGAGATCTCGAGCAGATTCCAAGTTCCCTGGCTGTTGACCTTCAGCGTCGCGACCTGGTGCTTGACGTATCCGACCGGGGACGCGGGCGATGCCATGTGATAGACGCGATCGACCGGACCGGCGATGTCCATCGGTTCGATGACGTCCTGGCTGATCAATTGAAAATGCGAATTGCCTTGAAGGTGGGCGATGTTCCGCGGCTTGCCGGTGATGAAGTTATCCACTCCGACCACCGCGTGCCCCTGCGACAGCAGCAGGTCTGTCAGATGAGAGCCAAGGAAGCCGGCGGCGCCGGAGATGAGGATTCGCATAGAAGTCCGTTCTTAGGAGAACCGCCCGCGGTAGCTTGCGGGTCGAAAGGACCAACGCGGCGCCATCTGGTCCCCTCTCTCTTGGGGAGAGGGTTAGGGTGGGGGGGCTTGCGAATGCCTTTCCTCATTGATCCAACGTCTGCTCCGGCTTCCCCTCACCCCAGCCCTCTCCCGGAGGGAGAGGAAGCCTGAACCTTTAGTCGGTAAATCTGAATCGAATAATAGCCAACACGGCCTTGATCCCGTCTTTCCAAGTGATCTTTTTGCCCTCTTCATAACTGCGGCCGTGATACGCGACGCCCACTTCATAAATCCGAAGCGACGGGCGGAGCTTGGCGACCTTGGCCGTCACTTCCGGCTCGAATCCGAAGCGATTGCATCGCAGCGTGATCCGATCCAGCACGCTCTTTCGGAAAACCTTGTAGCACACTTCCATATCGGTCAGGTTCAGGTTCGTAAACATGTTGCTCAGCGCGGTAAGGCCTTTATTTGCCACGCTGTGCCAGAAATAGAGCACGCGGTGGGGCTCGCCGATGAACCGGCTGCCGTAAACGACATCCGCTTTGTTCTGCAGGATGGGTTCGAGCAGCTTCCCATAATCATGCGGGTCGTATTCCAGATCGGCGTCCTGGACCAGGACGAGGTCGCCGGTGGCACGGGCAAAGCCATCGCGGAGGGCGGCGCCTTTCCCTTCGTTTTGTGGCTTATGGTGAATCTTGAATTCGACGCCGGGAAAGGCGGCGGGCAATTGATCGAGCTTCGCGCCGGTGTCGTCGGCGGAACAATCGTTCACGCAGATGATCTCGCGGCTCATGCCGGCCGGGAGCGAGGCGTTCACGACCATTCCGATGAGTGTATGGATCGTCGCGCCCTCGTTGTAAATCGGTATCACGATGGAGAGTTTATGGGCGCGAGGCGCGCTTGCCGGCTGCTGCGCCGGCTCAGGCGCGGCGGGAATGGAAGGGGTGGGCGTCGGATCGAAGGTCGCGGTCATCGGGTAACTCGCCCCGACCGGGGCCGTCGTGGTGCGGGATTGTAGCCGGCGCGACCGGCAGTGCAACGCCGGCCGTTGGATGATCGGCGGTGATTCGGCCGTCGTCCATCGTGATCATTCTCGCGGCGCGGCTGGCCAGCGACAGGTCGTGCGTCACCATTACGATGGCCTGACCATTGGCCGCGAGTTCGCGGAAGAGATCGGCGACCAAGTCGCTGTTGCGGCGGTCGAGGTTGCCGGTCGGCTCATCGGCCAGCAACACCGCCGGCTCGTTGGCCAGCGCCCGCGCCACCGCGACGCGCTGCTGTTCGCCGCCGCTCAAGCGGTTGGCGCGACGCTTGGTTTTGCCACTGAGCCCAAACCGTGCCAAGAGATCAGCCGCGCGGGCCATCGCTTCGGGACGAGGGAGCCTGCCGAGCTTTAGCATGGGCAGGCAGACGTTCTCCTGCGCGGTGAATTCCTTCAGCAGGTAGTGGAATTGGAAGACGAATCCGATCTTCTCGTTTCGGAGTCGGGCGAGGGCGGCGTCGTCGAGCAGGTTGGTGTCCTGGCCATCGATGAAGACCTGGCTCGGCGGGTCGATCGGCGCACCCGCGGCATCAGTGCGGCTGGGCCGGTCCAATCCGCCCAGAAGATAGAGCAACGTGCTCTTCCCTGATCCGCTGGCGCCGACGATCGAAACGTATTCGTCGCGCCGGATCTCAACCGACACGTCGCGCAGCACCGGATTGGCAAGGTCTCCGCTACCCAGGACCCGATGCACGTTCTTCGCGCGAAGGATCGGGGAAGCGGCGGCAGAAAGCGGGCATTCAATGTGCGCCACGGATCACCTCGACCGGGTCGTATCGCGCCGCCCGCCACGCTGGATAAGCCGAGGCGAACAGCACGACGATGATCGCGCTGAAGAACGCCAGATAGTATTGGCTCGCGTGCTCGCTCATCAGCAAGCCTTCGCTGCGAACCAGGCCCTCGAGCGTGACGGGGATTCGCCGCAAGCCCTCCACTGCCAGTTTTCCCAGTCCCAGTCCGACGGTCGCGCCGACGAGCCCGATGACGAATCCCTGAAGGGTGTAGATGACGCCGATGTCCCAGCGTGAGAGACCAAAGCTGCGGAGGATCGCGATGTCATTCACGCGTTCGAGCACCGCCATAATTAGGATGTTGAGCACCCCGAAGGCCGCAACCACCAGTAGCGCGCCGGTGATGATGTAGGTAATGAGTGTTTGGATGTCGAAGATCTTGAGGAAGTTCGCGTTGGACTCCTGCCAACTCTCGGTGCGATAGCCGCAAATCCCCTCGATCTGGGTGGCATATTCGCGTGCCCGTTCGTAGTCATCGGTGCGGCAAACGATTTCGTTGACGATGTTTTTCTTGCCGAGCAGGGTTTGCGAGCGGCTCAGAAGCATATACCCACGGGAGTAATCCACCGGAGTGACTCCGGTGCGGAAAATGCCGACGACGCGAGCGGACGTGCGGCCGCCGGTGGCGCCGGCAAGAATGATCGAATCATCCATTCGCGCACCAAGTGCATCGGCGACGCCCTTGCCGATCACGATGCCGTCGGCAGTCGTGCCGAGCCGTTGCAGGCCGCCCTCGAGCATGTCGTTGGCAATGGTCGTCACTTTCACCTGTCGTTCTGGCTCGATGCCGTGGATGTTGAGATTGATGGTCTTGGTCCCGTACGTCGCAATCACGTCACCGAATACCTCTGGGGCGGCGGCAAGGATGCCGGGCATGTGTTGAAGCTTGAGCAGAAGGCCGGTTGGGTTGTCGATCTTGCGCACGGTGTCGCGCGGCTTGACGTTGCTGAGCGCCAGCAGCGCGTTGGGATCGGGATAGGCCCGCTCGAGAATCGGCGTCCGCGTCTCGCGCGGCTCGTCCTTGATGGTGATGTGCCCCGACGACTCGACCGTCTCGATGATGAACTTGTCGGTGAAGCCGTTCATCATCGCCGTCATCGCGATGAACATCGTCACGCTAATCGTCACGCCCGCGATGCACACCAGCGACTGCCGCTTGTGCGAAAGGAGATAGCGGATGGTGATGAACCAACGCATGGGGAAAATGCCGAGTGGCGAATGCCAAATGCCGAATGTCAAACAATTTCAAATTTGCAATTTCAAATCCGCAATTTTCAATCCGCCTTACTGAAATGCTTTGAACACTTCCGCCGCCTTCGGCTTGTTCAGGTTCGCGGCAATCTTGGGATCGATCGTCGATCCGATGCGTATTCGCTGGCCGTCCAGTGGATCCAGCAAAGGGCTGATGACGACCAGGTCGCCGGGGTGAAGGCCGCCAGTGACCTCGGCGCGATCGATGCTGCGAATGCCGAGCGTGGCATCGGACCGCGTGAGCCGGCCGTCGCGGTCCACCCAGACCGCTCCGCCCTGAATCGACTGTGCGGGGATGATGAGCGCCCAGTCGCGGGTCTGCTGGATAAACGCCAGTTCCCCGGTCATTCCCGCCTGCAGGCGGGGCTCGGGCGTCAGAAATTTCACGTCCACGTCGAACGTCCGGCGATCCGGATTCGCCTTGGGATATTTCTGCTCGACGACGCCGTCGAAGGTCTGGCCGGGAAAGGCGTATAAGGTCATCTTCACCGCCTGCCCCGCGGACGTGGCGGCGATGTTCTCCTCGTCCACGGCGGCGCGCACGATCAGGCTGCCCGCGGCCACGTCGGCGATCTGCATCAAATGGCCGTTGACTTCCACGCGTGTCCCCTGCGAGATCGGCTCATCGAGCACAACCCCGTCCGCCGGGCTGCTGAGCGTCTGGCGGCGGAGAATCTCCCGTGCCGATCGGTCGGCCGCCTCGGCAATCTGCACGTCCTCCTGCAGCTCCCGCAGCTTGGCCTCCCGCTGGGCTGACAATCCCTCGACGTCCGACCAAACCTTCTGCGTGTGCTCAATGGCCTGGTCGCGGTCGTTGGCGGACGCGGCGTTGCGCTCGGCCAGGTTGGTGAATCGCGTCTGCTGTTGCTGGGACACCCGGAGCATTTCCTTGGCCGCGATCAGCCGCTGGTCGAATTCCTTGAGAATCGGCGAATGTTCCGGGTCGGCAAAGATTCGTCGCGTTTCCAGATCCGCCCGCGCCTTGTCCGCCTCGTATTTCAGATTCGGATCGTTGACCACCGCCAGTTCCTGCCCCTTTATCACCGCCTGCCCCTGCACGACGAGCACCTTCTCCACGATGCCGGCGACGTTGCTGCTGATGGGGTACTCCAGCCGCGGGCGGACGGTGCCAGTCGCGTAGAACGCCTGAACGACCGGACCTTCGATCACGGTGGTGACGGTGACCGCCGGTCGGCGGAGCCAGACGAGGACGCCAACAGCGACGGCCAAAACGGCCGTCGCGGCAGCGACCCACACCATTCCCCTGAGCCCCACAGCATGCCGGTTCCGCATCCGTGGAGAGTATACGTCATGCCGACAGCATGCGTGCATCCGCGCTCGCAGACCCGAAGGAATAAGGAAGGGACAGGAATGTCCCTGCGGCTAAAGGGCAGACAGGAATGTCTACCCCACCAAGTCGCCACAAACACGAGTTACACCCTTGCCGCTTGCCCTTCGCGGAAGTCGCTCTACCTCCGCGGAGGGCAAGCCTATACATTGCCCCAATGCTGATTCTGCTGACCAACGACGACGGGATTCGCGCTCCAGGCCTGGTGGCGATGTATCGGGAGCTGACGAGCCTTGGAGAGGTTCACGTAGTCGCTCCCGAGACGGTGCAGAGCGCCACCGGGCACGGCATCACCTTGAGCACCCCGCTGCTCACGCAACGGGTGACCGTCGAGGACACCTTCACCGGGATATCGGTGGACGGTCGCCCGGCGGATTGCGTGAAGCTGGCGGTCGCGCGAATCCTGCCGCGGAGGCCGGATCTGGTGATCAGCGGGATCAACTCAGGGGCGAATGTCGGCATCAACGTGATCTACAGCGGCACCGTCGCCGCCGCGATCGAGGCGGCGTTTTTGGGGCTGCCGAGCATCGCGCTGTCGCTCTATCTCCGCAATGAAATCCCGCTCGACTACGCCCGGACGGCCAGCTTTGCGATGAAGGTGGTTCGGCAGATCGTCGCGGCCGGACTACGCGGTGGACAAGTCGTGAGCGTGAACATCCCGCCGCTCCGCAAGGAGCAATCTCCAACCGGCGTGAAAATCGTGCGGCAATGCACCAACGCCTGGATCGATCAATACGAGGAGCGGACCGACCCGCGCGGCCGGCCTTACTACTGGAACCGCACCGTCTTTCATCTGGGCGCCACTGACCAGGACACCGACGTGGCCGCCCTGCGCGACGGATATATCACTATCACGCCTTTGCAGTTCGACCTGACCTATTACCCGATGCTCCGAGAATGGAAAGATCGGGTGTGGATGGTGGAGTGAGGTGCGCGAGAGACCGCCGCGGCTTGAAAACGCCCGCGGCCTTGTGCTACTCGGGCAGGCCTTCCAGCACGTTTCGCCACACGGCGGGGACAGCTTCCCATGCGGTTTGCGAAGTCTGTTCCAGGGGAACCGGGACGTAGAAGTCGGGCGTGAGAAACAGCGGCATATCGATGAGGGGAAGCCCGATCGCCGTCGGTTCGACGTACGCTTCGGGCGCTTCGCCACCGATATAGGCCGCCAGAGTGAGCGGCGTGTCGGACGTCAATTCGAAGCTGTCCTCGGCATATTCCCAAATCAAACTGTGGATGCCTTGCGGATCGAACGAACCGGGCGGAAAGAGATCGACGATGAGCAGATGAACGCCGCGATTGAGAAACTCCTGGGCCTCTTCGACAAACTGCCGAAGGGCGCCGCGGCCGGTCTTATTGCCGGGCGAGACGATCTCCACCATGGCCACGACGCGGTGATCGCTGGAATGGCGGATCACCACCGCCTTGGCTTTGCGGGCATACTGATCGGGTTCCGAGCGGGCATGATATCGCACCTTGGGTGGTGCGGCGGCGACCGCCACGCCGCCCAGTTGATCCGGCAAGTCGTGGGTCAGCGCCGATTGTGTTGGAGCTTCCAGGGTAAGCACGTCCGGGCCGAAACCTCCGGCAATTTGTTCGGCGAGCGCGTAATAGCCGGACGGCAGCAGCCCGCCGTTCATCGCTTCGGAGATCGCGAAAATCCATGCGTGATGGAAATGGTGGAAGATGCCCGCTTTTACGCGCGTCCAATCGTGAATCGGCATCAGATCTCCAATCGGTTGCCCCTCATCATACCGCAGTCAGTTGACCCGGTCATGCGTTGATCTGTGCTTCGGTCATCAACGAAGGAAGCGCTTCAACGAAACCGCTTCGGGCCATCACGCGTTTGAGACCGGCCCGCCGGGCCTGGTCAATTCGTTGAGCATCGACGTGGGAGACGAAGCCGATCACGGGCCGGGAGAAAAGCTGCTGCCAGGCTGATGCGGCGTCGATCGCATCGGGTTCGTTCAGATCGACCAGAAGCAGGTTGCCGGGTTGGGATGCGAGTTGGGCCGGGTCTCGGATGATTCGACAATCAATGCCGGCGGCCCGGGCGCATGCGGAAATCTTCGAGGCAAAAATCAGATCGCGCACGAGGGCGAGCACGGCGGGGGGATGAGGGTCGGGCATTCGCGATATTGAAGCGGGTGAGGTCGCATAGGGCAACGATCCACTGGGCAAATGCATCGATCTTCGCTTGCGTTTGGCGGGTTGCTGGGAGCGATGCGTTACCGGCGGTCCCGCGAAGGGCAAGCGGTAAGGATGCATGTCTCGTTTCATCATGCACTTGGGCAAACGGCGCCGGGTGCCAGTTCCGATAATCTCTCATTTCCCGCCCCGGAATCAGCCGAAATAAGTGACGGACGAGCTGTGTGATGAATCGGGGCGGATGCCCCGCGGATATTCGGCGAAGGGCCGCCACCATGGATTTAGCGACGCTGTTTGGGGTCATCATCGCCTGGGGGGCGGTGTTGTTTTCGATGTTCCACGCCTCGGACGGGGCGATGGGCTCGTATTTCAAACCCAACGAGATTTTCCTGGTGCTCGGCGGGGCGACCGGCGCGGCAATGATGTCGATGCCGCTGCATAACGTGACCGGATGCGTGAGCCAATTGAAGAAATGGCTTTTTGCCAAGCACGATCACATCGATCATCTGATTAAAGAAATGGTGCAATACGCCGAGACGGCGCGGCGCGACGGCGTGCTGGCGCTGGAATCGGTGGCTCGCGAGGCGCCTGACCCGTTTCTTCGTCGCGGGCTGCAACTGACGATTGACGGGACCGATCCCGAAATCATCGAGCGCATCCTCCGCATCGAGATCGACGCCACCGCCGAGCGTCACAAGCACGGCAAGCACTTCTTCCACACGCTGGCCAAGTTCGGCCCCGGATTCGGGCTGATGGCGACGCTGATCGCCCAGGTGGCGATGTTCCGCCACCTCGACGGCGACGCCGCCGTGATCGGCAAGGCGCTGGCCATCGCCCTCACGGGAACGCTCTACGGCTGCATTCTTCAGAACCTGGTCGCCGGCCCGGTGGCCGAGAAGTTGGTGCTTCGCTCGCAGGAAGAACTCTTTGCCAAAGAGATCGTCTTGCAAGGCGTGCTAAGCATCCAAGCCGGCAACAATCCCCGAGTCGTCGAAATGCAGCTCCTGAGCTTCCTGAGCACCAGCCAGCAAGCTGCAATGCCGAAAGCGGCATGAAGAAAGGGATCACCGCGTCTCTGCGGTGAATCGTCCGGAAATACCTCATGTCAAAACACGACTGCAAGTGCAAGAAATCGGCTGAGTGTGAGGAATGCCCGGAGTGGATCTTCACCTTCGCGGACCTGGTCATGTTGATGATGGGGTTTTTCGTGATCCTTTGGGTGCTCAAGCCGTCGCCCGGCAAGAATCAGCCGGAGTCGGCCGCGGCCAACGACGACTGGATCGCGGTGGCGGCGGCGGTGCGCGAAGCATTCGGGTACATGCCCGACCCGCACAGCAAAGATCCGGTCGATCTTCACATGTTGCTCAAGAAGATGCGCCCGGCGAACTCGATCAAAGGGCCAACACCGGGCAGCCGGGCGCACCTCGAGGAGCAAGGGGCGAAGGGGACGGACCAGGAAGTGCAATCCATTCGCGAGGGGAAGCGCGCGACGATCGGCGGCCGCCTGTTGTTTGATCGCGGGTCGGCAGAACTCACGACTGATACGCGAAACGCCCTCGAGCAAATCATCAATCGCATTCGCGGGCATTTCAACATCGTGATGATCAAAGGGCACTCTGCCCTGGATGATCTTGCCGAAGGGGCAACCGGCGCGCAGCTCATGGAACTTTCGATTCGCCGAGCGCAGGCAACGGCGGACTTTCTGGTCTCCAAGGGCGTTGACGCGCAAGTTTTGCGCGTCCAAGGTTGCTCGACCTTTGAACCCATCAATGAACGGGCTTATACCCCTGAAGCGCAGGCTCCCAATCGGCGGGTCGAGATCGAAGTGACTGCCGCATTGGTCGTCGATCGGCAGGGGGGCCAGGGGGGTCAGGCGAGCCGGTCGCTGTCCAATCCTTCCGAAGCTGGGACCGATGCGGCGCGCTAACGACCATCGGCTGAGCTCGTTGAAGTCGGACACGCTGACGCGCGACATGGACAAGGTGTCTCCGTCTCTCCCAAGCCCCAAAAACCTCACGTCCCTCACTAAAAGATTTTTTGGTGGCTCCATCGCGTGAATTTGCCTAGATTGCGTTCACACATTGACCCGTTTGGGCCGATAGCCGTCGCCTACCGACCGCAACGGGCACGAACTTTGCTTTTGTTATCTAACGCTTGAGTGTGTTCAAGGGCGTTGGATAGTCGTAAAGGGTGAGGTTTGTCATGAAGCAGTCAGCCGAAACCACTTCGGGGAATGTAAAGCCAGTGCTCCTGCCAGGGATGGGCTGCAAACCAACCATGCCTTGGGGGACGTCAGCCAAGCGTGAAGACACGCCTGCGCCTCCGCCGGTTTGGACGCGCTACGTTGATAGCCGTCTCAAGCAATTTTGCGTCCGCTAACGCGGTGCCACGCCAATGAACGGGCCGACTTGCTTGCGGCCCCCAATGCAGACGCGGTGCAAAGGCGCCTGAACCCTCTCGGGGCCGCCTGGAGGCACACCTCACTTTGATCTCATTGACAGGCGAGTTCACTCGCTTGCAGGAAGGACGTACGCGCATGATTTCGGGCATTCAACAGGCCGGTGAGACGCACGAGACGGCGGGTTCCCAAGCCACGGGTTCCCAGGTTTCCACTGGAATTTCGTCCCTCCCTTTTACGAGCTTCGTCTGGGGCTCGGGCGTGGAATGCTCGTTCCTTCCGCACATCAATGTAGACCAATACAAGTGGACGCAGCACGATCGCTTCTGGAAGGAAGACCTTCGTCGTGCCAAGCAAGAGTTGGGGATTAGCCATCTGCGTTACGCGTTCCCGTGGCACGAACTCGAGCCGTCACGGGGCGCCTTCAACTGGGACTACAGCGATCAGCGCATCGATGAGTGCGAAAAGCTCGGCATTGATCTGATGCTCGACGTGATGCACTTCGGCACGCCGCTCTGGCTGAAGCAGGCGGTGGGGGACCCGGAGTTTCCGGAAGCTCTGGAATCATTTGCCACGCAGATCGTCACGCGCTACCGCGGCCGGGTGAAGACTTGGTGCCCATTTAATGAGCCGCTGGTCAGCGCGCTGTTCAGCGGCGACTTCGGCTTTTGGCCCCCGCACAGCCGCAAGTGGCGCGGTTACATGCCGGTGCTCAGCCGCATCGTGCAGGCGACGGCGCGCGGCATTCGCGCCATCCGCCAGGCCGACCCGCAAGCCACCGTCTTGCTTTGCGACGCTGTCGAAAGTTTCAAGACCCGCAACCCGGACCTGCAGAATGAAGTAAAGCGCCGCAACATGCGCCGGTTCATCGTGATGGACCTGCTCCTGGGCCGCGTCGATCGGCATCACCCGCTGTTCTCCTGGCTGACCAGCTATGGAATGAGCGAACTGGACATCGACTGGCTCCGCGCCAACCCGCAGGCCCCCGACGTGCTCGGCCTGGATTATTACCCGCACAGCGATTGGCAGCTCGA
>Ga0182024_10025222_pt1 | contig 10514 bp, 4 predicted proteins | sample P32metaG_FD_120480 | JGI IMG/M metagenome (GOLD analysis project Ga0182024, IMG submission 120480) | Permafrost microbial communities from Stordalen Mire, Sweden - P3-2 metaG (Illumina Assembly) | ecosystem: Environmental > Terrestrial > Soil > Wetlands > Permafrost | place: Sweden: Stordalen...
AAAGATGACTTCCGCCGTCGCCATTCTGTCGCTCGCTCTGGCCATCGGCGCATGCACTTCGGCATTCCGCCTCATCGATGCATTATTGCTGCGGCCTTTGCCGGTGTCCCATCCAGAACGGCTGTACGCCGTGGTGTTTGAAGGACCCGGCGCCGACGGCAAGGTCAACGTTTACGACAGTTGTTCCTATCCGATGTTCCGCCAGTGGCGTGAAGTGGTGAAGGATCAAGCCGAGTCAGTCGCGATCTCCTACGCCGACCGGATCGATCTGACCTACGGATCGGACCAGGATATGGAGAAGGCATACCGCCAATACGTTTCGGGTTGGATGTTTCCCACTTTCGGGCTTCGGCCGGCGCTGGGGCGGTTGCTCAATGCGAACGACGATCTGAAACCCGGCGCTCACCCCTACGCCGTTCTGTCCTACGACTATTGGTCGCACCGTTTCGGACGCGATCCCAAAGTGATCGGCCGCACATTTCGCATGGGTAACGATCTTTTCGAGATCGTCGGTGTCGCCGAGGAGCGCTTTACCGGCACTGAAACCGGCACCATGACCGACATCTTTATCCCCATGATGATGAAGACGCCCTCCACGCTCGCCAGTCCAAATAATTTCTGGCTTCGCACGTTAGTGCAATTGAAACCCGGCGCGGACGCTGAACCTGTTCACCAGAAACTGAGTGCGACGTTTCATGCCTTCGAAAATGAGCGGGCGAAAAGTATCCCAGGCCTGACCAAATATCGTTTCGAGCAATTCTTCAACCAGAAGCTATTGCTGGAGCCGGCCGCCGCAGGCCGATCGAACATGCAGAGAGATTACCGCCAGCCCCTGGTGGCGCTCGGCGTATTGGTTGCGCTGGTGCTGCTGATTGCGTGCGCCAACGTCGCAAACTTGATGACCGCTCAGGCTTCCGCGCGTGCGCGCGAAATGGCGCTCAGAGTTTCAATCGGCGCGGGACGCTGGCGTCTGGTGCAACTGGTGCTGGTGGAAAGCGCATTGCTCGCGTTCATCGCGGCGGCAATCGGCGGATTGTTTGCGTGGAAATCCGCGCCGTTGATCGTAAACATGATCAATCCCGCGGACAACCCGGCGCGCCTGATTCTTCCGGCCGACTGGCGGGTCTTGCTATTCGGCTTGGCGCTGGCCCTTGGCGTAACCATTCTCTTCGGTCTCGCGCCCGCGCTGCGCGCTTCATCCATCAAACCAGTCAACGCACTCAAAGGCGGCGACGATCCGCACTCACGCCGCCGCCTGATGTATGCGCTGATCGCCTCCCAGGTGGCGTTCTGCTTTGTCGTACATTTCGTCGCCGGACTGTTCGTAACAAGCTTCGACCGCCTGTCGAATGTACCCACCGGCTTTTCCGCCGAACGGATTCTCAATCTCGAAACAATCACGGTTCGTCCCCAGCTTCCCGTTTTCTGGGATCAGGTGGCCCAACATCTGCGCGAGGTGCCTGGTGTCGAGAGAGTGGCGCTAACCACCTGGCCGCTGATGAGCGGAGAGAGCGATATCGACTATATTTCGATCGGCGGCGCACCCCCCTCAGACGTCTTTTCGGATATTCTGGCCATCTCGCCCGGATGGCTGGACACCATGAAGATCCCCTTCATCGACGGCCGCGATTTCCGCGACGGTGAAACGTCTCCCGGCGTTGCCATTGTCAACGAGGCGTTCGCCAAGCAGTTCTTCAACGGCGAGAATCCGGTTGGAAAGTCGTTCGACCGCGGGGATTCGAAAGCCCGTATGCACACTCAGATCGTTGGCTTCATCCGCGATGCTCGATCCCGTGACCGCCTGCGCAGGCCAATCCTGCCGACAGTGTATATGCTGTTTTCCTCGGTGGACGCCCAGGGCGCATTCCAGATGAAAGGCCGCGGAACGTTCATCGTGCGCACTGCTGGCTCAAGCCCGCTCGCGTTAGCGTCCATCCTTCGGCAGGAAGTGTCGCGCGCGCGATCCGAGTTCCGCGTCAGCAATGTCCGCACTCAGACAGAGATCAATCAGTCCACCACAGTTCGCGAACGGCTGCTGGCTGTGCTAGCCCTGTTCTTTGCGATTGTCGCACTGACGCTGGCGGGCGTCGGCCTGTACGGCGTGCTCGACTATTCAGTGCTGCAACGCCGCCGCGAAATCGGCATTCGCATGGCCCTCGGCGCCCAAGCCGGTGACATCGCGTGGCGAGTAACGGCGGATGTTTTCTCTATGGTGCTGGTGGGCGCCGCCGTGGGCCTGGGGCTCGGAATGGCCTCGGCGCGATACATCGAAACCCTCCTCTACCAGGTCAAGCCTACCGACACCCGCATGCTGGCGCTTCCCTCGTTGACCATCGTGGCGGCAGCGCTTGTGGCGGCCCTGCCGGCAGTGATCCGCGCAGCCCGAATCGACCCCGCCAATATGTTGCGCACCGAATAGAGGCCTGACATGTCACTGTGGACACGAATTACGAACGTATTCCGCGGCGGTCGCTTAAGCCGCGAGATCGACGAAGAACTGCAGTCGCACCTCGCGGACGCAATTGAACACGGCCGCGACCCCTCGGAAGCCCGCCGCGCGTTCGGCTCACCGCTACGTCTCCGCGAACATAGCCTCGACGTCCGGCTCATCGCCTGGGTTGATTCGCTCCGCGCCGACACCATCTTCGGCTGGCGTCAGCTCGCCAAGAAAAAAGTTACTTCCGCTGCTGCGATTCTGTCGCTCGGTTTGGGCATTGGTGCATGCATCTCCGCATTCCGTCTCATCGATGCCCTGTTGCTGCGACCGCTCCCAATCGCCGCACCAAATCGGCTTTACGATGTTTATCGCGACGAAATCGGCTTTGACGCTAAACCCGGAACTTTCGATGGCTGGGCGTATCCCGCGTTTAGCCGGATGCGCGCCGTGGCGAAGGATCAAGCCGAACTCATCGCAATCTCCTACGCCGAACGCACCGACCTGACCTATCGATCAGACCAGGAGATGGAGAAGGCGTACATACAGTATGTTTCCGGATGGATGTTCGGCCAGTTCGGAATCCAGCCTACGTTGGGGCGATTGTTCACCGAAAGCGACGATCTTGAGCCGGGCGCGCATCCTTACGCCGTGCTTTCTCATGACTATTGGACCCGCCGCTTCGGACAGGATCCAAAAATCGTCGGGCGCACATTCCGGTTGGGCGACCGCGTTTACGAAATCATCGGCGTCTCAGGCGGCCCGTTCACGGGAACCGAACCCGGCACCATGATCGACATCTTCCTTCCGGCGATGATGCATCGTTCCGTCACCCGTTCGGACTCCACCTGGCATCGGACTCTGGCCGTACTGAAGCCCGGTGTCGCAGTTGAACCACTCCGCCAGAAACTCAACGCCATCTCTCTGGCATTCGAACAGGAGCGAGCCAAGGGATTCACGAACATGTCGAAGCAGAGCATCGAGAATTATCTGCACCAGACCGTGATGCTCCAGCCCGCGCCCTCCGGCGTCTCGGGAACGCAGGACGATAACCGTCGTGCATTGGCCGCGCTCGGTGTGTTGGTGTGTCTAGTGCTACTGATCGCGTGCGCCAACGTCGCCAATCTGATGACCGCTCAGGCCGCGTCGCGCGCGCGGGAAATGGCCCTGCGAGTTTCCATCGGCGCGGGACGATGGCGATTGGCGCAACTGGTCCTGGTGGAAAGCGCGATGCTCGCATTATTCGCCGCCGCGCTGGGCGGAATCTTCGCGTGGTGGTCCGCCCCCTTCGTGGTCAGAATCATCAATCCGCCGGACGACCCGGTGCGATTGTCCCTCCCCGCGGACTGGCGGGTACTTGGATTCGGCCTCGCGCTGACCATCGGCGTGACATTCCTGTTCGGCCTGATTCCCGCGTGGCGCGCCTCGGCCATCCAGCCCGTCAGCGCTCTGAAAGGTGGCGAAGACCCACATTCGCGGCGTCGTGTCATGCATGCGCTGATCGCCCTGCAGGTGGCCTTCTGTTTTCTCGTGCTTTTCGTGGCCGGGCTCTTCGTCCGAACCTTCGACCGGCTTTCTCATCAGCCCACCGGCTTCTCCGCGGATCGGCTTCTCACTCTCGACACGGTGACCGAACGTGCTCAGTCCAACGCAAGCTGGGATCAAGTTGCCCAACATTTGCGCACTGTGCCTGGAGTTGAAACCGTAGCATTGGCGGGTTGGCCGCTGCTCAGCAGCTACGCCGAGAATAATTCTATCTCTATAAACGGCGGCCCTCCCAGCGACGATTTGACCTACTTCCTGAATGTCTCTCCAGGCTGGGTGGGCGCCATGCGGATTCCGTTTCTCGGAGGCAGAGACTTCCGGCTCAGTGACACGTATCCAGGCGTTGCGATCGTCAACGAGACTTTCGTGAAGCGATACTTCCCCAACGAGAATCCAATCGGAAAAACATTCGATGAAACGGAAGATGAAGGCGGACACGAACGCCTCCAGATAGTGGGCCTGGTCCGCGATGCCCGGTATCGCGGTATGCGCGAGCCCATCCCGCCGGTGGCTTACATCCCCTTTCGAGCAATCGATGACAAAGGCGCCGGGCGCCCCATAGGCCACGCGACATTCATCGTACGCAGCGCCAGCTCGAACCCACTTGCGCTAGCGCGAGCCCTGCGTCAGGAAGTATCGCGCGCGCGGCCCGGATTCCGCGTCAGCAACATCCGCACGCAAAAGGAAATCAACGAAGTGCACACCGTCCGTGAACGGCTGCTCGCGATGTTGGCTTTGTTTTTCGCAATTGTGGCGCTTTTGCTGGCGGGTGTCGGACTGTATGGAGTGCTTGACTATTCCGTGGTCCAACGGCGGCGCGAGATCGGGATTCGCCTGGCCATCGGCGCCCAACCCATCGACATTGCACGCCGCGTGACCACAGAAGTCTTCTTCATGGTCGTGATTGGAGCGGCCGCTGGCCTCGCGCTCGGGATAGCCTCGACGCGATACCTCGAAGACCTGCTCTACCAGGTCAAGGCCACCGACTTCGACATCCTCGCGCTTCCGTCCATGACAATTCTGGCCGCCGCTCTTCTGGCCGCCCTACCGGCGGTAATTCGCGCAGTGCGAATCGACCCAGTCACCATGCTGCGCGCCGAATAACTGGTCGGTCACACTACCACTTACCGTCACTCCGCCGTTGCACAGGGGTATTCATCCGCTAATCTGACCACGAATGCCCCCCTTGCGCAGCCTCTCGATCGCCGAGGACCAGCAACCAGAAACCAGCAACCCCCCATCCGCATTCTCTCCATCGACGGCGGCGGCATCCGCGGCATCATCCCCGCCCTGGTTCTCGCCCGCATCGAACAACTCACCAATCGACCCATCGCTCAGCTCTTTGACCTCGTGGCCGGCACATCCACCGGCGGCATTCTCGCTCTGGGCCTGACCATCCCCAAATTCCCTGGCCGGCCGCTCTACCGAGCCAAGGAATTCGTGTCTATGTTCGAGCACGAAGGTCCGCGAATTTTCTCGCGTTCGATGGTTCGTACGCTGCTTACTACCGACAGCCTGTTCTGGAAGAAGTACTCCTCGCATGGAATCGAGCAAGTCCTGCTCGAGTACTTCGGCGACTCACGGCTCAGCGACGCTGTCACCGACGTCCTGATCCCTAGTTACGAGATCGAACGCCGCTTTCCGTTCTTCTTCAAGAGCTCAAACGCCCGCTGCCGGCCCGACTACGATTTCCCCGCGCGCGACATCGCCCGCGCCACCTCCGCCGCTCCCAGTTACTTCGATCCGATGACAATTCCAACCGGCACGAATTCGGATAACTACACCTTGATCGATGGCGGCGTGTTTGCCAACAACCCAACCGCCTGTGCGCTGGTGGAAGCCCAATCGACACTCCCCCACCCCAACGGTTACCTGGTGGTTTCGCTCGGAACCGGTTCCGTGATGCGCAGGCTGCCTCTGAAGCTCGCTAGATACTGGGGCGCTGCCCGCTGGGTCAAGCCCCTGCTGGATGCCATCTTCGATGGAGTCAGCAGCACAGTCGATTTTCAGCTCCGCCAGCTTTTGCCCACCGGCTACTACCGCTTTCAGCCCGATCTCAAAGGCCGCAACCACAGTCTGGATAATACCAGCCGCGGCAACATGGCGGCCCTGAAAGCCCTCGCCAATCGCATGATCGATGAAAAATCCGCGGAGCTGGAAGAGCTTTCCGGCATTCTGAAAAAATCGGCGCGCCTCCAGCCGTCAACCGCCCGCTAACGATGCCGAGCGAAGTGCGCTCGACGCCATCCGGCCCCAACGGGCCACTTGCCTTCTGCGTCCCGCGGGCATGCTGTCGACCGATGCTTTACAATCCGAAAACGCCTGCTTGGCCTCGGCAGTGCAGCCTGAAGCAACCAGCACTTCACCCTGGTAGTACAATCCCTCCGGATCATACGGCCGACGATCGACGTACTTCGCGAGCGCTGCGCGAGCTTCCTCCAGTCGCGAGGCTTTCGAATAGGCTCGGCCCAACTCCCGCCAGACCTCGTGAGAACAGCACTTGTCGTCCAGCGTGGCGGCGCTCGTCAGGAAGCCGATCGCCTCATCCGCCTTGCCCTCCTCCAGCGCGATCTTGCCGAGTTGGAAGAACGGGTCGGCTTCATGGTTGTCTATTTCGATCGCGCGCAGGAAACGCTTTCGCGCTTCGTCGTACTGACGCCGCTCCTGATAAATCAGCCCAAGCTGGTACTGTGCATCGGCGTCCTTGGGGTTGCTGGCCGCGATATCCAACTGCCTCCGAAAATGTTGCCTGCTGCGTAGCCCACTACCCAGCGACCGCACATCCGATCCCAGAAAGATCCAGGCGTAGTAAAGGAGACATGGCGACGCGAGATAGTACATGAAGCGGCCCAGCACCATAGACGCGATCAGCGCGCCAATGGCCGCTCCAAAACCAGCGGCCACCGAACCGGCCGCAACCAGGTATCCGGTTCCCCAAAGAGTTCGCGTGCAACACGCCACTAGAGTGGCAAACCAAGCCAGCGCGACCAACCCGAAGAGCGGCTGGAACCATGTGTAGGAAAGCAATGCTCGCGCGCCCGTGGACAACGCTGCGAACGGCAGATACACAGCCGCAAAGGACATAAGCACGCAGGTCAGCAAAGGTGAAAAGTCCTTCCTGAGCATCACCCCGAAGCTCTCATGGGACCGCCAGATCGTCACCACCAGAACCACTCCCGGCACGAATCCGAACGCGAGCGCCGCCAAAACCTTAATGACTATCGTTGGGTCGGCGATGTAGACCACGCCCAACCGAGTGACTGCGCGCATCCAGACCAGAGCCAGCCCGGCAGCCACCACGGCGAACCACAGCCGGCCTTCGTCGATGATTCGGCTTGCAGCCTTCACCGGCGTCCAGTAAAGCGCAGCCAGCAGTTCAATCTGTCGAAGCAGCATGGCAAATTACATCTCCGTCAACGAGTAACCAGAAACTAGAAACCAGAAACCAGAAACTAGAAACCAACAACCACCATCCTCCCATCGGTCTCCACCTGATCTCCCGTCGCGTTGACCAAGCTGGCCGGTACCGCCCGCCGGTCCACCAGCGAAATCGCATGTACCAGTCCCGTGAACAGAAGATCGTTCACCACCTTCGCCCGTTCGTGATCAATCTGCCCATCCACTGTGTGTACGAATGTGCGACTCTCTTCCGAAAAATCGACCCCGGTATCGTGCGTGGCCGAACCCACCCAAACATCTTTGCCGTGGAACTGCTCCGGCCTGTGCCAGATACGCACATGGTGACGGGAGTTGAACGTGTCATTCTGCTTCTGGAGCACCAGGTCGGGCGGCCGGCCATCCAGGATCAGCACCGATACCGGAGCCTCCTTGTAACCGCGCTGCTCCGTCATGGCGCGGAAAGTCTCGAGCTTCGACTTCGCGTTCAACTGCTCCGCCGTCGACCAGCCCGCTGCCTGAAATGCGTTCTCCAGCTCTTGCCGGCTGCCAAGAAACATGATGTTGGTAATATCGGATTCCTTCGGAGGCTTGGCGGCACGGGTTCGAAACGGTTGCTCGTTTACCAGCGACGCCAGTTCGTTCTGTGGTTCCACCGCCCTCACATTCGGACCCCTCGCGTCGCCCGTCCACGTGAGCGGCTTGGTCAGCTCGATGGTCATCTCGACGCCCGGCTCATAATCGATGTTGGCGTCCGTGGGCTTCAAAACGGCCTGCTTGATCGTCCCCAGCAATTCGCCCAAACCCGAGTATTTCTCAGTCACCTTGTTGATCCCCTGATCCAACCTGCCCGACCCAGTTTGAGAAGCAATAATGCCGAGAATCCGGCCATCGTTGTCCACGGATTCCCGTGCGTTGTCGACGCCCACCAGCCGCGCCGCAAGCACCGCCTTCTTGCCCCGTGCATCGCTGATTTGATCGAAAACCAACCCGAGCACTGCCTGATCATCGGGATTGACAGCCACCTTCACTTCTTTGACATGCCCTTTCACTTTCACCCCGGCTGCAACCACGATCTGATTCGCGGCCAACACCGGCGCAATCACAACGGCGTCAAACGGCTGATCGATTTTGGCCGTAGCAGTATTGACAGCGCCGGTCAACCGAATTTCCATATGCGTGCCGCTAGGCACCTGCACCGCAAACGTGATCCCAACCACGGCCAGCAACGCAATCCCACACCTCATGCCAATATGCTAACGCGCACCGGAACCAAAGAACCGAGGAACCGAAGAACCGAGGAACCGAAGAACCGAATAACGGTTCCGTGTTACATTAATTAGCCAAGAACGGTCGGGAAAGGACGAATCCCATGCGAACCGTCGTAACGGCATTCATCTCTGTTTTTTTCGTAAGTTGGGGCGCCGCGGCAGATGATTTGAATCTGCGCGCTTGGCAAATGGAATCCAAAGGGGATCCAGCCGCAGCTCGCGAATTTCTGGAACGCAGCGCGCAAAGCGGCGCCGCAGACTCCCTGGAAGCTTACGCGCAGTTTCTGGATCGCCATCACGATCCAGCCGCCCGCGACGTGTACGAGAAGCTTCTAAAAAGCGCACAGGGCGATCAGCGCGTCTATGCCGCTAGCCGCCTGGTGATCCTTGACCTGGTGGCCGGCGATCGCGACGCTGCCGTCCGCCATCTGGATCAGTATCGTGCCGCTGGTGGCCGCGACCTCAACCTGCCTCCTCCCTCCACCCCCGCGCCCGAAAAAAGACAGACCATCCCCATCCCAGGGCCCCTGCGCTCCTTCGCCCGCATGGCCGCTCTTTCGCCGGACCTCGGGCCGGACGACGTGATTTCCGCCCTCGCGCGCAATGTGGTCACCAACGGCTACCAGGCCGCCAGCAGCAACGAAGCGCTGGAGCAAACGGAATTCCTGAAGCTGGTGATCCGCTATCTCTCACAAGCCCGCGAGCTCGAAAAACTCGGCGGAGCCGACAAGGTCATCAAGATCGAAACCTGCGATTCGTCGCAAACTGCTGAACTGCTGCGCGTGCTCGGCTATCGCATGCGTGGCGCCTGCGGTAGCGAGGTTGTGCTCGAAACCGTGAATGCCACTCGCGCCTTCCTTACCATCGATTCCGGATTCCCGCTAGCTGAACTCGAACAAAGCCTGCGCACCAATCGCCCCTTCACCTTGGATTACAAACCCACGCAGGCCGTGGTGCTCTATGGCCCCGACTATTGGCTCTCCGCCAAGGATCGCGAAGGCTCCGATTTTATCGATTCGTTCCTGGGCGATCCTTCTTTATGCCGCCTGTACCTGGGCTTGTCCAAATTGGACCCCGCCACCGCGGACGAGCTACGCAAGAGCACCACCGTCCAAAAGATTCGCGCCTATGCCCATGTCCTGGATTTCTATGGCGGCATGTTCCAGGTTCGAAACGGCCACGCTGCTGTGCCTGGAGGCCCGCGCAACGAAAAGGTGTGGGCCGAACTGGTGGGTGTCGCGCCCGATAAAGGCAGCGTGTTCTTCGAACGTCTGGTCGCAAAGGACGACGGCTGGCTGGCCAGCTACTTCGATGCCCTCGAACGAATCACGAACAATTCCGCCAACAATCCGGTGCTGAATTATCTCACCGATCCCGAACGCCTGAAGCGGTTTTACCAGGCTATTCGCGGCAAGGTCACCAGCCCCGGCCCGGCGCGGCCGGTTTTCCGCTCCAATACCGACATGATGCTGCTCACCGCGCGGCTGCGCCTTGATCCGGACGGAAAACCGCATATTCCAGGCGGCCTGGAGGTGTGGCGCGCCCTGTTTGTGGAACACCCGCAGGGCAGCGGCAAATATGATTCCAAGCTCAGCAAGGCAGCGCCCAGTTGGCGGGAACCCGACGACGTGCTGGAAGCGCTCTTCGCACTCTGCCGAAAAACAGTGGAGAATGAGCCGCTGAAGATGTTCATGGCGTTGAGCGATGTCGACCGGCATCGCAAAACGGTATTGGACGCTCACACCGCGGACCGGCTGGCGCGCGAATACCGGCAGTTCGGCGCGCAGTATTCCCTTTTTGCCGAGGCTCCAGAAGCCTCCAACGCCACCATCCAGCAATTTCTGGATGTCGCCACCGATATAAACCAA
>Ga0182024_10025223_pt1 | contig 10513 bp, 10 predicted proteins | sample P32metaG_FD_120480 | JGI IMG/M metagenome (GOLD analysis project Ga0182024, IMG submission 120480) | Permafrost microbial communities from Stordalen Mire, Sweden - P3-2 metaG (Illumina Assembly) | ecosystem: Environmental > Terrestrial > Soil > Wetlands > Permafrost | place: Sweden: Stordalen...
GCCGCGTACTGATCGATATTCAGCATGGTGAAATTGTAGGGAAACAGCACCGAGTCGAACGCGAACCGCTCGAGGCTGCGGCGATGCATCGCGGCAACCTGCGAGCCGTGACCGGTGACGCCGATAAACCGCACCAGCCCCTGGGTGCGCGCTTCGATCAAAGCCTCGAGCGCGCCGCCCGCTCCCAGAGCCGTCGCCCATTCATTCTCCGCGACCAGGTTGTGCATCTGGATCAGATCGATCTGATCGACGTGCAGCCGCTCCAGCGAGCGATGGAGACTGTCGCGCGCACCTTGATAGGTGCGGTCGCCGGTCTTGGTGGCAAGAAAAAACCGCTTGCGATGCTCGCGCATCCACGGGCCAATCCGCAGTTCCGATTCGCCATAGGACGCGGCGGTATCGATGTGATTGATGCCAAATTCAAGCAGCAGTTCGAGGACGCCGTCGGCCTTGTCCTGCTTCATCCCGCCCAACGCGGCGGCGCCGAAAAGAACGCGCGTACTTTGATGCCCGGTTTTGCCAAATGGACTCGTCTCGATCACGATGTCACCTCGCTGAATTAAACGGTGCCATCATCTTACCGCGCCGCCGAAGATAATTCACGAACGGATAATCGACGCGTAATCTCGCAAAACTCTTGCGCTTGTTCTATGTACATGGACAAATCGAATTGAGGAACAAAATTAGATGGGGCCAACAGGCAAAGCTATTTTTCTGACCAAGGGCGTCGGCAGGCATCGCGAGAAACTCACTTCGTTCGAGCTCGCACTGCGCGACGCGCGGATCGCCGAGTTCAATCTGGTTCGCGTCAGCTCGATTTTCCCTCCCGGCTGCAAAGTCATCTCGATTCAAGATGGCCTGAAGACGCTGACCCCAGGCCAGATCGTTTACACCGTCATGTACGACAACTCGACTGACGAACCGCATCGCCTGATGGCGACGTCGGTCGGCCTTGCGATTCCGGCAGACAAGGATCAGTACGGCTATCTCTCCGAGCACAAGAGTTTCGGACAGACCGACGAAAAGGCCGGCGACTACGCTGAGGATCTGGCCGCCACGATGCTCGCGACGGCGCTGGGCGTGGACTTCGACCCGAACGTCAGCTACGACGAACGCAAGGACGTGTGGAAGCTGTCGGATAAAATCGTGCAGACGCGGAACATCACGCAGTCGGCGATCGGCGATCGCGACGGCCTGTGGACAACGGTCGTCACCGCCGCGGTATTTGTAACCCTGCCGACGACGGACAAACAGCCAGGATGAATATCAGCGACCTCGAAAAACGGATCACGGTCCTCGAAGATATCGAGGCAATCAAGAAACTCAAGGCGCGCTACTGCGCGATCTGCGACGACAATCACGATCCGGCGAAAATCACCGCTCTGTTTGCCCCCGACGGAATCTGGGAGGGTGCCGGCGTCGGGCAACATCAGGGACACGACGCGATTCGAAAACTGTTTCAGGGTTTCCAGGAACGGATCAGTTTTTCGCAGCACAACGTGATGAATCCGATCATCGAGGTGAACGGCGAGCGCGCCACCGGCATCTGGTACTTTATCGGCCCGTTCACGATGCGCAGCGGCAATCGCGCGATGTGGCTCGGCGCGCGCTACGAAGACGATTACGTCAAGCGCGACGGCGAGTGGAAATTTTCGCACCTGCGCGCAATCGGAAGAATGTCGGCGCCGTACGAAAAGGGCTGGGCCAAGTAGGCGTCACTTCGAACTGAACAGATCGAGCCGCGAGCCAACCACCTTCTTCACCGCTTCGATCGCCGGCCCCAGAATTTTGTACGGCGCGACCTCGTTCGACTCCGCCGCCAACCCCGCTTCGACTCCCCGGCGCCATGCCAGCCGCAGTTCCGTGTTGACGTGGACGATAGTCATGCCGGCCTTGATCGCGCGCCTGAAGTCGTCGTCGTTGGTGCCCGACCCGCCGTGCAGCGTCATGAAGATTTTCGCGGCCGCTTTGATCTCGGCGATTCTCTGGAGATTCAACCGCTTCTGAACATTGCCGTGCACCATGCTTGCGAGCATTCCGTGCATGTTGCCGACCGCCGGCGCCAGCACGTCGACTTTGGTGGCGTCGACGAATTGTTTCGCTTCTTCAGGAGTCGTCAGGATTCCAACACCCTCCGGTACCTTGTCGATCACGGCCGACGACGCGCCGATCCAGCCAATCTCGCCTTCGACGAGAATCGACGGGTTGATCGATTTGATCGCTTCGATCGCTTTGATCGTCTGCTTGATGTTTTCCTCGAGCGATAGCGCCGAGCCGTCGAAGATGATTTCGTCGAAGCCCGCTTTCGCCGCCACCTCGGCTTTAGCGATCGAGTGAGTGTGGTCGGCATTGAGAAAAATCGGATAGCCGTACTCGTCGCGAACCGCTTTCACCAGCGCCGCGGCCTGACGAACGCCGGTGAACTCGCGCTCGCCCTCGGACACGCCGACCATCACCGGCAACTTGCGGTCGCGCGCGGCGGCAACGATCGCGTTGAATGAAACCAGTTCCGAAAAATTGAAATGACCGATGGCGACTCTATCCGCCTCCGCCTGCTGCAACACTTCACGTAGCGATATCATCTTCAGCTCTCTCTCCATTTGCGTCCGTCACGTTTGAGCAACTCGTCGGCCGCGGGGGGTCCCCACGAGCCGGCTGCGTAGTTGGGGAAATCGGTTGCCGGAGTCGCTTTCCACGCATCCAGAATCGGATCGACGACGCGCCATCCCGCGTCCACGGTGTCGGCGCGCTGAAACAGCGACGGATCGCCGAGCATGCAATCGAGCAGCAGCGTCTCGTAGCCAGTGCTCGGCGCCTGGCCAAAGTAGTCCGCGTATTTGAAATTCATATCGACGCCGCCCAGCTTGACGACCGGTCCGGGAATCTTTGCGCTGAAGCTGAGCGAGATGCCTTCGTTCGGTTGAATATGCAGCACCAGTTCGTTCTGCTCGAGGTGCTTCACGCCAGTCTGGCGGAACAGGAGGGCAGGCGGCGCCTTGAACCTGATCGCAATTTCGGTAACGCGTTTCGCCATCCGCTTTCCCGTGCGCAGATAGAACGGCACGCCCGACCATCGCCAGTTGTCGATCGCGAGCTTCAGCGCGACGTAAGTCTCGGTGCCGGACTTGGGATCGACTTGCGGCTCAGCGCGATAACCCGGCACCGGCTTGCCTTCCAGGGTGCCGGGGCCATATTGGCCGCGCACCGCCCATTTCGGGACGTCTTCGGGTTTGAGCGGACGAATCGCGCGCAGCACCTTGGTCTTCTCGTCGCGCACCGGCTCGGAGTCGAACGAATTCGGCGGCTCCATCGCGGTTAGCGAGACGAGCGCCATAATATGATTCGGCACCATATCGCGCAGCGCTCCGGTCGCTTCATAGAATGTGCCGCGATGCTCGACCCCGACGGTTTCCGCGTCGGTGATTTGCACGTGGTCGATATAGCTGTTGTTCCACAGCGGCTCGAAGAAGCCGTTGCCGAAGCGAAACGCCATGATGTTCTGGACGGTCTCTTTGCCGAGATAGTGATCGATGCGAAAGGTCTGATTTTCGTGGAGACATGCGCCAATCTCGCGATTGAGCGCATTTGCCGAGTCCAAGTCGTGACCGAACGGCTTCTCGATGATCACTCTGCGCCAATGTCCGTCGGTTTCTTTTGTCAGTCCCGCGCCGGCCAGTTGCTTGACGATCTCGCCGAAAAAACTTGGGGACACCGCCGTGTAGAACAGGTAGTTTCCCGGCGTGCCGTGCAGCTTGTCGGTCTTCTCGAGCTCCGACTTGAGGCTCGTGTACGTCGCCGGATCCTTGAAGTCGCCCGACATGTAGGAGATGCGCTGGTCGAAGAATTTCCAGAGCTCGTCGCTGACCTTGGTCGTCGCGAATTGTTTTATCTCTTCGCCGAGCTGCTTGCGGAAATCTTCGGAACTCATCTTTACGTTGCTGACGCCGACGATTGCGAACTTGTCCGGCAGCAGCTTGTTCGCAAGCAGGTTGTACAGCGCCGGCATCAACAGCCGTTTGGTCAGGTCGCCGGTCGCGCCGAAGATGACGAACACGCACGGATCTCCGGGCCGTCCCCGCGCCGCTGCGTTGTTTGGAGCTGCGTCAGGCATCGCGACCACCTGCTACGCTTTCTTCTCGATGTGTCCGCCGAATTCGTAGCGCATCGCGGACAGGAGCTTGTCGGCAAAGTCGGCCGCGCCTCTCGATCCGAAACGTTCGTAGAGCGCGGCGGTCAGCACGTGCGCGGGGACGCCCTCGTCGATCGCCGCGTCGATCGTCCATCGACCCTCACCCGAATCCGACACGCGGCCGGCAAATTTCTTCAGCTCCGGATCGCCGAGCAGCGCGTCGGCCGTCAGATCCAGCAGCCACGACGCGATCACGCTGCCGCGCCGCCAGACCTCGGCGACGTCGGTGAGATTGAAGTCGTACTGGTAGAGCTTGGGATTGCGCAGCGGCGTGGTTTCCGCGTCGACTGCGTGAGTCTGCTTGCCGACGTTGGCGTTTTTCAGAATGTTCATCCCTTCCGCATACGCCGCCATGATGCCGTACTCGATTCCGTTGTGAACCATCTTCACGAAGTGACCGGCGCCGTTCGGCCCGCAGTGCAGGTAGCCGTGCTCGGCGGTGCTGCCCTGCACCTTCTCGCGGCCGGCAGTGCGCGGGGCGGAATCGATCGGCGGCGCGAGCGTGGAAAAAATCGAATCGAGATGCTTGATGACTGGCGGCTCGCCGCCGATCATCTGGCAAAAGCCGCGCTCGAGTCCCCACACGCCGCCGCTGGTGCCTGAGTCGACGTAGTGAATCCCCTTCGCCTGCAGCGTTTCGGCGCGCCGGATGTCGTCGATGTAATAGGAATTGCCGCCGTCAACGATGATGTCGTCGCGCTGGAATCGGCTCGACAGGTCCGCCACCGTCTGCTCGACGACGGCCGCAGGAACCATCATCCACGCAACGCGCGGCAGCTTGAGCTTGGCCGCGAAGTCGTCGAGCGACGACGCGCCGACAGCGCCCTCCTTTGCCAATTCCTTGACCGCATCGGCGCTTACATCGAACACGACGCATTCGTGACCGCCGCGCAGCAGGCGCCGCACCATGTTCGCACCCATTCGGCCCAGGCCGATCATTCCCATTTGCATTGTAGTTCGCTCCTTGTTGAACCGAAGCCCTATTGAAGCAGTATCGCATCGCAGATGTCATGGTTCCAATGAATGTTGTTCGTCCGGTCAGATGAACAACTGTGATAGCTTTCATCAAGCCAACGAGGAGGGACGCTCGCGATGCCTGACAAGAAAGCGTGGACCGCCAATGACATACCGGATCTTTCCGGCAAGACGATCGTCGTAACGGGCGGCAACAGCGGCATCGGTTATGAAGCCGCGCTGGAATTCGCGCGCAAGCGAGCCGAGGTCATCCTGGCGTGCCGCGATCTCGGGAAGGCTCGCACCGCTGCCGCGCAGATTTCCGCGTCAGCGCCCGGCGTCAAGGTTGACGTGATGGAGCTGGATCTTTCGAACCTCGCGTCGGTGCGCGGGTTCTCCGACGCGTTTCATTTGCAGCATCAGGCGTTGCATGTGCTGTGCAACAACGCCGGCGTCATGGCTATTCCGTACCGGCAAACTGCCGACGGGTTCGAAATGCAATTCGGCACCAATCATCTCGGACACTTCGCGTTGACCGGCCTGCTCCTCGATCGCTTGCTCGGCACCGAGGGCGCGCGAGTCGTCAACGTCAGCAGCAACGGCCATCGTTTCGGATCGATTCGCTTCGACGATCTCCAATGGAAAAACGGCTACCGCAAGTGGCGCGCGTACGGACAGAGCAAACTCGCCAACCTGCTGTTCACGCTCGAGTTGCAGCGCAAAGTGGATGCGGCCGGCAAGAAATTATTATGCGTCGCATGCCATCCCGGATATGCGGCGACCAATCTGGGGGCGGTCGGACCAAAGATGTCGGGGCAATCCGTGATGGGTTATTTGTTCGAAGTCGGCAACCAGTACCTTGCGCAGAGCGCCGCGATGGGCGCACTGCCGACCGAGTATGCGGCCGTCGCGCCCGACGTCCACGGCGGCGACTACATCGGACCCGACGGCATGGGAGAGTTGTGGGGGAATCCCGTGCACGTGGGACGTAGTGCAACTGCGCAGGACGCTGCGGTCGCGTCGCGGCTGTGGGAAGTTTCCGAGCAGCTCACCAACGTGCACTACGCGTTGTGAGCGATTGATCCCGCGCTACGACGTGCGCGCGATCACATATTTTCCGATCTTGTCGATCGCCTGCTGTCCTTCCGGCAACAACTTCGCAAACACGTGCCAGACGTGGGGCATGTCGTCCCAGACTTCAAGCTCGACATCGACGCCGGCCGCCTTTGCGCTCTTCGCGACCCGCGTCGCATCGTCGAGCAGAATTTCCGCGTCGCCAACGTGGATCAGCATCGGCGGCAGACCGCGAAAATCCGCGTGCACGGGAGACACGAGCGGATCCTTGGGGTCGTGCGTGCCGTAATACTGCTTTGCCGAGTGCGCCAGATTCTCCTGCGTCACCATCACATCCTGCGCAGCGCGGGTGCGCACCGAGTCACCGGTGCCTTCCAGGTCGGTCCACGGTGAAATCGGAACGGCGCATGCCGGCATCGGCAGTCCCGCGTCGCGAATCGCCAGCAGCGCCACAATCGCGAGTCCTCCGCCGGCCGAATCGCCGGCGATAACAATCCTGCCGGGCTTGTAACCCTGCGCGAGCAGCCATCGATACGCCGCGATCGTGTCCTCGACGGCGGCCGGAAACGGATGCTCAGGCGCGAGGCGATAATCAATCGCCAGCGCTCGCGCGTTCGACGCTCTCGCAATTCTCGAGACCATCGCGCGATGCGTGTTGATCGAGCCGATCACGTATCCGCCGCCGTGCAGATACAGGATGACTCGATCCGCGGCCGCGCCGGGCGCCGCGATCCATTCGGCGGGGACGCCGCCTGCGATGACCTTGTCGCAAATCACGTCGGCGGGGACGCGCTCGCTAATCCGCTCCATCCCGGCGCGTCGCTGCTCGATCGACGCGCTCGGATTCTGCGGCTGCGACTTGATTCGCTCGATTACCTTATTCAGTTGCTCGCTCGCCATATTCCCTCCGTGTCCATGCGCGGGTTACAGCGACGGCTATATCACGAAATGGCGGGCAATGGTCTGCGCTCGGAGTTGTTCCACGATCACGGAGAGGCTGCGCGACTCCCAATCTCCAAAAAAGAAAACGCGGGCGCCGTGTCATACGACGCCCGCGCACCGGTGCAATGAGAATTACGGGATGATGTTGGCGCAACCAGAATTGTTCAGCGGGAGGTCGAACGTTCCGACCGCAATGAAATTACTCGTTTTTGTCTTGCAGTGCTGGAAATCGTAAGTCCCGACGATATCGTTATTGGTGCCCAAGTGGCCGATAACTTTCGCCATGCACTTGCCGCCGGCTTTACCTTTGCCGCTGAATCCGTTCGCACTCGCCTTTCCAGAGAAGTATCCATAGGCGTAGTCCGCGCCACCGTCCCACACGAATTCGTAGTAGCTGGCGTGGGCTCCGCCCTTGATCGTTTTCCCCTGCTGGATGATTCCGATCCAACCGATTCCGGACCCGTAATTCTGATCCTCGAGGCTACCGATTGTGTTCGAACCGTCCCAGCATCCGTTGAAATCAAGTGGCGCCTTGTTCGGTTGCGTTGCGACCGACGCGCTAGAGTTCCCGCCGCCGTCGTCAGCCGTCGGAGCAGCTTCCTGCGCGAAGGCATGTCGCGCCGAGCCGATCACGCCCGCCGACAGCAGGCCTGCACACGCGACGATTACAAGTGTCTTTGCGAATTTCATGAGACAGATTTTCCCCTTTTAGCTGGTTGTAGCGCTACGAATTAGGTGAAATAACTACCCATTACGTCTAGTTAATACAAGCCTTAACCTCCCCTAAAAGACTTTTGCCCGCGAATGCTTGCGATTTTCGCTGGCCGAACGTCACATCGCGCGTGGTGGGAGGCCTGCGGCTCGATAGACGTCGTCGATCACGCGCATGTTGATGATTCCTTCGGCGCCGTCGGTGGGAAATTTGGCTTCGCCGCAGACGGCCTTGATGAACGCGCGCAACTGATGCGTGAAGGTCGTGTCGCCTGGCACCGTTTCAGTCTTTTCTCCGGCGCCCGTCTTCACGATGAGCTGATGACCGCGATGCGGCGCGATTGGATTCGTCACGCGCAGCTCCCCGCGCTCGCCGCGCGCCATGAATGACGCCCGCAGGGGAGAATCCTTTTTCATTGCGCAGGACATCTTCGCGGTGACGCCGCCTGCAAGTTCGAGATCGACATCCATCGCGATATCGATGTTCTTGGGTCCGGTCTCGGCCTTGGCGCTGACCACGCGCGGCGTCAGGCCGGAAAAATAGCGGATCATGTGGAGCGGGTAGCATCCGAGGTCCATAGTCGCGCCGCCGGCGAGGCCCCAATCGAAGCGAATGTTTGTTTCCGGAATCGGCACGGAAAAATCGCCTTCGACGCGGACCAGGCGGCCGAGCGTGCCGTCGGTCATCAGCGCGCGGATGCGATCCGCAAGCGGATGATAACGGTAGTGGAACGCCTCGCCGAGAATCTTCCCGCTTTCGTCTGCTGCCTTGGCCATCCGCTCGGCTTCGACCGCGTTGGAAGCGAGAGGCTTTTCGCATAGCACATGCTTGCCAGCGCGCAGCGCCGCGATCGTCCATTCGCAATGCAGCGAGTTAGGCAGTGGATTGTAAATCACGTCGAGCTCGGGATCGTTGACAAGGTCGTCATAGGTCGCGAGCACTCGCGGGATGCTGTGGGCGTCGGCGAACTCGCGCGCGCGCTTCGGATCGCGCGCCGCAACCGCGACGACGTCTGCATCCGGGACATTTTGCGCGGCCTTGATCAACGCGTCCGGCGCGATTCGCGCCGCGCCGAGAATTCCAAACCGGAGTGGTCGTTTTGCTGTCATGACTATGCCACCTGCGGAAATTAGTTATCCGGATGCGCGGGCATAATCAAAGGAGACAAGCTAGTTTAATGTGAAACCTGCGGTGGGCTTCCTTCGGCAGGGGTAACCCCTGCACCTTAGTGTGACGCCGCGTCGGCCGCTTGCGGCGAGGCCTTCGCCGTCGCCATCTTGAAGCCGCTGGCCGCTTCCATTCGCGAGAGCGCATAGCGGTATGGCTCGTCCGAGATCGTGACGACACCCTGGTAAGGATGCGCCAGTTCCAGAATCGCGAGAATGGTCATGCCGAGCAGAATCGAAAAGAATCCGCACATCAGCACTTGAGCGCGAAAAACATTGCTGCCGAAAAAATAGCTGAACCCGATCGTCATCAAGCATCCAAGATAGATTACCGTCCACACCACGGATGGGAGATCTTCCTCGTAAAAGTTAAACCGCTGGCTGCGCGCCTGGCTGATGAGATTGAGCTGATCGATCGACTTGTCCATCAGCATTTGCTCGCGGCTGTCCGCGGTGTGATATGCGAGCACCGTGGCCCAGAGTTCGTGGGCACCCACTTCTCCACCTTGAAAGGTGTTGTCGGCCATCTGCGGCCATTCTTCTTCGACGACGCGGTGTGAGTATTTGAGGACAGCCGAATCGAGATGGGAGCGCATCGGTTCGGAGAACGCCGCTCCGAGTTTGTAGAGGCTCTCCAGCGCCGTCGCTTCCTTAAGTGCATAGTCATTGGCGTCATTAAACCGCTCCCATGCCGCCACAATAACGAAGGCAAGGACCAGACCGTAAAAGGCGCCCAGCACCCCGAACGTCACGCCCGCCACCTCATGGTTTTTCTGCAGCCGGTCCAGCGGAACCAACCATCTCACGAGGCAAAGACCGGCCACACTGCCGCCGCCGAAGACCACGATGACGAAAATGATCTGCGTGGCGGGACCGCAGTAGAGTAGGAAATTCATCTCTCGAAATCCCTCCCGAGCGACCTGCACCTTTGAGGGGCGAATCGCCGCAGCCAGACTAAAGGACCGCTGCGCGATCTCAAAACCGGTACCGGCTTCGCTCGCGCGAAAGCTGTCCGAGATCCCTTCGACTACGCTCAGGCCAGGCTCTTCCTGCCGCTCGCGTTGCTCGCTTCGTCAGGATGACAAACAAGCACGCCGCGCGCGAAGGGTGCTCGACGCCCGCACTATTCCTGGACGATTGTGCTATCGCGCCCGCCGCTCGAACTCGGCTCTGCTATTGCGTCGTCGTGCTGGGAATTTTCGACCACTGTCGCGATCGCCTTGAGCAGCGTCGATTTCTTGACCGGCTTGCTGACGTGCATATCGCATCCAACCTCGATTGCGCGGTGCACATCGGCTTCGAGTGCGGCCGCTGACAGCGCGATGATCGGCGTCCGGCTGCGTTCGTTGGCCGCCTCCCATTGACGAATCTTGCGCACTGCCCCGTATCCATCGAGCACCGGCATTTGGATGTCCATCAGGACCACGTCGTAGGTGCGTGTCATGAAGTGATCAAGCGCCGCTTGACCGTCCTCCA
>Ga0182024_10025224_pt1 | contig 10513 bp, 12 predicted proteins | sample P32metaG_FD_120480 | JGI IMG/M metagenome (GOLD analysis project Ga0182024, IMG submission 120480) | Permafrost microbial communities from Stordalen Mire, Sweden - P3-2 metaG (Illumina Assembly) | ecosystem: Environmental > Terrestrial > Soil > Wetlands > Permafrost | place: Sweden: Stordalen...
AACGGCGAAACGAAGAACGCCTTGGGGCACGACTGGACGATGCGCCCGTTCACCTCGGCCGCTCCCAGCACATAGAAGTGGCGCTCGCCGAAGGTGTTGTTCACCTCATAGATCACCGCCGCCAGGGGCCCCGTCGCGTGACGGCAGAAGTAGATGCTCAAAGGGTTGAACACGTGACCCAGGACCCGGGGCATGCACAGCAGCCTGACCTCGCCCCCGGCCAGATCGATCCCCGCCGCCGCGAGCTTGGCGTCGATGAAGGCGCGCAGCGGCGCGCGCCCGTCGCCATGATCGGCGTCGTGGAAGCTGAAGAGGTTCCAGCCATTGTGGGAAAAGAGGTGCAGGGCGCGATCGAGGCTCGGCGCGGCGTCGATGTCGATGAGGATCTGAAACATCGAATAGCGCAGGCTGTGGGAGCGCGGACGAAAGCGCTGGTGAGCGACCTCGCCGAGATAGATGGCTCCCGGCGGACCGTTCACGCCGCCCTCTCCAGCTTCGGCGTCGGCGCCGCGGTCGGCCCCAGCCAGATGCGTCCGGATTGGTTGGCGATCGACCAGGGCCTGCGTCTGGCGCCCAGGGCCTCGGCGACCGCCAGCCCGGCCTGCAGGCCGTCTTCGTGGAATCCGGCCCCGAAATAGGCCCCGCACCACCAGAGACCGCCTTCGCCTTGCAGCGACCATAGCGATTTCTGCGCGCCCATGGCGGCGGCATCGAAGAGCGGGTGTTCGTAGACCTCGGTGCGGATCACCAGGTTCGGATCGGGCTCGCGCCGCGGATTGAGGGTGACGAAGAGCGGCGAGCGTTCTGGAAGGCCTTGGAGGCGGTTCATCCAATAGGTGACGCTGAGCGCTTCCTCGCCGCTGGAACCCGTTCGCCCGACGTAGTTCCACGCCGACCACGTCCGCTTCCGCCTCGGCATCAGCGAGGCGTCCCGGTGAAGAACGGCGCGGTTATGGCTGTAGGCGAAGGCGCCCAGCAGCGTCCGTTCCCTGGCGGTAGGCTGATCGAGGAGGCGCAGCGCCTGGTCGGCGTGGGTCGCCACCACTACGTGGTCATATCGCTCCGCCCGGCCGCCGGCGTCGCGCACGATCACCCCGGCTGGCGTGCGGGTCAGGGAGATTACCGCCCGGCCCTTGCGCGCGCGGCCCGCGAGGGGGGCGACGAGGCGTTCGACATAGGCGCGGCTGCCGCCTTCCACGGTTCGCCACAGAGGCCGATCGATGATCTTCAGCAGACCGTGGTTTTCGCAGAAGCGGATGAAGGCGGCGGCCGGATAGCTCTTGATGTCGCGCACTGGCGCCGACCAGATCGCCGCCGCCTGCGGCAGCAGATGATCGTCCTGAAACGCCCGGCCATACCCCTGGGCGGTCAGATAGTCCCCCAGGCTGGTCATCCGGGCTTCCAGGACACAGGCGTGGCTGGGCGCCTCGCGGTAGAACCGCACCAGGTCGGCAAGCATGGACCAGAATCTGGGGCTCACCAGGTTGCGCCATTGGGCGAAAAGGCTCGAAAAATCGGTTCCGCCGTATTCGAGAGCGCCGTCGTCGAGACTGACCGCGAACCCCATGTCGGAGGGCCTCGTCGCCACGCCTAGATGCGAGAACAGCGCCGACAGATTGGGATAGTTCGCCTCGTTGTAGACAATGAATCCCATGTCCACCGGGACGGCTCCCGCCGCCGTCGGCGCCTGGACGGTATGGCTGTGGCCGCCGAGCCGACCCTCCGCTTCATAGAGGGTGACCTGGTGGTCGGCGCTCAGCAGCCAGGCCGCCGACATTCCCGAGATGCCCGAACCGACGACGGCGATCTTCAGGCCCCCCTGCCGTGCCGCCATGTCCTTGACCTCTATGCGCGAGTTTCCTGGGCTTGGATTCCCAACCTCTCGGGCTCAGGCTTCTACGCTCGGGGCGGCCTGGCGGATCATGCGCCGGCGAACGGCGGTGATCCGGAGACTGGCCCGCAGCGTAGGAGTGTCATGTATGCGATCGCTCATGACCGCGATCTCCCGCTGGCCGCCGGACGGCGCGCCCCGTGCTGGGCGCGCGGTCGAATCTCGCCCATGAACCGGACTGGCCAACAGCGCCCGCCGACCGGCGAGGACTTCGCCGCGCTCATCGCCGCGATAGGCAAACGGAGGGACCGCGAGGCCTTCGCGACGCTCTTTGCCCACTACGCGCCCAGGGTGAAAAGCTACATGATGCGCCTTGGCGCTCCGGCCGAGGCGGCCGAGGAACTGGCCCAGGAGGCCATGCTGACAGTCTGGCGCCGGGCGGCGATCTTCGATCCGGAGCGGGCCGCGCCCTCAACCTGGATCTTCACCATCGCCCGCAATCTCCGCATCGACCGCGCCCGGCGCGAGGGACGGTCCACTCCGGCGCCCGATCCCACCGACGATGCCGTCGAGGGCCCCGCGGCGCCGGATATGCTTGTCGCCGGCGCCCAGACCGGAGCCCGCATATCACGCGCCATCGCCGAGCTGCCCGCCGACCAGGCTCGGGTCATACGCCTGGCCTTCTTCTCCGACCGACCGCACTCCCAGATCGCCCAGGATCTGGAACTTCCCCTCGGCACGGTGAAATCGCGCCTTCGCCTGGCCATGAGCAGGTTGCGCGCCGCCTTGGAAGACATCCGATGAGCGACCCCTCCCATCACCCCTCCTCCGATCGTCTGCTGGAACACGCCACCGGTGCGCTGGAGATCGGCCGCGCCCTGGTGGTATCCAGTCACGTCGGGCTCTGTTCAAAGTGCCGAGCAGAAAAGGCCTTCGCCGAAACCGTCGGAGGCGCGCTTCTCGAGCACCTGCCGCCAGCTGATCTGCGACCGGACGCCCTCGCGCGATCCCTGGCCCGTATCGAAGCGGCCGGGCCTTTGGCGCCCGCGGCCACGCCGCTCGCCGCTCCCGCCGGCTGGATCGAGGCTCCGGCCGAGGTCGTTGCGGCGGTGGCTCGCCGCCGCTGGGCCGCGCCCGGTGTCTGGGTAGCGCCGGTGACCAGAGGGCCAGGGGGCGCGAGAAGTTATCTGCTCCGCGTCGGCGCCGGGATGAGTGTCCCGCGTCACACCCACCGGGGCGCCGAGATGGTCTGTATCCTCAAGGGCGCGTTCGTCGACCACGGGGAGACCTTCGGCCCCGGCGACTTCGCCGAAAGCGACGATGAGGTCGAACACCGGCCCACCATCACCGCCGACGGCGAATGTGTGTGCGTCGTCGCCGCCGACAGCGCCCTCATCCCCCTCGACTGGGTCGGGCGGCTGTTCCAACCCCTAGTGGGGATCTAGCCGGCATGGACGGCGCCCAATGAACCTCACGGCCGTGGGGGTGAACGCCGCCGAGCGGGCCCCTCTGCCCGACGCCGTGACCCGGCTCGGCGTCGGCTACCTTGTCCGCCGCGCCCGCCACTCGCTCGAAGCGGCTTGCCCCTCGCTAGACCGCCAATTCGCCGCCGCCATGACCGCAAGGCCGATCGCCGAGCACACGGCCGCCGCCAACGCCCAGCACTACGAACTCCCGGCCGCCTTCTTCCGCCAGGTTCTCGGACCGCGGTTGAAATATTCCAGCGGCTGGTACGAGCATGCCGATACGACGCTGCAAGAGGCCGAGGAGGCGGCGCTCGCGTGTACCTGCGCCAACGCCGGCCTCGAGGATGGTCAGCGGATCCTCGAACTGGGCTGTGGCTGGGGATCGCTGTCGCTGTGGATGGCGGCGGCCTACCCGCGATCGACCATCACCGCGGTCTCCAATTCAAGCTCTCAGAAGGCGGCGATCGATGGGCTCGCCGCCGAACGCGGCCTCCCCAACCTCGAGGTCGTGACCGCCGATATGAACGACTTTCACGCCGAGGGGCGGTTCGACCGCGTGGTCTCGGTGGAGATGTTCGAGCACATGTCCAACTGGCGAGAGCTGCTTTCGCGCATCGCCGGCTGGTTGACGGCTGAGGGTCGGCTCTTTCTCCACGTCTTCACCCATCAGGGAGCACCCTACCGGTTCGAGGCTTCCGATCCCGCCGACTGGATCGGCCGCCACTTCTTCACCGGCGGCATCATGCCCAGCCACGGCCTCATCCGACAGTTCCCCGATCTCTTCGAAGTAGAGCGAGAGTGGCGCTGGAGCGGCGCCCACTATGCGCGTACGGCCCGCGACTGGCTCGCCAACTTCGATCGCAACCAGGCCGCCGTGGATGCGGTTCTCGGCGACGTCCATGGCTCGGCGGCGCGGCTGTGGAAGCGTCGCTGGCGGCTGTTCTTCCTCGCCACCGCCGGCCTGTTCGGCGAAGGCGGCGGGAAGGTGTGGGGCGTCAGCCACTACCGGCTGAGGGCCGTCCGGCCTCGGTCAAGACGGATCTAGCGCCCGAACACCCGCGCCAGGATCGCCTCCAGACCGGCGGCGTCGTCCTCGTCAAAGGCGCTCAGCTCAGCGGAATCGACATCCAGGACGGCGATAAGCGCCCCCTCGGCGTTCCGGACCGGAGTCACGATCTCGCTGCGCGAGCGCGAGTCGCAGGCGATGTGGCCGGGGAAGGTCGCCACGTCGCCGACGATAAGGGTCCGTCCCTCCCGTGCGGCCGTGCCGCAGACTCCGCGGCCAACGGCGATACGCAGGCACCCCAGCGTCCCCTGGTAGGGGCCTACGACAAGCTCATCGGCTCGCATGGGGTCGAGGGCATAGAAGCCGGTCCACAGGAAGGTCTCGAACTCGGCCGCTAGCATCGCCGCCACGCTCGCCATTCTGGCGGTGAGGTTGTCTTCGCCCTCCAGCACCTCGGCGATCTCCTCGCCGAGTCGTTCGTAGCGCTCCCGCTTCGATGTCGGTGTCGGCTTCGCGGCGGCCCCGTTTGTCATCGGTTGAAACTCCGTGGGTTCCCTAGGCCCGGCAGGACTCGAACCTGCAACCAGACCGTTATGAGCGGCCGGCTCTAACCAATTGAGCTACGGGCCCCTAGGGCAAGGGGCTTTGCGGTTAGCATGGCGCCCTATAGCCTTGAAAGGCCGCCCGCGCCCGGCCGGCGTGAGAAGGGCTTGCTACAGATGACCGCTCACCTTCGCGTGGCGTTCTTTGCCCTGCTCGTTGGCCTAGGGGGAGCGCCGAACGTCATCGCCCAGACCGGGGACCTGGACGGGGCGTTTTCCGCCACCACCCTCATCCTCGCCGCCGACGGCGAGGCCAGGGCGGTCCCCGACATGGCGACCCTGACGCTGGGCGCCGACGCCACCGCCCCCTCGGCCCGCGAGGCCATGGCCGCCAATGCCCGGGCCATGGCCGCGGTCCTTTCCGCCCTCCGTCGCGCCGGTGTCGCAGAGCGCGACATTCAGACCTCGGCCCTCGGCCTGGAGCCCCAATATGTTTACGAGCAGGGAAAGCCGCCGCGTCTCACCGGCTACCAGGCTTCCAATCGCCTGACGGTCACCGTCCGCGACCTCGCCGCCCTGGGGCCGATCATCGATGCCGGGGCCGCGGCCGGAGCGACCAGCGTCGGCGGTGTCAGCTTCGGCTTCGCCAATCCGGCGTCGGCGCAAAACTCCGCCCGTCTCGCGGCGGTGAAGGCGCTCGAGGACAAGGCATCGCTTTACGCCCAGGCCGTCGGCTACCACATCGTCCGCCTCGTCAGCCTCTCGGAAGGCCCGGGCGAAGATCCAGGCCCGGCTGTTCCCAGACTCCAGATGCGCATGGCCGCCAAGGCGGTCCAACCCACGCCGGTCGAGGCCGGCGAAACGACCGTCCGCATCGCTGTCACTGGTGTTTTCGAACTGGGACGGTAGCGGGCGCCGCGAAGGTCGCTAGACGCCCGCCTGCTGGAAGGCGCCCTGCAGGCGCGCCGTCATTTCTTCGCCCGGCAGGGCGCGCTGGCCCTCCATCACCGCCGAATAGAGGAGGTTGCGGGTGGTTCCCTGCGTGCGCCCCTCGGCCCACCCGACGGTCCTGGAGCCGTCCGGGCTGGAGGAGCAACTGGCGTCGCGGCCTCCAGGCGCTCTGGCCAGGGCCAAGGCGGTATTGGCCGTTAGGGTTCCTGGCCGGTCGCAGGCCGGCAGGGGCCGCACGCAATTGAAGAGCTGTCCGTAAGTATAGACGATCCTGCCTGAAGCGGGGTCGGCCAGCAGGACGCAGGTCGACGGATCGCCGATCGCCGGCCCGATCGCGGCGTCGAGAGCGTCCGAGGACAGGCCCTTGGCCACCGCCGGCGGGCGCGAGCAGGCGCCGAGCATCGCGACCGCCCAAACCGCCAGGCAGATCATGCTCGCCGATCGCCCCGCCCGCGCCCTCACCGGCCGCTGGCGCCCGCCGGCCGGGCGCCCTTGGGCAGCAGGGCGATCAGGTCCGCCCGGGTGAGGAACCCTTGCCTCTTCTTGTCCAGCAGGTCGAACCGCCGGTCGGCGGCCTGCAGCCACTCGACCAGGGTGATCCTGGAATTCAAAGCGAGATCGGCGCTGCTCACCGGCTCGGGATCGGCGATCAGCATCGCCGGACCTTCAGGTGAGGAGGAAACGGCATGCTCCTCGGTCGAGGCGGCCAGTTCCGGGGCGATGCTGGTCTCGTAGTTGGCGATTTCGAAGCCATCGATGACCCCATCGCCGTTGAGGTCGAGCTTGTGGAAAAACGCCTCGGCGTCGGCCCTGAACTCGGCCCGATCGATGCGCCCGTCATGATTGGCGTCGACCCGGTCGAACCAGGCGTCGAAGGGATCGCGCCCCGTCGCGCCTGGCCGGAAAGGCTCGCCCGACGGACTGATGAACACCCGCGCGCCCGCCGGACGGGTCGGACCTTGGGCGAGGGCCGTGGTCGCCAGGCTGGCGGCGAGAAGAACGAGGAGCGCGGCCGCTTTCATGGCCACGATGCTTAGCTTTCGAGGACAAAGCCGCCAAGCCAGGTCTGCCAGAGGTTCACCATCAGCCAATGGAGGCCGACACCGGGCCAGATCGAGCCGGTGCGCTGTCGCATGAACCCGCAGCCCAGGCCCAGGATGGCCGCGCAGGCCAGGAAGTCGAACCGCAGGAACATCGGCCGGGCCGCGGGCAGAAAGGTCTCGGCTTCGGCGACGTGCCACAGGGTGAAGATCCCGGTGGCCAGCGCCAGGTCGCGCCAGGGCCGCCGCGTTTCGTCACGGCCTGGGATCATCAGGCCTCGGAAGATCGCCTCCTCGCCGATCGCCGGAGCGATCAGGACGCTCAGCAACCGAAGCGACAGGCCCTGGGTTCTCGCCGGCTGGACGGCGTAGAGACCGGAGGAAAAGCCGACCGCGCCCATGGCCGCCAGCGTGGCCGCTCCCGCGGCCGCCGCGAAAGTCCATCCCCGCGCGTCCGGCCAGGTGGAAAAAGCGCGGAGCAGACGCGCGCCAAGGCGGCGGATCATCTTTCGCACCCAGGTCCGGGGCGCGCCTTGACGCGATGGGCGCCGGCCTCGATGGTGCGCCGCGTCCTGGAAAGGAAGTGAGGGGAAGCGTCCATGGAGCTGTTCGATCTTTCCGGCAAGGTCGCCATCGTCACCGGCTCGTCCCGCGGCATCGGCAGGGCGATCGCCACGCGGATGGCCGAGCACGGCGCCCAGGTGGTCATCTCTTCGCGAAAGAGCGGCCCCTGTGAAGAGGTCGCCGCCGCCATCAGCGAGGACCATGCCGGCCGGGCCATCGCCATTCCGGCCAACATCTCCTCCAAGGAAGATCTCCAGCGGCTGGTGGACGAGACCAGGAAGGCGTTCGGCAAGATCGACATTCTGGTCTGCAACGCCGCCTCCAATCCCTACTTCGGCCCGATGAGCGGCATCAGCGACGAGGCGTTCCAGAAGATCCTCGGCAACAACATCGTCTCCAACCACTGGCTCATCCACATGGTCGCCCCGGAGATGAAGGCGCGGCGCGACGGCGCCATCATCATCATCTCCTCGGTCGGCGGCCTGCGCGGTTCGTCGATGCTGGGGGCCTACGGCATTTCCAAGGCCGCCGATTTCCAGCTCGCCCGCAACCTCGCCCAGGAGCTTTCGCCGGACAACATTCGCGTCAACTGCATCGCCCCCGGCTTGGTGAAGACCGACTTCGCTCGGGCCCTGTGGGACACGCCCGAGGCCGAACGGCGTTCGAGCTCGACCACCCCCCTGCGACGGCTAGGCGAGCCCGACGACATCGCCGGCGCAGCGGTCTTCCTCGCCTCCAAGGCCGGGGCGTGGATGACCGGTCAGAAGATCGTGGTCGACGGGGGCGCCACAATCTAGGCGTCTCTTCGCCACTTTTTTACATCTCCCGGTCAAACGAATAACTGTCAGAAGATAGATTCGATCCTCTCCAAGGGCGGCGCTGGGCAAAATGAAGACGATCGCGGCGATCGCCTGCAAGGGCGGATCGGGCAAGACCACTATCGCCACTCATCTGGCGATCGCCGCCCACCTGCGCGGGTTGCGCACCCTGCTCGTCGACACCGACCCCCAGGGCTCCTCCTGTGAGGTCCTGGGGGCCCGCGCCGTCGAAGGACCGCAATTCCTGCGCTGCTCCGCCCAGGGACTGCTCAGGGCCCAGATCGCCGCCGTCGAAGCCGGCTGCGAAGCCCTCGTCATCGACACGCCGGCCGGCGCGGAGGATGACCTCGGCCACGCCCTGGCGCTCAGCGACTTCTCCCTGCTGGTGCTGCGCCCGACTTTCCTCGATCTCACCGCCGCCGTGCGCACCGTGGAGATCGTCCGGCGACTGCGCAAGCCGACGATGATCGTCCTCAATCAGGCGCCAACGGCCCGCGAGGGGGCAGAGCCGCCTTCGGTGCTTCGGGCGCTCAGGGCCCTGCAGGTCATGCGCGTGCCGGCCGTGCCTGCCATCATCCGGGCGCGGCAGGCCTATCAGAGGGCGCTGGAGCTGGGCCGCTCGGTGGAGGAACTCTCCGCAGATCCGGCCGCCGCCCGCGAAATCGCCGAACTGTGGGCCTTCGTCCACCGCTTCACCTTCGGCCGCCCGGCGCGCCCGAGCCCCGAAGACGCCCTACGCGCCCACGGCTGAACGCCAAGCGCTCAAGCGCGGCGCGACAGGTCCCGGGCTCGGGCGAGGCGGCGGGCGGCCTCATCGAGGGTCTCGTCGCGCTTGGAAAAACACAGGCGGATAATCGATGTGACCGGATCTTCCTCGTAGAAGGCCGAGACCGGGATCGCCGCCACCCCGGCTTCCTTTACCGCCCGCAGGCAGAAGCTCATGTCGTCCTCGGCGACGCCGGAAGCGGTGAGGTCGACGTCGAGGAAGTAGGTGCCGGCGCTGGAGAGCGGCGCGAAACCTTCGGCGCGCAGGGCGCCAGCCAGGCGGTCGCGCAACGCCGCCAGGTCTCTGGGCATGGCCGCGAACCAGTCATCGCTGTTCGCCAGGCCGTAGGCCACCGCCGCCTGCAGGTTCGGCGGGGTGGTGAAGGTCAGGAACTGGTGGGCCTTGGCGAGGACGGCCGTCAGCGGCGGAGCGGCCACGAGAAATCCCACCTTCCAGCCGGTGAGGGCGAACATCTTGCCGGCCGAGCCGATCTTCACCGTCCGCTCGCGCATGCCGGGAAATCCCATCAGCGGCCGATGAGCGGCGCCGCCGAAAATCACCTGCTCCCAAACCTCGTCGCAGACCGCTACGGCGCCGGTTTGCACGCAAAACTCGGCCAGCAGGGCAAGGTCCTCTTCGGTGAAGATGCTGCCGGTGGGATTGAGCGGATTGTTCAGCACGACCATGCGCGTCCTGGCGCTGAACGCATCCTCGAGGATCGCGCGGTCGAAACGCCAATGCGGCGGCTCCAACCTCACCAGGCGCGGAGCGCCGCCGGCGCGGCGCACCATGGGCAGGTATGAATCATAGAGGGGCTGGAACAACACCACCTCGTCGCCCGGCTCGATGAGGGCCAGGAATGCGCAGGCCAGCGCCTCGGTGCCGCCGGAGGTGATGGTGACCTCGCCGCGCCAGTCCAGAGCGAGGCCCTGCCAGAGTTGATAGTGCGCCGCCACCGCCTCGCGCAGCTCAGGCAGGCCCTGCATCGGCGGATACTGGTTGGAGCGGCCAAGCACCGCCTCCGCCGCCCGCCGGCGAATGGTTTCAGGCCCTTCGGTGTCGGGAAACCCTTGGCCCAGATTGATCGCCCCGTGCTCGGCGGCCAGGGCCGACATGACGGTGAAGATGGTGGTCGGCAGGCCGCTGTAGATCGCGTTGGCCACGCCGCCTCAGGCCTCCACGCGCTCGCGCCGCTTGCGGAAGGTCGGGTTGAGGATCTGCTTGCGAAGGCGGATGGACTTGGGCGTCACCTCCACCAGTTCGTCATTCTCGATATAGGCGATGGCCTGCTCCAGGGTCAGCCTGCGCGGCGGCGTCAGCCGGATCGCCTCGTCCTTGCCCGAGGCGCGCACATTGGTCAGCTGCTTGGCCTTCATCGGGTTGACGTCGAGGTCGTCGGGCCTGGAATTCTCGCCGATGATCATCCCCTGATAGGCCTTCTCCCCGGCCCCGACGAACATCGTCCCCCGCTCCTCCAGGTTCCACAGCGCGTAGGCGGCGGTGTCGCCGCCGGAATTGGACACCAGCAC
>Ga0182024_10025225_pt1 | contig 10513 bp, 8 predicted proteins | sample P32metaG_FD_120480 | JGI IMG/M metagenome (GOLD analysis project Ga0182024, IMG submission 120480) | Permafrost microbial communities from Stordalen Mire, Sweden - P3-2 metaG (Illumina Assembly) | ecosystem: Environmental > Terrestrial > Soil > Wetlands > Permafrost | place: Sweden: Stordalen...
ATCAGGGCGCCGGCGCCGACCAGACAGCCGGCGCCGATGCGCGCGCCGTTGAGGACGATCGCGCCGATGCCGATCAGCGAGCCGTCGCCGACCTGGCAGCCGTGCATCATCACCATGTGGCCGATGGTCACATTGGCCCCCAGGGTCAAGGACTGGCCGAGGTCGGTGTGCAGGACGCAATTGTCCTGCACATTGGAGTTCTCGCCGATCACGATCGGTTCGTTGTCTCCCCGCAGCACCGCGCCGAACCATATGCTCGCGTTTCGCCGCAAGACTACATGGCCGACGACCACCGCGTTGGGCGCTATCCAATATTCATCCGTGGAAGGCAGGTCAGGGGCCGTTCCGCCCAAACTATAGACACTCATCCGTTCACCGCCTATTCTTCGCGCGCGCCTCTTGATTAACCCTTCGGAAAGCACGCTAGATCACCCTAGCCATGTGATTCGGGCGGGCGGAAGCCCCCTTGGATCGCATCCCGCCGCGGGCGGCTCGATCCCGCGGTCTCGTTGTCGACGGGGAACCGGGTGAAGCTTGAGTGGGTCGGACGGCCGTGGCCGTCTCCAGCGGGCGAGCGTTTGACGCCCCCTTCCGGCGCCGGCGGGCGACCTTCGTTGATTTTCCTCCCATCTCACCGCGTCCGGCGCACGTCGCGCCGCAGTTTTCATGTCCAGACGGAGGCATTCCATGACCAAACGGGCTCTGAAGCGAATGGTGCGGGAAGGTGCGTTTGACGCCCATCAATTCGACGACGACGCCAAGGTGCGGCGTCTGCCGACGGCCCGCGGCTGGACACCGCTGCCGCTGAACGATGATCGCGAGCAGGCCTATCTGAAGACGATAAAACCCAAATCGACGGGCCAGCAGCAGCTCATCGACGCCATCGACGCCCGCAATCTGGTTCTGGCCCTGGGGCCTGCCGGAACCGGCAAGACCTACCTCGCCATCGCCAAGGCGGTCGAAGCGCTGGAGGCAGGCAAGGTCGGGCGCATTGTCCTGTCCAGACCAGCGGTGGAGGCAGGCGAGTCGATCGGCTTCCTACCGGGCGAACTCGAGGACAAGCTCGCCCCCTATCTGCGCCCGCTCTACGACGCTCTCTCCGACCGGTTGTCGATGAAACGCGTGCGGTCGCTGATCACCGAGGGGGCCATCGAGATCGCCCCGGTGGGGTTCATGCGCGGCCGGACGCTCAACAACGCCTTCGTGGTCATCGACGAGGCGCAGAACTGCACCTACGGCCAGATCAAGATGCTGCTGACCAGGCTCGGCTGGAACTCGACCATGGTGGTCACCGGCGACCCGCAGCAGTCCGATCTTCTGCCCGAACTCTCCGGCCTGGCCCGGGCCGCCGACCGTCTCGAGACCCTTGCCAGCATCGCGGTGATCCGACTTGAAGACCAGGATATCGTCCGCCATCCGCTGGTGGCCGAGATGCTCGGGGTGCTGTAAGACACCCTTCCCGACGTGCGAGGGATATCCCGGTCGATGGCGTGGCGAACGATACTTTGCGTGGGTGCGCTTTCCGGCGCCCTGGCGGGCTGCATCACCGGCTCTCATCGCGAGAACGCCGCCCTGCGCATGCGCTGGCCGGTCGCGCCGCCGGCCGAACTGGTGGCCTACGCCCCCCCGGATCGGGACTATCCCTCGACCGGCGGCGACATCCTCAAGGGCGCCTCGCCCCAGGAGCAGACCGCCGCCCGCGCCACCGCCGGAGCGCCGGTGAAGCCCTGAACGGCGCCAGGCGCCGGGAGGATCACCCGTGACCGGATCTCGGCCTCAGCCACCAACCGTCGCGCTTCGCATAGAGACGGCCGTGGCGGTATTCATCGTCGCGATGTCGACGGCGCCACTGTTTCCGTTGCTCTACGCGCCCAAGCACCTGCCCTACGAGGACATCGTGTGGATGCGCTACCTGTGGCTGCCGGTGTACACGGCCGCGGCCTGCTATTCAGTCTGGCACTTCCGCGCTCTTCTACGGTCGGCCCCGGCGGTCATACCCACGGCCTTGCTGCTGGTCTTTGCGGCCGCGAGCGCCGCATGGTCGATCGCCCCGGACATCACCGTGAGGCGGGCGGAGGCCCTGGGCTTCAACGGTCTGATGGCCTTCTACCTCGCCGCGCGGTTCAGCTGGCGGGCGCTGGTCGAGATCCTGGCTTGCGCCATCCTGATCCTGGCGCTCGGCAGCTATGTGATGTGCCTGGGACTACCGCACATCGGCATCCACTCGGAAGCCAATGCCGGCGCTTGGCGGGGGCTGTGGCCGGAGAAGAACGAACTCGGCTTCATCATGGTGATCGGAGCCCAGGCCTCGGTGGCCTGCGCGTTGCTGCAGCCGGAACGCCGGCGACTGTGGGTCGTTTCGGCTCTGCTCTGCGCGACCCTGGTGATCCTGTCGCGATCGGGCACCAGTCTGCTCTGCATGGTGGGCAGCATCGGCGCCGCCCTGGGCCTGGTCATGGCGCGCCGCGGTCCGACGCTGGCCATCGGCGTCGCCTTCCTCGCCGGGTGCGCGCTCCTCGCCCTCGTCTTCACGGCGGTTCTGGATCTGCCTCTGGTCTTGAGTCTGCTGGGCAAGGAGCCCACCCTCACCGGCCGCACCGACGTGTGGGCGGCGGTTTCCCATCGCATCGCCGAACGGCCGATGTTCGGCTATGGCTACGCCGCCTTCTGGTACGACATGTTCGGCCCCGCCCGTCTCGTGCGCGACGAAGCCAAGTGGGAGGTTCCCTCGGCGCACAATGGTTGGCTTGAGATGCTGCTGCAGATCGGCTGGATCGGCACCGTCATGGCCGCCGCCTACTGCGCTCTCACGGTCACCACGCTGCTGCGGCGCCTCTTCACGCGCCAGGACGGCTTCTGGGCGCTGATGTACGTCGGGGCCTTCCTCGCCCTGACCTTTTCGGAAAGCGTGATCGAAAAACCCAACACCATTCAATGGATCCTGTTCGCCACGATTTCCATCAAGCTGCTCGCCGACGTTCTCGCCCCGGCGCCGGCTCGCTTCAGGTCGTCGCCGGCTGCGCCGAAGCCGGAGCTGGTGTCCGTGCGTCCGTCCTCGGCCGCACCCGTCTCGCGCCGCTGAAGCGCGGTTGCAGCCAGCGCTGAGAGGGCATGTCGGCCAGATAGTGGAATCCGACCGCGAAGGCGACCGCGCCGACCAGACTCGCCGCCCACAGACTCCACTGCGCCACGGCGGGCGTCGCCACCCGCGCCTCGACCGCGTTGACCACGCCGAAATAGCCGATCCGGAAGACCTCGTTGGTGATGTAGGTCGAAAATGAGACCACGGCGGCCTTCTCCACCAGCCACGAGCGGCGGACCACCGGAACGGCGCCGGCGGCGATGATCATCAGGCCGATCAGAGCCAGGGACAGCACACTGAAGGCGCCGAAGACCTGGATCAGGGCGAAGGCCGCCGCGGCCGCCAAACCCGCCACGGCCGCCACTCCGGCGGGGATGAACACCCGCTCGGCGAAGCGCGCCAAGGCCATGCCGAGGAAGAACAGCGGCAGGGCGCGCATGAAGCCGTAGGTGAGCGGCATCTCGTAGACCGGATAGCCGAGGAACCGCCAGGTCAACAGATCGGCGACGGCGAAGGCGCCGACGCCGCAGGCCAGGGCCAGGAACGGCGGCGCGCGTCCGATCAGGCGGATCAGCCAGGGGAAGGCGAAATAGCAGCCGAGGAGGGCCGATATCGACCAGCTGGGCGCGTTCCATCCATGACCGCCGGGCACGCCGTAGGACTGGACGAGGAAGAACTGAGCCGGCAGTTCCCGGAAATCGAACCACTTGGGGTGCCGAGGCAGGAAGCCGAGGCGACCGGCGATCAGGACGAAGGCGACCAGGGCGATCAGCATCACCAGATGGGCCGGACAGACCCTCAGAAAGCGCTTCCGGAAAAAGGTCGACCAGCTCATCGCCCCGGTCAGGACGCGGCGGCCATAGACGCGGCCCAGAACATAGCCGGAGTCGATCAGGAAGAAGTCAGTCAGCAGATAGCCGCGTTCGAAGACCGGATGGAACCTGGCCAGCGGAATGGGCGCGGCCAGCTGATAGTGATGGACGATGATCATGCACGCCACGATGAAGCGCATCGCGTCGAGCCAGCCGCCGCGCGCGATCGGAACCGTCTCGTTTCGGACCGAAATGCCAAGCCAGGACAAAGCCGCGCCTCCTGCGCACTCTTGGCGTGGCCGGGTTCAAAAATCGTGCCCGGCGCCGTTCGCCTTGCGCCCAGGCCGCGGCTAGACAGGGGGCGCCATGTCCCAGCCAGCCGTCCAGATCATCGCCAAGGGACCGCGCCTGGTCATCGAGGCCGCCGCCGCCGCGATCGACGCCAGCCCCGCTCTCGAGGCCACGGCCTATGCGATGCTGGAAGAGGACGAAGTCCGGGGCCTGTGGCGGATCGACGCCTATCCCACTGGGGCGGCCCAAAGCGATGCCGTGCGCGGCCATCTGGCGGGGTTCGAGGCGCTGCAGGTGTGGGTCGAGGCGCTGGCCGACGCGGACTGGCTGGCTATGGCCCTTTCCGGACTTCCGCCGGTGCGGGCCGGGCGGTTCTTCGTCTTCGGGGTTCATGACCGAGGCCGGGCGCCGGCCGGCGCGGTCAAGCTGCGCATCGAGGCGGGGGCGGCGTTCGGCACCGGGCACCACGGCACGACAGTCGGCTGCCCGCTGGCCTACGACGCCCTGCGCAAGCGCCGCCGGTTCACGCGGACGCTGGATGTCGGAACCGGGACCGGCGTCCTGGCCATCGCGGCGGCGCGGACCGGAGCCCGGACGGTGGTCGGGACGGACATCGACCCTGTCTCGGTGTGGATCGCCCGGGACAACGCCAGGATCAACCGCGGCCGGTGCCGCTTCGCCGTCGCGCACGGATTGAATCATCCCATGGTGCGCGGCGCTGGACCCTACGATCTGGTCTTCGCCAACATCCTGGCCAGGCCGCTGGTGGCCATGGCCGGCGCGATCGCCGGCGCCGTCGAGCCCGGCGGGCGGGTGATCCTTTCGGGCCTTCTCCACTCCCAGGCGCGGTTCGTCCTGGCCGCCTATCTCAACCGCGGCCTCGCGCTGGAGCGCCGTGTCCGACGCGACGCCTGGTCGACCCTGGTCCTTCGGCGCGCCCGGGCAAACGGAACCCCGGCGGTCCACTCGGCGTTGTTCAGGTCCATCGCCCCGTGAAGGCCCAGCCATGACCGAAATAGATCCCACCACGCCGCGCACGACCGAGGTTCGCACGACCTACGATCCGGCCGCGATGACGACGACGGAGACCCGTGTCACCAGTGTGCGATCCAATGCCGCCGCCTGGTGGGTGGCGGGACTTGTGGCCGTGGTGGCCATCGTCGCGGTGGCCTTCATCGTCACCCGGCCGACCACTTCGACGGCCAGCGATCAGACGCTCGCCGCCGCCGCCGATCAGGGCCGCGCCGCGGGGGCCGCGGAAAGCGCCCAGAATGCGGCCGTCGTGGCCCAGACCAACGCTCAGACCTCAATTCAGAACGCGCAAGCGCAGGGCCAAGCCGATCGCGCGGCGGAAGCGGGCCGCCGGGCCGAAGCGTCCGCAAACCGCGCCGCCGCCAGCGCCGACACCGTCGCCCGTGACGCCCCGACGCCGGCCAATCCGCCGCCGTCCGACGACACGCCGCGCTAGCCACGAACCGCGCCGTCGCCCCGGCGGGCTTTGCGTCCGGGCGTCGGCTGGCCTACATCCGGCGGCATGCGCCAGAGCTTCGACGAAACCACCGACCGCGCCTTCGGCGCTGAACACACGCCCTTGATCAGGAGCGCGATGGCGCAGCAGGGTCTCGACGGCTTCCTGATCCCGCACGAGGACGAACATCAGAACGAATATCTGCCGGCGGCCAACGACCGCCTGGCCTGGGCGACGGGATTCACCGGCTCGGCCGGCGCGGCGGTGATCCTCAAGGACAGCGCGGCGATCTTCGTCGACGGCCGCTACACCTTGCAAGTTCGCGATCAGGTCGATGAAGGCCTGTTCGAGATCCGGGACCTCGTGGAGGGCGGGGTTCCGGCCTATCTCGAGGAGGCGGCCAAGCCGGGCTGGACCATCGGCTATGATGCTCGCCTGCACAGCCCCGACGCGCTCGATCGCCTCGGCGCCGCGGCGGAGCGGGCCGGGGCGACCCTGAAGGCGGTAGCGGCCAATCCGCTGGACGAGGCCTGGGGCGCGAACCGCCCCGACCAGCCGTGCGCGCCCGTTTCGCCGCAATTGTTGCAGTACGCCGGTGAAGCGTCGGCCGCCAAGCGGGCGCGGGTCGGGGCCGAGGTCGCCCGGCAGGGGGCGGACGCGACCGTGCTGACCGCGCCGGCTTCGATTGCGTGGCTGTTCAACATTCGCGGCGGCGACGTGATCCGCTCGCCCCTGCCGCTGGCGCAGGCGATCGTCTCGGCCGACGGGACGGCGCGGCTCTTTCTCGATCCCGCCAAGGTGACGCCGGACCTTCCCGCCTGGCTCGGCAATCAGGTGCGGCTGGAAGCGCCCGGAGACCTCGCGGCCGCTCTGGCCGAACTGAAGTGCAAACGCGTCAGCGTCGATCCCGGCCAATCCTCCGCCTGGTATTTCGAAGCCCTGGCCACGGCCGGCGCCGAGGCGGTTCGCGCCCCCGACCCCTGCGCCCTGCCCCGCGCCTGCAAGAACCCGGTCGAAATCGAGGGCGCGCGCCGCGCCCACGCCCGCGACGGCGTGGCCCTGACCCGCTTCCTCCACTGGATCGCCAGCGAGGCCGAACACTCACTGCCCGACGAGGTCGCCATCGTCGCCAAGCTGGAGAGCTTCCGGGAGGCCACCGGCGCGCTGCGGGACCTGTCCTTCGACACCATCGCCGGGGCGGGCGCCAATGGCGCGATCGTCCACTATCATCCGACCCACCGCCTCAACCGGCGGACCCAGTCCGGCTCCCTGCTGCTGGTGGACTCCGGAGCGCAGTATCTGGACGGCACCACCGACGTGACTCGCACCTTGGCCATCGGCGCGCCCACCGCCGAGATGGCCCGGCATTTCACCCTGGTTCTCAAGGGTCATCTGGCGCTGGCGCGGGTGCGATTTCCCGCCGGCACGACGGGCTCGGCGCTGGACGCCCTGGCCCGCGTGCCCCTGTGGTCGGCGGGCTTGGACTACGACCACGGCACCGGCCACGGCGTCGGCGCCTACCTCGGCGTGCACGAAGGACCCCAAAGGATCGCCAAACAACCCAACAGTGTCGCCCTCCAGGCGGGGATGATCGTCTCCAACGAACCCGGCTATTACCGGCAGGGCGCCTACGGCATTCGCATCGAAAACCTGCAGGTGGTGACCCCAGCGGCGCCGATCGATGGCGGCGAGCGGCCGATGCTGGGTTTCGAAACCCTGACCTTGGCGCCCATCGATCGCCGGCTGGTGGCGCGGGAGCTACTCAGCCGGGAGGAGTGCGCCCAGCTCGACGCCTATCACGCACGGGTGCTGGCGAAGATCGGGCCCGACGCGCCCGGCGACGTCGCGGCGTGGCTGGAAGGGGCGTGCGCGCCGGTCTGAAGCCCCTCCCTCCCTCCCCTCCTTCGTGGGGAGGGTGGCGCGAAGCGCCGGGTGGGGCTGTGTGAAGCCGCCGCGACCTTGGTGATTGCCGCACTGCCCCACCCTGGCCGCTGCGCGGCCTGTCCCTCCCCATGAAGGGGAGGGAGGACGATTGGGCCCTAGCCCTTGCCGATCAACGCCAGCCAGGCCTCTTCGGTGAGCACCTCGACCCCGAGTTCCGCCGCCGTCTTCAGCTTCGAACCCGCGCCGGGTCCGGCGACCAGGATGTCGGTTTTCTTGGACACCGAAGAGGCCACCTTGGCCCCGAGCGCCTCGGCCTGGGCCTTGGCTTCGTCGCGGGTCATGCGCTCCAGCGCACCGGTGAAGACCACCGTCTTGCCGGCGACGGCGGTGTCGGTCTTTGGGCGTTCGGCGTCGAGAATGGTGAGCTCGGCGGTCAGCGCCTCGACGAGGCGGCGATTGTGATCCTCGCCGAAATAGGCGCCCGCCGCCGCGATCACCGCCGCGCCGATCTGATCGAGGGCGTCGAGTTCGGCCATCGCGTCGGCGTCGGCCGCCGAGACCTTGTCCATCGCCGCCAGAAACGTGGCCGCGTCGCCGTAGCCTCGCGCCATGACCAGGGCGGTGGTCTCGCCGACGTGGCGAATGCCCAGGGCGTGGATGAACCGGTCCAGGGCGATCCGCCGCCTGGCCTCGATCGACCGTTGAAGATTGGTGATCGACGTCTCGCCATAGCCCGGCCGCTCGCGAAGGGCCGTCAGGACCTCTTCGTCGCGCGCCAGACGAAAGATGTCGGCCGGCGCTTCGATCAGGCCCTCGTCGAAGAAGGCGCGAAGCTGTTTCTCGCCCAGCCCCTCGATGTCGAAGGCGCGGCGGGAAACGAAGTGGCGCAGATGCTCGACCCTCTGGAACGGGCAGGCGAATTCTCCCGTGCAGCGCCGGACGACCGTCTCCGCCCCCGACGCCGTGGTTTCCCGGGCCAAGGGGGTCGCCAGGGGACAGGGGCAGCGGTCGGGGAATGCGAACGGGGGCACATCCGCCGGACGCTCTTCGAGCACCACCGCCAGAACCTGGGGAATCACGTCGCCGGCGCGCTGGACGATCACGGTGTCGCCGACGCGCACGTCCTTGCGGGCGATCTCGTCGGCGTTGTGCAGGGTCGCCCGTTCGACCACCACGCCGCCGACGGTCACCGGTCGCAGCCGCGCGACGGGGGTGACCGCTCCGGTGCGGCCGACCTGGATATCGATCGCTTCGAGTACGGTTCTGGCCTGCTGGGCCGGAAACTTGCGCGCCACCGCCCAGCGGGGCGAGCGGGACACGAAGCCGAGCCGGCCCTGCCAGTCGAGGCGGTCGACCTTGTAGACCACCCCGTCGATGTCGAAGGCCAGCCGCGGACGCAGCGCCTCCATCGCCGCATAGGCTTCCAGGAGTCCTTCCAGCCCCTCGACACGGCGCGCCTGGGGGGTGACCTGAAAGCCCCAGGACCGGAGCGCCTCGAGGGCCTGCCACTGGCTCTCGGCGAACGGCGCGCTGCTCTCCCCCCAGGCGTAGGCGAAGAGGCGCAGCGGCCGCGCGGCGCTGATAGCGCTGTCGATCTGCCTCAGGGACCCGGAGGCGGCGTTGCGCGGGTTGACGTAGGTGCGCTGCCCGGCCGCCAGGGCGGCGGCGTTGAGGGCGGCGAAGTCCTCATGGCCGAAGTAGACCTCGCCCCTGATTTCAATCACAGCCGGCCAGCCGCCGCCGGCGAGCCGATCGGGGATCTCGGTGATGGTTTTGAGGTTGGCGGTGACGTCCTCGCCGACCCGGCCGTCGCCGCGCGTGGCGCCCTGGACCAGCCGGCCGCCCTCATAGCGCAACGAGGCGGAGAGGCCGTCGATCTTGGGTTCGGCCGTGTAGGCGATGGCCTCTTCGCCCAGGCGCAGGAAGCGGCGCACGCGGGCGTCGAACTCGGCCGCGTCGGCGTCGGAGAAGGCGTTGTCCAGCGACAGCATCGGGACGCCGTGGGAGATGGGCGAAAAGGTTCGCGCGCGGGCGGCGCCGATACGATTCGAGGGCGAATTGTCGCGAATTAGGTCCGGAAAGATACTCTCCAGAGCGGAATTGCGCCGCTTCAGGGCGTCGTAGTCCGAATCCGGTATGGTCGGCGCGTCGTCCTGGAAGTAGCGCAGATCGTGGGACGCGATCTCGTCGGCCAGGCGCGCGAGTTCATCGGCGGCCTCCGTCCGGGTCAGATCGGCGGGGTCCTTCATGACCGGTCAGGCATGCATCAGGGCCCGGGCGGCGGCGCGGGCGGCGTCGGTGATCCGGGCCCCGGACAGCATCCGGGCGATCTCCTCTTCGCGCGCCTGGGCGCCGAGGGTTTCGACCCGGGCGCGAACCTGCTCGCCGCTCCCGATCCGCTCCACCCGCCAGTGAGCGTCGGCGCGGGCGGCGACCTGGGGGCTGTGGGTGACGACGATCACCTGAGCGCCCAGGGCCAGGCGCTTGAGGCGCACCCCGACCGCGTCGGCGACGGCGCCGCCGACCCCCTGGTCGACCTCGTCGAAGATCATCAGCGGCTGGGCGCCGACGCCGCGGCCGGCCAGGGACGCCTTCAGGGCCAGGGCGAACCTGGCCAGTTCGCCGCCCGAGGCGATGGCGCCGAGGGGGGCGAAGGGGGCGCCCGGCAGGGTCGAAACCTGGAACTCCACCCGATCGGCGCCCGAAGGGCCGGCCCGGTCGTCGGCGACCGCCTCGATGGCGACCCGGAAGCGGGCCTTGTCGAGCTTGAGCGGAGCCATCTCGGCGGCGACCGCCCTGGCCAGCCGATCGCCGGCCGCCCGGCGACCCTGGCCGAGCCGCCCGGCCGCCGCGAGCCAGGCCTGGCGGGCGAGGTTTTCGTCGGCGGCGGCGGCGGCCAGGGCGTCGCCGGCGGTCTCGATGGCCTGCAGCCGGCCGGCGATCTGGACCCGGGCCGAAGCGAGGTCGTCGACGCCG
>Ga0182024_10025226_pt1 | contig 10513 bp, 7 predicted proteins | sample P32metaG_FD_120480 | JGI IMG/M metagenome (GOLD analysis project Ga0182024, IMG submission 120480) | Permafrost microbial communities from Stordalen Mire, Sweden - P3-2 metaG (Illumina Assembly) | ecosystem: Environmental > Terrestrial > Soil > Wetlands > Permafrost | place: Sweden: Stordalen...
CATACTTCGCGGGAGTAACTGTTCCAATAACAGCTTTGATCTTCTCCACAGTCCTATCCTCTCGTTGGCGACAAAGAATTTGGATGCGTGGGGCCTTGGAATCGCTGCCTCCAGCCACCACCGAGGACGTCAAGGGAATCGGTCAAACTCACGGCTCCGGCTTGCCCGGGCCGTACAACTAATCGGACATACAACCAATCGCGAAGCCGTTGTATCTAACGTCATAATCCATATGAAGGTTGTCTGTACGTCCTGGGCTAACGTCGTTTGCCTGAGCTGTTTCATTTTGGCGAGCAGTTTTGGAAAGACGGCTGCCGCTGATCCAGTTCCAACTGAGCCTCCCGAATTCACCAGCTCCAACCATCTGTTGGACCTTCTAGTTATTGCCGAACCCTCCGCCATCACCCTCGTCGATCGCCACCCTGTCGCATGGGTCTTCGAAATGTGCCGGATAGCTGATGCGCAGCATGACAACTGCCCGCCGGACTCGCGCACATTCGCGCCCTACGGCGGCATCCGCCTGCAACTCTATCCGGGTGACCATCTGCGCATGCGGCTGATCAATCGCCTGCCGCCCCTGCCGGCCGACGCCATCAGCGCGCACGGAAGCGACGCGATGATGAACGCGATGCTGGAGGCGAACCCCGTGAACATCCATACGCACGGTCTTATCGTTGAGCCGAGGAAGGCAGGCGCGGCCGATCGCTCCTACGGCGACTACATCTACGTCCTCGGTTATCCCGCCGGAAAGCTGCCGCCGATGGTATCTCCGGATGAGACCGCGACCGACCAGCCGATTCAATACGACATCTACATCCCGCCGCATCATCCTCCCGGCATCTACTGGTTTCATCCCCACGTTCACGGCCTGAACATCAACCAACTCTCTGAGGGACTTTCCGGCATCATCACCATCGGCCGGGTCACAGACTACATGTCCGCTGCCGGAGCCTCAGCAATTCACGAACGCTACATCATGCTGAAAGACATGCAGGTGCTGGGGAACAGCAAGGTACTGGATCAGGAGGACTCCGCATTTTGCGCGCCCTACGATCTCGTATTTGTGCAACGCAATGGCTACTGCCAGGGGCGAAATACTTCCGGAGGCGACGGCGATATTCGCCTCGTGGTTGCACCGCCGCGCACGGGGCTTCACCATCCCGGCAGCACCGGCGCCGAATATACCGGGGGACTCTGGTTCTTCACGATCAATGGCGATGTCTATCCTGAGTTTCCCGCCCCTTTTGGTTCGGGAGAGCTGTGGCGCATTGTGAATGCCGCGGCAAGCCGAACTTACGACCTGGTCTTGCGCGACGATCAGACCAGGGCTCCGATCGCTTTTCAAATCGTCTCGCTGAACGGGGCTTCGCTGGCGCCTCCTGCCGGAACTGCAGGAGTCGGCGACCGACCCGCAACGGCAAACACACCGGACACCATCCCGTGCCCCGAACTGACGGCGCGAGCATTCTCCACGCCGCCCCTCTGCGCCACGCATCTGGTGATGTTCCCCGGCGCGCGCGCGGAAATCTGGGTCACTCCGCAAGCGCATTCCGCGACGCTGCTGACTGAAATGGTCTACACAGGCCCAGCGGGCGACCGGTGGCCTCAGGTGAATCTTGCCCACGTCGCTGCCGGAAATCCTGGGTCTGCCCGTGCGTCTCTGCTCGACGTCCGGCCTGTCAGTGACGCGACGTTATCAAACCCGGGCGTGCCCGAAGCGACCATGAGCACCCGCTCTGCGAGCATGCCCCGGTCGCGTCCGTTGCAGCGACAGCCCGGTGACCCGCAATCGAACGGCCCCGGCATTCTCTCTCCGGCTGGGCTTGAATGCTCTGCTCTGCCGCAGGGCCATCGGCGGCGCATCTTCTTCGGGGTGCCTGCCTCGAATCCGAACGCGTATGGACTCGGTTATGAGGAGGTTGATCAGAACGACCATCCTGTACCCGGCACATTCAGGGATATAGCGGTCTACGATCCGTCAGAAATCAGCGTTTGTCTGCCGCTTGGCTCCGGCAACAAACCGGTCACAGAGGAATGGGAACTGGTGAACGTGTCTGGCGAGGCGCACAATTTTCACATGCATCAGACCAAATTCTATGTGCTTCCGCAGGGCGCACCGCAGGGCGATGCGGGCCAGCTGATGGATAACGTGGCGCTGCCCAACGGTGGACGCCCCTGCGATGGTACGGTGGCGTCGTGGCGGAGCGGACGCTGCCAGGTCTCAACCGTTGTGGTCAGAATTCCATTCTCCGAGGCCGGCGATTTCGTCTATCACTGCCACATCGGCGAGCACCAGGATACCGGCATGATGGCGCACATTCGCGTCGTTGCTGTTCGGTGATAGAGCGGAAAACCAACGCATCGGATCACGACAGGCTATTGCGATCGAATCGCCTTTCAGCATTGAGAGGATGAAAACCCCGGGAATCCGGGGCGGCAGATGGTCGTCTGGCAGGAAGCGTTCGTATCGCAGGTAAACGCCGTGCAACGCGGATGCATCCAACCGCGCATGAGGGCCACGATGCGCGCAAAGCAAATTGCGACAGAACCGAGAACATTCGCGCTGATCCTCGATACGGGCGACGAGATTCTTTCATCGGTCAGGGATTTCGCTCAGGAACAGCACTTGTCGGGCAGCAGCTTCAAGGCGATTGGCGCCCTGAGCCAGGTGAAGCTGGGATGGTTTAACTGGGAAACGAAAAAATACCAGACGGCCGTCGCGTTCGACGAGCAAGTGGAGCTCCTCTCGCTGATCGGCGACGTTGCGCTCCTGGACGGTGAACCGCAAGTTCACGCGCATCTCGTCGTCGGGCGCGCGGATGGCACTGCGCACGGGGGACATCTGATGAGCGCGACGGTTCGCCCCACGTGCGAATTGATTCTGACGGAGAGTCCCCAGCATCTTCAAAAGCAATTCGACCCTGAATCCGGGATTGCCCTTATTCGCGTTTGAGCATGCGAGAGAACGCGCCGCTTTTATTGTTCTAACCGCGCCGGATTCGAGCGAGTCCGGCTAAAAGGAGAGTTGATGGCATTGGCAGACTTATTTAAAACGAAATCCGAAGCAAAGGTACGCTACGCCATCGTAGGTGTGGGCGACATTGCACAGGAAGACATGATGCCCGGGGTTGGGCACACCGGGAACTCCGAAATCACCGCTCTCGTGACTTCCGATGAAGTTAAGGCGAAGACAGTCGGCAGCAAATATGGCGTGGAAGCCACGTTTTCTTATGAGCAATTCGAGACTGCGCTCAACTCAGGTTTGTTCGATGCGATCTACCTCGCCACGCCCAACTGGCGGCACGCGGAATTCATCATTCCTGCTCTCCGGGCCGGGATCCACGTGTTGACCGAGAAGCCCCTGGAGGTCTCAACCGCCAAGTGCAGAGAGATTCTGAAGGCGGAAGACGAATCCGAGGCGAAGTTGATGGTCGCTTACCGCCTGCACTTCGAGCCCGGAACGCTGAATACAATCGATAAAATTCGTTCCGGAGTCCTGGGAGACGTACATCTCTTTGCATCCACCTTCACGCAGCTCGTCGATCCTGCAAATCACCGCGTCCACAACGGCGAGTTCGCCGGTCCCGTGTTGGACATGGGCCCGTACCCCGTGAATGCCGCGCGTTACGTCTTCGAAGACGAACCGGAGGAAGTGGTGTCGGCCGTGGGCACTAAACATTCTGAGTCGGGATTCGAGCAGGACTTTTTCGACACCGTCGCTGTCACCCTGCGCTTTCCCCGGAATAGACTGGCGCAATTCAGTCTCTCGTATTATGGAAATCCCACAAACTCATTCATTGCCGTGGGACCGAAAGGATCCATCCAGCTCAACCCGGCATACACCTTCGGCACTCCATTGCAGCAGACAATGGTAATCGGCGAAGAAAAGAAAGAAGAGAGTTTTAAAAACGCCGATCAGTTTGGTGGCGAGATGAAGTACTTCTCAAATTGCATCTTGAACAACCAGGATCCCGAGCCCGATGGCGAAGAGGGTTTTGCTGACGTGCGCGTTCTTGAAGGGATTTTGAAGGCGCTTGAGTCCGGCAAACCGACCGCGCTCGAACCCGTCATTTTCGAAACCTTCAGGCGCGAGCGCCGAATCAACACCGAGACGCAGCGCATGTCGCTGAGCGCTGTATCGACTCCGGAACTGGTGCATGCGAGCAACCCCGGACGGGAGGTTGAAAAGAAAGCTAAGAATTGACGGCAGCTTCTTTGATAGATGGTTTCGTGAAAGGGCACGACTTTAGTCGTGCCGAAAAAGCATCAACGCCAAGGGGTTTTAACCCCTGAGGGATTCGGGCTCGCCAGTAAGGACGCTCTGGCTGAATCGGTATGGCAATAGCGCGTTTCTGCGCAGCTCGGTCCGCTTAGATTAATTCGCGCACGGAGTCATGCAGGTTCGTCAATGCGATCTTCGCACGGTTGGGCTCCCCTCGCATCAGCGCCTCGGCAAGCTTTAAGGCCTGCGACGCCGTGATCTTTGCCGGCATGGGCGGAGTGAACTCGTCAACCACCGCCTCCACGAGCAAAGGCCCCGGCCGGCTCAAGGCTGACTCCAACTGAGCGCCGCATTCTTTGGCATCGTCGATGTGAATGGCGTCGATCCCGCAGCCCCGCGCGATCGTGACAAAATCCGCCGGATAAAGATCGCAGGCATATTCGGGATTGCCGAGGAAAACCATCTGCTCCCACTTGATCTGGCCGAGTGTGTTGTTCTTGATGACCACGATCTTGATGTTCAGTTTGTAAGCCGCCACGGTAATCAACTCGCCGAGCAGCATGCTCAATCCGCCGTCCCCGATGATGCAATAGACAGGCCGATCCGGGTAGGCGACGGCAGCCGCGATCGCATAGGGCAGGCCGCAGGCCATCGTGGCAAGATTGCCGGAGCAGCTGTGTTTCTGCCCTCGCAGCGCCGGAACATAGCGCGCCCACCAGGTGGTGATCGTGCCGGAATCCGAGGTTACGATAGCGTTCGCTGGAATCCGCTTGCCCAGTTCCCAGCCCACCACATCGGGCTTCATCGGCTTGTCGGTGCGCGTCCCGCGTTCTTCCATCAACTTCTGCCATTTCGCTTTACCGGCCTGCGCCTTCTCCAGGAAGTGCTTGCTGTGTTGGCTCAACAGGGGGATCAACGCGCGCAGGCATGTCTTGGCATCGGCTACCAGCGCCACGTCTGCGGGATGACGTAAGCTCACACGCTGCGGGTCGATCTCGATCTGCACGCACTTGATCGATCCAGGCTCCGGGAGAAACTCCACGTAGGGGAACGATGAGCCGATGATGAATAGCGTGTCGCAGCTCTCGAGAACGTCTTGCGAGGGCTCGGTGCCCAGCAGACCTATTCCGCCCGTGGTGTAAGGACTGTCGTCCGGAACCGCGGCTTTCCCGAGCAACGCCTTGACAATCGGCGCGCCCAGGATCTCGGCGACCCGCTCCAACTCATCCGTCGCGCGCAGCGCGCCTTGTCCGGCGAGGATGGCGATCTTTTTGCCCCGGTTCAGGATGTCGGCCGCATGTTCGAGGTCCACCTGGGCCGGCGTATGTTCAGGCCACGCCGGGGTTGCTGTGGTGTGATGCAGCGGATTTCGCGGGGAGCGGCCTTGCTTGATCGGCGCGACCTGCACATCGACCGGCAATGTCAAATGCGCAACACCGCGTTTGGACAAGGCAGAACGGATCGCAAGATCCGTGAGGCTTTCCACGTGCGCGCCGTTCATCACGCGTTCGTTGTAGATCGCAACATCGATAAACAGTTTATCCAGGGCCACGTCCTGTTGGGTGAGTGTCCCGATCAGATCGCTGTGCTGCATTCCCGTAATTGCCAGCACCGGCGCGCCGTCCATCTTGGCGTCGTACAGTCCATTGAGCAGGTGGATGCCGCCAGGGCCCGACGTGGCAATACAAACGCCGAGGCGACCCGTGAATTTCGCATAGGCGCAAGCCATGAATGCGGCCGATTCCTCGTGCCGCACATGAATGAACCGAATGTGCTCCTTATTTTTGCGGAGTGCTTCGAAAACGCCGTTGATGCCGTCACCGGGCAGGCCAAAAATCGTGTCAACGCCCCATTCCATCAAGCGTTCAACGAGCAAATCAGAAGCGTTCATGGCGAGAACCTCGGGTCGCTATTGCTCACCGGCCAAAGCGTGCCGGGTGCGTTCGAGCAGCAAGTCTCTGGCGCGTTCAAGACTGTGTCTTCGCGAGGCGCTAAGCCGTTTTCCGGCGTACGCCATATAGACAGTGAGTACGCGCAGACCCGCTGTGGGGCCGCCGGAGGTGAATTCCTTCGACGACAATAGATCCGCCACCGTCTTCGGGGGTTTTGCCAGGATTCTGGAGAGTAACTTGCCAGTAGGGGTGTCCATAAGCCCTCTTCGCGATTCGCTGCACTGCCCTTTTGCAGCTTTCTTCGCAGTTGGATTGATTCGTTCGGCAATGCTTGTCAGCCTGTGATCGACGCGCCCCTCTCCGTGAATCGTCGCGTCAAGGGTGCCGCATCCTGGTCGTGCCCCAGCACCTCGGCAAATTGACGCAGCGTGCCGTAGACGGCAATCTCGTAATGCTCAATGCGCTGCCTGGAGTACGTAAATGATCCAATGGGTTGCGAACCCCAACCGTCGTCAGGCTGCGGCCCGCAATGCGCGCTCGTTTACCTTCCGCGAGATTTCCGTTAGCTCCTTGTCTGCCGCTTTCTCTTCCTTGAGAGTCTCCTCAAGCAACTGAGCTATCTCCGGCTGACTGAGATCCTCTGCGTATGTGCGCACGGTTCCGTATGCCGCCATCTCGTAGTGTTCTACTCTCTGCGCTGCCGCGATGATGGCCACGTCGCGAATATCGCCGGCGGCGGTTTCATGCAGAATCTCAGAGCCTTCGGCCAGAATGCCCTTCATGCCATCGCACATCATGCTTTTGGGGCTCTTACCAAGAATCTTGAAGGCCTTTTCCAGGCGTTCGACGTGGCCCTCAGTCTCCTTCAGCTGATGCTCGAAAGCGCTCTTCAGTTCCACTGACTGCGCAGCTTCGATCAGCTTGGGAAGAGTTTTCGTGATTTGCTTTCCCGCCGAGAGCAGGTCCCGCAACTCCTCAACGAACAATTGCTCAACTGTAGTGAATACCATCTATCTTTACCCTTCTATGCACAAAAATGACGTACCTGTCGTGATGTGATGCAGCCTTCTCCTGGCTTGTTGCTTTTCAATGGCCTGGGGCGATGATTGGCTTCTCAGGAAGCAACCACTGGGTTTAACGTGAGACTTCCCTATGCCGACGCGGCCATTTTCTCGCCACCTACTTCCTTTGGATGCGTGCGCAGGCGCAGTCGTCAATCAATCTGCACCCAATCTGCATCCAATTCATACGAAATGTGAGTGGGGCATATCGAATGCAGGGTTTGGCCGGCAAGGTCGCCGTTGTTACCGGAGCCGGAACCGGAATCGGCCAGGGAATCGCTAAGCGGCTCGGGTCCGAGGGCGCCAGAGAGGCCTGATGCGGAGTTATCACGAGCAATAAGGCTATGGCGGCGAGCATCAAAGGCGCGCGCTTTCAGGGCTCACACCTTTAGCTTTTGTCTGATCTCAAGCATCTTCCGCCACGGATCGCTCCGCAGCCGCGTCCGCCATTTTTGGAAGTCAGAGACGTGAAAAGCCGGCGCTTTCGCCGAATCCAGCTCCTTCCATGCCAGCGGCACCGCTACCGGCATTCCCGGGCGCGCGCGCGGCGAATATGGGGCTACCGAGGTCGCCTCGCGGTCGTTGCGAAGGTAGTCAAGGTAAATGCGATTTTTTCGCGCCGCCTTGGTCATCTTCGTTACGTAGAGTTCCGGCTTCTCGTGCTCCAGCTCCAGCACCATCCGGTGCGCAAATTCCTTCACTGCAGGCCACTCATGATCCGGGCGAATCGGCGCAACAACGTGAAGCCCCTTGCCGCCGGTGCTTTTCACAAAGCTTTCGAGACCCACTTTTTTCAGCGTGGCCTTCAGCTCAAGCGCGGTCTGGGCCAGCGTCTTCCATCCGATCGCCGCATCTGGGTCGAGATCGAACACGATCCGATCCGGAGTGTCCAGCGATTCGTTGTGCGAACCCCAGGGGTGAATCTCGAGCACTCCCATTTGCGCCAGTCCCAGCAATCCCTCGCTCGAGTCCACCGTGAGGTAGGCTTCTCGCTCCTTGTTTTTTCGGTTCGGAACCGCAATGGTTTTCACGCCGGTTGGCAGTCCCGCCCCAACATGCTTTTGAAAGAAGCAGGCTTTGCCAATGCCGTCCGGGCAGCGCACCACGCTGATGGGCCGGTCGGCGATATGCAGAAGCATATGCTCGGCGACCGCCATGTAATACTCTGCGAGTTGCTGCTTCGTCACGCCGCTCTCCGGGTCCAGCACCTTGTCGGGATGCGTGATTGCCAGGTCCTTCAACCCCGTCGCATTCTTTTCCTGGCGCCTGCCACTCGACTTCGCACTCTTCTGCGTCGGCGATGGACTCTCGGCTTCGCTCTGCCCAACCGCGGTCTCCCGCACCACTTCGCGCGCAGGCTTGTCTTCGCGCAGACCTTTGAACGCCGCCTGCCGGACGAGATTGTCACGCGTCCATGTGGCAAATGCGACTTCGGCGACAAGCTCCGGTTTGACCCAAATCGCGCTACGACGCTCCTCGCGTGGAACGTCGACGAACGAGGAATCTTTTTGCTTCAATCGCTCCAGGCGGGCACGAATCATCCCGTGGATCTTTTGTGTAAATCCAGTTCCGGCGCGTCCGGCGTAGCGAAGCTTTCCTTTCTCGTAGTAGCCCAGCAGCAGGGCGCCAATCCCGGAACCTCCCTTCGACGGCAAGGTGTATCCGCCGATGACAAATTCCTGTTCCAGACGGCACTTCAGCTTGAGCCACGCACCACTGCGCCCGGAAGTATATTTGGCTGACTTGAGCTTCGACACAATGCCTTCCGCTCCTAGCGCGCATGCCTTCTCAAAAACCTCGTTGCCGTCGGCTTCAATGTCTTCGCTCAATTTCAATGGTGATTTGCCGCCGGCGCTTCGCAGCAAGCCTTCGAGAATTCGCTTTCGGTCCGCCAGCGGCAGCCCACGCAGATTGTGCCCGTTCAGATGCAGCAGGTCGAATGCAAAATACGTGATGTATCGCTGCCGGCCTTCTTGAAACGCTGCCTGCAGATCGGCAAAGCTGCTCACGCCGCGGTTGTCGAGAGCGACCGCTTCGCCGTCGAGAATAGCACTCTCCACGTTGAGCTGCGCCGCCGCAGCCGCAAAGTCCGGCATGCGGGCCGTCCAGTCGAGTCCTTTGCGAGTCAGCAGCTTCGCCGTCCGATTTTTCGCTGCTTTCCTATCGTCAGACTGGATAAGGACCTGAATCCTGTAGCCGTCCAGCTTCAACTCATGCAGCCAGCCATCGCCTTGCGGGGCAGAAGCTGTCTGCTGCGCGAGTTGCGGCGCAATGAAGCCCGGAAACCGCTCGCGCGGAATATTCTTGAGGTTTGGCGCGCGCATAGTGCGCTTGTTTGCAGACGGAGCGGAAAGGGAAGCCGGACCTGATTCCTTCGGCTCTGATTTCTTCTTGCGTGTAGTTGGTCCTGCGCTGTTTTCCGCCCCGCGCGCCGAATTCCACACGCGGTCACTGCTCTCTGCAATCTCATCCATTGTCCGGCCGCTGACCGCGCTGTCCGGCGCTTCATCGATGATGGCGGCTGCAGAACTCTCTCGCGCGAACTTGTCTCTTTCCTTGATCAGGAGCCAATTGGTTTTTTTCGACCCGCCGGCAGGGCCATGCATGCGTACAAGAACCCAATTGCCCTTGAGTTTTTTTCCGTGCAGTTCAAACTTGAGCTCGCCGTCGATCAGCCCCTGTTCCGCGTCGCCGTGCGGGATCCACTCACCTTCATCCCACACCATCACGGTCCCGCCGCCGTACTGCCCTTTCGGAATCGTTCCTTCGAAGCCGGCGTACTCCCACGGGTGGTCCTCAACCTGCACAGCGAGCCGTTTATCGCCGGGATAGTAGCTCGGGCCCTTGGTCACAGCCCAGCTCTTTAGAACTCCGTCCAGCCCCAGTCTGAAGTCGTAATGCAACCGCGTAGCCGCATGTTTCTGCACCACGAACGGCAGCGCTTTAGCCGCGCCCGCTGCTCGCGGTTTGCTTTTGGCGCCTTGCGGCTCCGCGGTCACGCTGAAGTCGCGCATCGATTGGTAGTGCGCCAGTGGACGGCCCGTCCCAGAGGCTCGAGCAGATTTCGGTTTTCGTGCGGCGGCCATAGCTTATGCAGCCCGATGCTTGCGCTTGCTTGCACCCACCAAAACCGGGCCCTTCCGCGTCGCGCTTGCGGCTTTTGCTCCGCGTCGCTCGCTGGCCACGGGTTTCTTGGCCTTCGACACGCTTTGCCGCAACGCATCCATGAGATTGATGACCTTGGTCGGTTTCGCTCCTTCTTCCTCGAGCGGCAACGGGACGTTCTTTTGTTTCGCTTCGATCAACTCGTGCAATGCGGCCTCGTAATCGTCCTTGAA
>Ga0182024_10025227_pt1 | contig 10512 bp, 10 predicted proteins | sample P32metaG_FD_120480 | JGI IMG/M metagenome (GOLD analysis project Ga0182024, IMG submission 120480) | Permafrost microbial communities from Stordalen Mire, Sweden - P3-2 metaG (Illumina Assembly) | ecosystem: Environmental > Terrestrial > Soil > Wetlands > Permafrost | place: Sweden: Stordalen...
CGACCTCGATCTTGACCTACTTCAAGATATGGCTGGTCGGGGGCTTTTCCTTGTGCCGCCGAAGCAAGAAGTAGATCACAACACCGGCAATTACCACAAAAGGAGCACCAAGGATAAACCAGCTGTTCCACGGGATTTCCATACTTTCACCTCGTCAGCGCGATGGGCAGCAAACCTCCGCCCATTTCGCCCTTGCCAATCGGCGCAAGGATTTCGTAGCGCCCCAGCTTGGTACCCGACGAGATGGACATAGGTGTGTTTGAATGATTGTACTTCAGCGAGGCGCACGGCAGGTTGCTGCATACGCTAGGACCAATAGTGCTGCACTTGATTCCTCCCCACTACCGTGCGCCCTATGCGGCAACCTCCCCGGTCACGTGCTCGCGTTTGCAGCTTTTCGGTCGTAGCCAGCTTGAGCCATTCCTCCCGACGCTATAATTCTTGCGGACTGCCCTTCCACGCACAAACGCATGATCGAAGTCATCTGGCAAGAGCGAAGGTACGTCGTTTTTGAGCGGGATTTGAAGGAACGTATGGAACCTGTTGAGAAGCTCCAAGACGAGGACCCGCCACCAGTCTTGCTTTGAATCGGTGGGCTAGGCTCTGCATATTGCGGCATCACACCCAGCCCAAATTGCGCAACGCGACTGATCTCCATGAAACCGAGGGGATTGAGCATCGGGCTTTGTCTTGCTCCAATCCGGCGCAAGAAGCATGGGAAACCGCAAGGTACGCGCTGTCGTTACCACTAATTTCGGTTGCCGGGAAAGAACAGATTGGCATCCCGAGGGCAGCCCCGAAGCTATGGAGGCGATGGAAGCCCTTATACAGAGGCAGACGGATATGTTCTCGATTGATTGGGAAGAACGGGACGACGACCAAGCGGACGGAAGTAGTTAGAAAGACAGGGCCCTACACAGCATCGGGGCTGACCTTGCCGCCGTACACTTCCCGTCAGTCCCTTTGGATCTGTTCCAGATACTTCGCTAGGTTGTAAATTCGTACCCGTCCGATATCCCTGTCGCGAGTGATTTCTGAAAACACTGGCCCCCAGACCGGCATTTCACGGGTTCCGTGCGTGATGCCGGCCTGCTCTTCTCCAGAAATGATCTTCTGGACACGCTGTAAAGGAAACCGCCCTCCATTGCGCATGGCGATGTGCGTCAGGTCGGGGACACTCGCTTTGACCGAGGCCGCCATGGGACCATCCCCCTTGCCGCCGTGCCCATGACAGACGGCACAATACGCTTTAAAGAGCGCCGGTCCCTGCATCAGACCGGGCTGAACATCCGGAGCGTTTACGGCATTCTGCTGAGCGACCACAGGGTGGGAAACCATCAATCCTGCTGCGATGAGAATGGCAACGCTTGCTTTCATCTCACCTCGCCTCACCTCTGGTCCGGCCGTTAGATTTCCTCTTGTATTGCGGACTCTACTCAAAAAACTGGATTGTCAAAGGGCGGCGTCGCGAAGCCAACGGCAGGAGGGACCGCTTGACGCCATCACTTTGTGCGTTTCAGCGTTGCACGTTCAATCGCGACGTGCTCTATTCGGCGTGTTCTGTCCCAGCTGCCGTCCGATTTTTGGCTGCCGCCCTTGATTTGTTCCAGCCTATAAGTTTGTCTCCAAAATGGAATTGAACAGCGATCTCGGCTGTGCATTTAGATCGCCAGCGCGCTCGCCGCGCGTTGTCACTGAATCGGCTTCAATTCCCTTGTTTGTTATTTCTAACGATTGCGTGACGCCTGGCCGAATCACCCACCACCTGCGTTCCATCACGCACCCTGTTTCCACTTGCGCCGCTGCGCACGCGTGAGTTTGTGCCAATGTTCGGCTAATCACCTTACCTTCGGGGCTGGCGGATTGCGGCTTTTGGTTACAGCCTCGTTCCTGGAACAAGCCGAAGAGATTCTTGAAGCGCGGATCTCAGACGACCTTCTCGCCCAGGCCGAGGCAGCAGATCCGATTGAACCCGTTCAGGGCGAAGACCGGGACGAAGGCGTCGGAGCCGAAGATGTCTAGAGCAAGCGTCAACGAAACAGTGCTGGCGCGGGAATAAAGTACGATGCCGCAGTCGCACTCCGCTTCCGCTCAAACAACTCCCGCCTACCCTCGTACTGCGAATACTTCGGATTCCGTACCCTGAAGCGGGTGACTGTTTGTAGCGGTGATTCGAGCCTCGGGGAGAAATTAAAAAGGCCAGTATTGACCGCTGGCCCTGCCTTTCAAACTGTGTTGTGGGACCGCTGTTAGTCCATACCGCCTCAACGTCTCCAACGACGCGCGTCGAGACTAGCGAGGATAGAATAGATAATTACTCGATGGAAAAATGCGTTTATTGCGGTATAGAAACGCTGCTATACGTAAACGAGCGTCCTGTCTGCCCAGAGTGCTCGCATGATCTAGAATCCGCAGCGCCCAAAAATCCACTAACAATGGAACGTCTCCAAGAGGTCGCTAGAGAATTTGGCCTCAATCCTGATCTGCCGAGAACCGAACTGATCGACGCAATAGCCGAGGCCGCGATTAAGGCACTCAAACAAGGAAAGCAGAAGGCGGAATAAAGCCGGGCGCTGAATCACCTTCCCTGATCCAACACCCGGCCCGGGCCACAGGAGAGGAGCGGTCCAGTAGGATTCTATCAACAAAAGGTAAATGAGCCGACGCTAGCGGAGGTTCCCACACGGCGCCAACGCCGGCCTAGAGCCGTTGGAATCAGGTGTGTAACGGCTCGGGTTGATTCTACATCCGTCACCTAGCGCTGGACAGTCCCGAACCTTAGCAGCGCAGCGAACCCACACGGCACCAAGACAGCCCCGCATATTGCGGCTCCAAACAAGCCGATGTAATCATGCTCGCTCCCCGACGTACCAGGGCGCGCTCACTGTAAAGATACGTTCATTGCCGCGGGCGAGCAGCACCCATTCCAGAAGCCGCCCACGCTGATTGTGGAGAAAATATGCATACCATTTGTCTTCCACAAGCTCGGGTATCCGTACTGAAAACGTCGCGACCCGCCGACGAATTCGGAACGGTTTACATGAAACGTGTGGCTACGGCCAAAACTCGCACGGAAGCGGTCGTCAGGAATGCGCCCTTGGCCGCCTGTCGCGGGCCGTGCTCGGCTGGCTTGTTGCTGGCTCCGAGCTTGTTGCTGTTGCTGTGCCGGCCTAGCCTGCTGCTGGTGCTACTCTGGTTGCTTCTCCTGTTCGCGTTGTCCCTGCGCGTAGACGGAAGCGATAGTTCCGGGAAGCAAGAACACACTTGCTGTAGTTAGAACTTTAATTCTTTTCATGAGGGTTGCCTCGCTTGCAAACTCATTGTGAGGTGATGCAACTCGAAGTCCGCGCTGGATGGCCAATCGAACCCTGTCGCCAAATTGCTCAGGAGGACTAGCCACTCGCAGATCGAAATAGCTGCGGGTAAAAGTGGAATCTTCGTCAAAGCAAAAACGCCGCAGGACAGCGCGGAACATCTGCCGTGATTGCGGTTTGCGAGGAATGGGATCCAGGTGGTCCGGGCAGCGGCTGCACCTGAAACGCAGGCGTGGCCTTGCCGAGGCGCAGAGTCGACGCTGCACAACAGATACCGGGGGACGGACCTGGGTTCATTGTGTCGCAGTCCGGAGGAAACGAAGGACTGGGTTCGCAATCCCAGCAAATACGGTCCGGGATGTCTACCGGCAGTTGCGAAAAGATGGCCACGTACGTCGCGGAGAAATCGGTGTATACACATCACGCCCGTGATGGCCAAGGGTCTGTCTCTGGCGCGCAGTCGCGGCGTTATTCTCGCGGACGTGGAACCGGCCGGACCGGCTGATCGAGCCGGCATCGATGCCGTGAATACTTCCCCGGTAGCGTTCGTAGACGCGCTACGCTCGGAGCTTGACGGCATGAAGCCAGGTGACCCCGTGGTACTTCAAATTGAGCGAGAGGCCGGTTTCAATACGTCGCCTTCGAACTCGATCACTAGCGGTACCAGAGAATTCGCGCACATTCGAGCGGAACTGTCGCCAGGGGATAATAGGGCACAATGCGCGGTGTGAACTCGCCCGCAGCTCGGTCGGCCGAAACCGAGGCGCCGTAATGATGTGCATTGGAAGCGCCCACCAGCGGCGCGCCCCGTTTCATCTCTATGACTTCGGGGCTGCGACCAGCCGTGGCATCACCAAATAACTCGACTCGAACTGCTTCCGGGTTCAGTTCATCTAGATAAACCTGTGCAGTGAAGACGTGATGTGCTCCATTGGAGACTACATCCAGCGAGCCAAAGCGCAGCCGGGGCCAATGCTCTTCGACGGCTTTGCGCCATTGCACCAGGCCCGCCATGGCGGTCCCAGCGTCGTTAGATCTTTGGCAGTACGCTTTCGCCCGTGCAACATAATGATTCTCGACATACTCTCTGACCGCGCGGTTCGCGGAAAAATGCGGCGTTAGACGCGACATGCTCTCGCGTACGCGCTCGATCCAAGTAAACGGAACGCCCGCCTGATCCCGCGTGTAGAACATGGGGATGACCTCCTCTTCCAGCAGCGAATAAAGCTGTGTGGCGTCCTGGTGGTCCCACGCCGGATCGGAATCGTGCTCCCGACCGTCCCCGATCGCCCATCCCACTTCCCGCGAGTATGCCTCCGCCCACCAGCCGTCCAGTTCCGAAAGATTCAGTCCGCCGTTAACGAGCACCTTCATACCGCTGGTTCCGCTGGCTTCCCAAGGCCGCCTCGGAGTGTTCAGCCATAGGTCTACGCCGCGGACCAGATGCTCGGTCATCTGCATGTCGTAATCGGCCAGAAACGCCACGTGCTCGCGCGCGGGGGTAGTGCGGATGAACTGAATCCACTGCCGGATCATTTCTTGACCGTCGAGGTCCTGGGGATGGGCTTTGCCCGCTACCACAAGCTGAACGGGCCGTTCGCGGTTCGTCAACATGCGCAGCAAACGCTCCGGGTCATGCAGCAGCAGGTTGGGGCGCTTGTACGTGGCAAAGCGGCGAGCAAAACCGATGGTCAGGGTATCGGGGTCGAAGAGGTGGACGGCCCGCTCGACTTCTTCAGGAGATGCCCCGTGTCCGGCAAACTGGCGCGCGAGATACTTCCTTACGTAGTCGACAAGCTCTCTGCGGCTCTCAGTGCGCATTTTCCAGAGGTCCGCCGCGGGGACGGAGTTCAGAGCCCCGGCCAGTTCCTCGAGATCTCCACGCCACCGGTCCTTGCCACCGGCCACAGTCCAGATATGGTCCGCCGCATCCGAATCCCACGTCGGGACATGAACGCCATTGGTCACATGGCCAATCGGCACCTCGGCTTGAGGCCAGCGCGGAAACAAAGGCTGGAACAACCGGCGGCTGACTTCGCCGTGCAGCCGGCTCACAGCGTTCACAGCACCGCTGCCGCGAATAGCCAGGTACGCCATGTTGAAGGGCTCGGAATCGTCCTCCGGATTCAGCCGCCCGAGTGCCATGAATTGCGAGAAGGGTATGCCCAGCCGTTCTTCCGCATACCGGCGGACATGCCGGTCCATAAGAACCCGCGAGAAGCGGTCAAAGCCTGCTTCGATGGGCGTGTGGGTGGTGAAGAGGTTCCCCGCGCGCGTTACGGCAAGGGCCACATCGAATGGCTGCTTGGTCTGCTGCATGAAATCGCGGGCGCGTTCCAACACCGCGAAGGCGGCGTGGCCCTCGTTGAGATGGCAGACCTCCGGATGAAGGCCCAGCGCACGCAGCAACCGCCAGCCGCCGATGCCAAGGATCCGTTCCTGTTGAAGCCGGGTTTCCGGGCCGCCGCTGTATAATTCTGCCGTAAAACCGCGGTAATCGGGCAGGTTGGCCGGGTCGTTGGAATCGAGCAAGAACAGCCGCGCGCGTCCGACGCGCACTTCCCAGGTGCGGAGCCAAAGCCGCACCCCAGGCAAATGAATAGAAAACCGCAGCCATTCCCCATTAGGATCCCGGAGCGGAGAAATCGGCAACTGGGTGGGATCGTTGTATGGGTAGAGCGCCTCCTGATGGCCGTCGGCGTCGATGCGCTGGCGGAAATAACCCTGCTGATATAGAAGTCCAACGCAGTAAACGGGAACGCCGAGGTCGCTGGCAGCTTTGAGCTGGTCGCCGGCGACGTTGCCGAGACCACCGGAATAAATCGGCAGCGCATCGCTCAGCATGAATTCCATGCTGAAGTATGCGACCGCACTGATCGGCGAAGCAGGAAACGCCGTTTGGAACCAATGCGGACGCGTATTGTGATATTCGTAGTAACGGAGCACCTTCTCCAACTTGTCGCGGAACGCCGCATCCGCCAGGCAGGCGCTTATTTTGTCGCTCGAAACCGTCTGAAGGATCACCCATGCGTTATGCGTGAGCGCCCACAGCTCGGGATCGAGGTGAGTCCATAACTCGTCCGCTGCATGGTTCCACGACCAGCGGAGGTCTAGCGCAAGATCGCGAAGACCGTTCCTCAGTTGTTCCGTGTTCAACTTTTCTCCTTCGGTTCATTTTCCCTTGGCGTGATCGTCGGCCTTTGCGTCTGGAGGAAGGGACGGTCCCCTCGGCGCGGGTTTGCCAGCAAGCCGTATCATGCTTCGTTGAGCAGCCTTGCTGCCGGTTCTGTACGCTCCTCTAGATCTCGCTGAAACACAATGTAACGGTCGTCTCGCCAGATAACTTCGGCCATGCGCACATATGTGGAAGGGCGGTCGGCGACAATTACGGAGCCAGGAGGAATACGCTGAAGTAGGTTATGGCCAAAAAGCTGGACAGCGCAGATCTCTTCACGAAGTATCAAGTCTCGCGCAAATTCCATTCCAGCTTACCGCCAGCGTTTCGATCGCGAATTTAGAACAACTTTAAGTAGTGTATTGGATGGGCAAGACGAAAACCATCCCTAAACCCAGGTAGTTTTCCGACGGATCTGCTGGTACGCGTAAAATGGCCCCCCCGTAAAATGGGGCCCCCGGCTCTAAACCGCGCCGAATCGCGCAAAGATCGCAATTTTCAGAGAGTCAACGACCAGGAGATAAATCAGGATTCCGAGAAGCAGGCTACCGACGATCGGGGGCGCAAGCGGGGCCATCAGGATCCCTTTCGTCGCAAGCAAGCCGACCATCGCGAGGTCAGCTCCCGAGGAATACATGCCCACGGGCCGCACCAAAGAAAAGCACGAGCGAGAGGCAACTCGAACCTGGGTTATCATGGAGGCCCTGGAGGTGTTATGCGAGTAAATATCCTGCTGAGTATTAGCGCCTTGCTTGTCGCCGTTATCGTGTTAGCTCAGAGCGAGAGCGATTATCAGGCTTGGATGAAGAGCAACCCCATGAACGTAGGCAGTCTGAACAAGAACATCGCGGCCAAAGATGGTCCAGCTGCCGCAGCCGACGCGGAGAAGTTGGAAGCAACGTTCAAACAGGTCGAGGATTTTTGGAAAAAGCGCGGCGGCGCAGAGGATGCGGTCAATTTCGCGATGAAGGCTCAGTTGGCGGCGGCGGCCATCGCTAAAGATGCATCGGCAGGCAATTTCGATCAAGCTGCTGCTGACGTGAAAAGCTTGCAAGCCAATTGTGGTGGCTGCCACATGGCACACCGAGAGGGAACTGCAGGCTCGTTCAAGATCAAGTGATCAGTGGGTTGGGACGGGACAAGTCCTTGGATCCTTGCTCCATGAGGATGAGAAAATGAAGCAAAGCACGAATCGCATACTAACGACTCATGTTGGCAGCCTGTCAAGACCCAAGGACCTAATTGAGATCCACCGGGAGCAAGCACGAGGCGAGAAGCTCGAACCCACGCTGACGAGTGCCGTCGCCGAGGTAGTGCGGCAGCAGATCGAAACCGGCATAGACATTGTCAACGATGGGGAATTTGGAAAACCCACGTCGGATGAGGTGGACTATGCACCATGGTTGACCTATATTTATCAACGTCTAAGTGGCTTCGAAAGACGGGATCAGCCCTCCGGGGACACGGGCGCAAACTCGGTCTGGGCAAGCAGCAAAGACCATGCGGATTTCGCGGCATTCTACCAAACTGGCGAAGCCGGAATGCCTACGACAGCGGCACGTCCAAATCGGTTCCCGATCAACATAGGGCCGATCCAATACACGGGACACAAGCTGATCCAACGCGACATTCAGAACCTGAAAACGGCTCTCGGAGGCAAGCCAGTCGAAGAAGCTTTTATGACGGCGGGGGTGACCGGTATGACAGTGCCGAGCGAATACTACAAGAACCCGGAGGAGCAAGCTGCCGCCGTCGCGGAGGCTATGCGGGTGGAGTACAAGGCGATTACCGATGCCGGGATTAACGTGCAATTAGATGATCCCCTTATCGTCAATGTATACGAGTGGCAGTTCTCGATGAGCGGAGACATGGCCGCTTTCCGGAAGTGGGCTGAGGCGCACATAGAATTGGTGAACCACGCGCTGGCGGGCATTCCAGAGGATAAGGTTCGATATCACGTCTGCTGGGGCAGTTGGAAAGGGCCGCATAGCACCGACCTGCCGCTCCGGGATATCATCGACCTGGTCCTCAAAGTGAAAGCAAGCCAGTATTCCGTCGAGGCAGCGAACCCGCAGCATGAGCACGAATGGAAGGTTTGGAGAGATGTGAAACTCCCTGTGGGAAAAGCGGTAATTCCGGGCGTGGTGACCCATAAGACGAATGTGCTGGAGCATCCGGAGGTAGTGGCCGATCGCATTCTACGCTACGCCGAGGCAGTGGGCCGAGAGAACGTTATCGCAGGGACGGACTGTGGTCTAGGCGGCCGTATCCATCCGCAGGTGGCCTGGGCAAAGCTACGTGCATTGTCCGCCGGTGCCGCGCATGCCAGCCGTCAGCTCTGGGGCCGAACGACCTCTTCGGTGTAGGGAAACCATCCGTCGCGGACAACTCCAGACCATAATCCGATCGCTTTCAGGTCACGGAGAATGGATTCCTTGCTTGCGTTGTCGAAACGCTGTGTCGCTGGCGAAGGTGCGGTCGTGGCTCCAGGGTTGCCGAAGAGCCGAGTTAGCAGGTTCACAGCAACGGGCTAAAGCACCTACTCGGAGCCTAATGGATGGTTTTATTCACAACAACCTAACCGCTAACCTCTACGCCTTCGCTGCCTGGCCTGCGCCTGGTGCCCGGTAACCGGCGTTTATAGTGAGCGCCTTGTCGGTTTCGGCGACTGTCATCAAAGGAATGGTTTCGATCCGTATGAGACCGCTGGAGGAAGCAGCCAGTGCCAGGGGTTTTCCTCCCTCTGGCTGGACAGAAACTTTATACCCTTCCCCAGTCCGAGGCAAGGGGACAGTTGCATTAACGGGCGGCGAGGCCAGTCAGTCGCCCTTACGGCTGATATCCGGGGAAACGCAAGCCCAACTGCTTCAGGTAGGAGAAGAAAGCGTTATGCGAAAAAAGAAATAGTTGACGCCGGACATGGAGCGCTCGACAAGCTGCTGAGCGAGACGAAAAGAGCTCTATGGGAAGTCGAAAGAGAAGTCTACGGCGATTCTGGCCATGGCGATGATCAAGGACGTTATGAATACCCACGCTTCGCGACGGCTGCGCATCTTGAAGAGCTTCACGACATCCTCTTAGTAGTTCTCGAAGCCGCTCAACTGCCTGAGGCTCGCGCCTCACTCGTAAGTACTTGGCCTGGGTTTACGTCCGCACCGGATGGCCTTCGCCATACGGTCGACGATAATGAAGAGCAGTATTGCCACAGCCCGGCTGTTACATTCTTTGAGCGCTTGATCAAAGCGTTACGCATGAGCGTCCGAGAGGAGATGCTGAGCGAGGAGGCATGGACCCTCGCCAGGCTCGAAGCGATGCTTGAGGACGCGCCCGGCCTCGTTCATGGAAGGGGTGAGCCACTAAATAACGAAATGGACCTTCAACGGATTATGTGCGATTACCTGGGTGCCTGCTTTCCAGATTTCCGACCCGACCCACAGATTGGCGGAACGATCAAGAACTTCAAACCGGATTGCGGCATCGCCAGCGTCACGCAGGCCCAAGACAAGGGGGTACCTTCGAAACCCAATACACCCCTGCCAGGGGGAGTCCTTCGAAAACCAAGGGCTGGACGAGGAGGGGGGCACTTTCGAAACCTCCTATCTTCTATCCCCGCACCAAAGCAGCAATTCAACATCTTAGGTTGGCTTTGGGCGACCTTGGTTTCGCTCACTTTTGAAGCCTTTGGTTGACCGGCGCAGCTCCGAACGCGTTAAAGGTCCGCCAGACACCGGTCGACTTTGGCTCGCTGCTCTGTGGCTGGGAGGCCGCGGAGTGCATAACTTCCTTCCTGAATTCGTTGTCATTGGCCCCTCATCCGGATGCCTCCTTCAGTTTCGGATTGCGCCATCCGCCATCTGAAGCGATGAGCGCGTCAGCCTCTTTCGGCGCCCAACTGCCGCGCCAATAGGGGCGAACCCGGTGGTGTGCTTTCAGGACCGGATCGACCACCGCCCACGCGGCCTCTACCGCGGCCTCGCGAGTGAAGAGCGCTCCATCGCCGGCCATAGCATCGCCCAAAAGCCG
>Ga0182024_10025228_pt1 | contig 10511 bp, 11 predicted proteins | sample P32metaG_FD_120480 | JGI IMG/M metagenome (GOLD analysis project Ga0182024, IMG submission 120480) | Permafrost microbial communities from Stordalen Mire, Sweden - P3-2 metaG (Illumina Assembly) | ecosystem: Environmental > Terrestrial > Soil > Wetlands > Permafrost | place: Sweden: Stordalen...
GGCGTGAAGGTCTGCTCGCGCTCGAGAACGAGGCCGCCGCACTCGAAGACGAGTTCATGCGCAAGGGAATCCAGCTCGTCATCGACGGCCGCGACACCGACATCATCCGCAAGATTCTCGAGACCGAGATGGCCTTCGTCCAAGAGCGCAACGCCAAGGCCGAAGGTGTCTTCATGTCGATGGGCGGCTTTTCGCCGACGCTCGGCATCATCGGCACCGTCCTCGGCTTGATCGCCATGCTCAAGCAGCTTGGCTCATTGTCGGGTTCGACCAATATCGCCGGCCAGCTCGGCATCGCGACCGCGCAAGCCTTCGTGGCGACGTTCTTCGGCATCGCGCTGGCGAACTTGGTGTGGATTCCGCTGGCGGCCAAGATCAGGGAGCGTGCCGGCGAGCAACTCTTGCTGCGCGAGATCATGGTCGAGGGAATTCTCTCGATCCAGGCCGGCGACAACCCGCGCCTGCTCGAGGAGAAGCTGCATGCGTTCCTCGATCCCGCCGAGCGCGAGACCGAGATCGAAGCCGGCGGCGCGGTCGGCGAGCCCGAGCTTGCCGGAGCCTAGTGGATTCGACTGCGTCGAATCCTTCGCGTTCGCCCTTCGGGCGATCCGCCAGGTTCGGCTTCGGAGGATTTGAGACGTGGCGGTAAGCGGCGCCGAGACGCGCTCGCGTTTGAAACGCGGCGTGCCGCGTCACCCGATGGAAAGCGCGGGCATGCAGCGTTGGCTGCTGACCTACGCCGACGTGATCACGCTGCTCTTGGCGCTCTTCATCATCCTGTTCGCGATCTCGAACGTCTCGAAGGTCAAGTTCCAGCGGTTGGCCACCGCAATCTCGGGCGGCTTCAACAGCGTCGACTCGGAGAACCGCCCGCCCAACGGCGGTGTGATCGGTAATCAGCATGGCCGCACCGACGAAGCGAACATGGGAGCGGTGAAGGCGCAGCTCGACAAGTACATCGCGCGGCAGAACCTGCAGGACAAGGTGCAGACGCACATCGGCCCGCTGGGACTGATCATTACGTTACTGAGCGACAAGACGTACTACGATTCCGGCTCGGCCAATCTTCGGCCCGAGACCAAAGATCTGCTCGATGCCGTCGCGGCGCAGCTCCGGGGAGTGCGCAACGACGTGCGGGTCGAGGGCAATACCGACAGCGTGCCGATCTCGACCCCGCTGTACCCGACGAACTGGGAGCTGTCGGCAGCACGCGCGACCGGGGTCACGCGCTATCTGGTCGAGCACGAAAAGATCGCGCCGACGCGCATCTCGTTCGCGGGCTACGGCCAGTTCCGTCCCGAGTTTCCCAACGACAGCGACGCGCACCGGCAACAGAACCGCCGCGTCGACATTGTCATCCTCAACGGCAAACCGTCACCCGGCGTGGAGAACGGCACTAACCCATGAGCATGCTCTCCCAAGAGGAGATCGACGCCCTCGTCAATCAGCTGGCAGCGCCCGAGCCCGGGCTGCCGGCCGACGTTCGCAAGATCAAATCGTTCGACTTCCGCTTCAACAAGCGGATGGACAAGTTCAGCACCAACCAGCTTCAAACGCTGCGCATGCTGCACGACAACTTCACCCGGCTGCTGAACAACTCGCTGTCGGTGTACCTGCGTACCCGGGTCGAGGCTTCAATCGTCGCCATCGACCAGATCAGCTACGGTGACTTCATCGCGTCGATCGGGCTGCCGTCGATCCTATCGATCTTCTCGATGGATCCGCTGCCGGGTTCGGGGATCGTCCAGGTCGATCTCAACCTGGTCTTCTCGATCATCGACCGATTGCTGGGCGGTCCGGGGTGGTTTCCGCAAAAGTTGCGCGATCTGACCGACATCGAGCGCACCCTGATGCAGCGCTTCATGGCCCGTATGCTCAATAGCTACCGCGAGTCGTGGAACTACCTGCTCACGCTATCGCTCAAGATCGAGGCGCTCGACTCGAACCCGCAGTTCATCCCGCGCATCATCCCGCTCGACCAGATCGTCGCGCTCGTCACCTGCGAGCTCAAGGTCGGCGACATGACCGGGTTGATGAACTTCTGTCTGCCGTATCAAGTGCTGCAGCAGCTCGGCACGCAACTGTCCGACTTCCAATGGTCGCCGAGCGTCGTCTCGGGCCGCGGCATGACGCAGGAAGATATCTCGCAGCTCACGCGCAATGTCGAGCGAGCGCCGGTCGACGTCAAAGTCGAGCTGGGCAAGACCGTCGTCTCGCTGCGCGATTTGATCGCGTTGCAGCCCGGCGATCTCGTCCTGTTCGACAAGCCGGTCGGGGAACCGCTGGCCGTGTGCGTGAACGACCGTGAAAAGTTCAAGGTCTTTCCGGGGGTCAACCGCGATCGGTTGGCCGTCCGCGTGAGCCAGATCGTCGAGAGCGAGGTCTAAGATGTCAGAAGCGCTGCGCCCCATTGCCGACGCCATGTTCGCCTCCGCGGCTTCCGTCCTCGGGACGCTCGCCGGCTGTACCGTGCAAGCGGGTGCGTCGACACCGGTGGCGACCGAGGCATCCCTTCGCGTCGATCCGGCAGTGGTCGCGACGATCACGCGGATTCCGTCGGCCGACGTGATCTTCGTCAGCCGCTATTCCAAGCGCGATCTGGCGCGGATCGTCGAGCTGATGCTCGGCGCACCGAGCGGCGGCGAGCTCGACGCGATGCAGCTGTCGATCGTCTCCGAGACGGTCGCGCAGATCTCGAGCGCGATGGGCGAGGCCATCGCGAGCGATTCCAACCACGATACGACCGGCATCGAGTCGGTGGTCGCGACCGACTCGACCGCCTTCCCCGCACCACCGTTCGCAACGTTCAGCGCGGAGCTCTCGCTCGGTGACGGGTTTGCGACGACGTTGTCGATCGACTTCGACGTTCTCGCGCAGCACCGGCTCGTTCCGCAACATGCCGCCAAGCCCGCCGCGGCAACGGCCGCCACGCGCCGGGTGGGAGAAGGACAGGGGGTCACGTTCTCTCAGATGCAACCGACTCCGATGCGTCCGGCCGCGCTGGGCCAGGCCAACCTCGATCTCGTCCACGACGTTCCGCTCGAGATCTCCGCGGTACTCGGCCAGACCGAGATGTCGCTGCGCGAGGTCGTCTCGATGCAGACCGGCAGCGTGTTCGAGCTCGACAAGCTTTCGACCGAACCGATCGATCTGTACGTCAACAAGATCCTGATCGCGCGCGGCGAGGTCGTCGTGGTCGACGACAAGTTCGCGGTCAAGATCAGCGAGCTCAACCCCGTCGTCGATCGGATTTGATCCGCTGACTTCCGAGCTGGTTCTTCGCTCGATCTGGGCGTTCGCGGTCGTCGGCCTCCTGTTGGTCGGACTGACCTACGTGGTTCGCCTGCTCAATCGTAGCCGCATCGTCGCGGCCACCGGCCGGCGGCTGATCTCCGTCGTCGAGTCGACCCCGCTGGCCCAAAACATGACCGTTCACGTCGTGAAGGTCGGCGACCGATACTACCTGATAGGCGGAGGATCCGCCGGGATTACCCACATCGCCGATGTCCCTGCGGATGTCGTCGAGCCATACATCGAGACGCAACGGAAGGCGCTCGGGGAGCAACGGGATGCCGTGCTCCGCCTGCTGCAAAGATTCCGAACATAACGTGAACCGCCGTCTCCTCGCCATCATCGCCGCGTCGGCCGCCGTTTTCGCCCTCGTGGTCTTCGCCGCGCCCGCGTACGCACAGGGCATTGCGGGACCGTCGAGCCCGACGGTGCCGATCCCGCGCATCAACCTCGGCATCAGCCCCGCGACCAAGCCGTCGGACGTCGCGCTGTCGCTGCAGGTGCTGCTGCTGCTCACCGTCGCCACGCTCGCGCCGACGATGCTGGTGCTGCTGACCTCGTTCACCCGCATCGTGATCGTGCTGTCGTTCGTGCGCACCGCACTGGCGACCCAGCAGATACCGCCCACCCAGGTCCTGGTCGGCCTGTCGCTGCTGCTGACGTTCTTCGTGATGCATCCGGTGATCGAGGACATCAACAAGAACGCGCTTCAGCCGTATCTGGCCAACAAGATCTCCCAGCCCGTCGCCATCGACCGGGCCGCGAAGCCCCTCCGAACGTTCATGTTCAAGCAGACGCGTGAAAAAGACATCGCCCTGTTCTACTCGTTCACCAAGGAGCAGCGGCCGGCCAAGCAAGAGGACGTCCCGACGTACTTGCTCGTGCCCGCCTTCGTGATCAGCGAGCTCAAGACCGCGTTTCAGATCGGCTTCGCGATCTACATTCCGTTCATCATCATCGACATGGTCGTCGCCTCAGTGCTGCTGTCGATGGGCATGATGATGATCCCGCCGGTCATCATCTCGCTCCCATTCAAGATCTTGATCTTCCTCTTGGTCGACGGCTGGAACCTGACCGTCGCCGCGCTTTTCGCGAGTTATCAACGATGACGTACGCGACAGCTCTTTCTCTGGGTCGCGAAGCGATCGTCGTCGCTCTGCTGGTGTGCGCGCCGGCCCTGCTGCTCGGGTTGGCGACGGGGCTCATCGTTTCGGTATTCCAAGCGGTGACCCAGATCCAAGAACCGACGTTGGCCTTCATTCCGAAGATCGTGATCGTCGCGCTGGCGATTCTGCTCTTCGGTCCGTTCATGCTGGCGCTGCTGACCGACTTCACGACGCGCGTCTTCACCGAGATACCGACCTTCGTTCGGTAGGCGGAACGCACGTGCACAGCTTCAACGTGTTCGGGCTGTCGACCGGACAGTTCGAAACGGTGATCCTGGTCCTGGTGCGCATCTCCGCGATGCTCGCGCTCGTCCCGATCTTTTCGCAGACGCAACTGCCGCGACTCACGCGGTTCGGGATCGGCGCGCTGCTCACGCTCATCGTCGTGCGCACCCTCCCGCCGATGGCCCCGCTCGGCGGTTTGGGCGAACTGGTCGTCGCGATCTTGGCCCAGTTCTTCGTGGGGATCGTCTTCGGATTCGTCGCGTTCCTGATCTTCACGGGGATCCAGTTCGCCGGCGAGATCATCGACATTCAGATCGGTTTCGCGGTCGTCAACATCATCAATCCGCTCACTTCGCAGAGCGTCACGGTGATCGGCGAGTTCCAGCTCGCGCTCGCCACGCTGCTCTACTTGGCTGCCGACGCGCACCACGTGCTCATCGCCGGAATGGTCGGCTCGTTCACCCTCGTGCCGCTGCCGTTCGCCGGCGCGCCGCAACTCGTCGCGGGTGACGTGGTCCTGTTCTTCACCCAGGCGCTGTTCACCGTGTTCCAGATCGCCGCGCCGGTCGCGGTCGCACTGTTCCTGGTGAACGTGATGCTCGGCTTGATGGCGCGCGTGGCACCGCAGATGAACGTGTTCATCGTCGGCTTCCCGATCCAGATCTCGGTCGGGCTGATCATGCTGATCGTGACGATTCCGCTGGTCGGCGCCGTGTTTCCGTCGCTGGTCGACACGTCGTCACGCCAGATGGACACCGTCTTACGCGCGATGGGGCCCCAGACCTCACCGCTGCCGAGCCCGACGCCGTAATGGCACGCCCCGACGCTACCGAAAAGGCCACTCCGAAACGGAAACGCGAGGCTCGTCAGCGCGGTCAAGTCGCGCGCTCGCAGGACATCGGCGGCTCGGCGATCTTCCTGGCGATCATCGTCGCGTTGCACGTCGGCTTCCTGGCCGCAATCGACACCGGCGCGCAGGCGTTCATGGTCGCCCTGACCCACGCCGGGTCGCGCGACGAGATCACGATCCGCTCGGTCGGCGGACTGTTCGCGCGCGCGGCGATGCCCTACGCGCCGTTGCTCGGGATGGCATTCGCGGCGGCGCTCGTGCTCGCCGTCGTCGCCAACGTGTTGCAGTTCGGCATCCTGTTCGCCCCCGGACTGATCGCGCCGAAGTTCAGCAAGCTCAACCCGTTATCGGGTCTCCAGCGGATTTTCTTCTCGGCCCAGACCCTCGTCCAGTTCGCCAAGCAGTTGCTCAAGCTGAGCATCGTGATCTTGATCTGCTGGTTCGGCGTGAAGGACAACGTCACGATGCTCTACGCGCTTGCGCACGCCGCGCCGCGTGACATCATCATTGCCGTCGAAGGGATCGTCTTCTGGATCGGCGTCAAGGTCGGTATCCTGCTCCTGCTGCTCGGCTGCGCCGACTACTTCTGGGAGCGCCGCCGGCTCGAGCAGTCGTTGAAGATGACCAAGACCGAGGTCCGCGACGAATATCGTCAATCCGAAGGAAACCCCGAAGCGAAGAACGCGCTACGGCAGCGCCAGCGCGCGATGGCTCGCAAGCGCATGATGGCGGCCGTCCCGAAGGCGACCGTCGTCGTCACCAACCCGACCCACTACGCCGTCGCGCTGCTGTGGGACGAGCTCACGATGGAAGCGCCGCTGCTGGTCGCCAAAGGGGCGGACCTCATCGCGCTCCACATTCGCGCGCTGGCCAAAGAGCACGACGTACCGATTCTGGAGAACGCGCCGCTCGCGCGCACGCTGTACGCGAAGGTCGAGCTCGATTCACCCGTCCCGCCCGACTTTTATGCGGCCGTCGCGCAGGTCATCGCTTTCGTCTACAAACTCAAACGCAAGATCATCGCCTAGCGGGGACTCTGCTCCCTTACGCGAGCCTTACAGTTGCTGGCCCGGGCGCCCCCTCCGACAAGCTCAGGGCTCACGATGACACGGCTCCAGGCTCACGCCTGGGTGGCGAATGGCCGAAGCTAATACTAACGTGGAGACCGTGAGCTAGTGGCTACGGCCGCTCAGGCACGTCCGAGCTTGCTCGATAGACTCGCCTCGACTTCCCATGCGTGGGTGGCCGCGGCGTCGGTCGTGCTCGTCGTGCTGATGATCGTGCCGGTGCCCCCGTGGGTTCTCGACTTATTGCTGTCGGTGAACATCACGCTGGCGCTGATCATTCTCTTGGTGACGCTCTACACCGAGAACGCGTTGGCGTTCAGCGTCTTTCCCACGTTGTTGCTGATCGTAACGCTTTTTCGTCTCTCGCTGAACATTACCGGAACGCGCTCGATCTTGCTGCACGGTTACGCGGGGCAAGTGATCGAGGCCTTCGGGAACGTCGTCGTCGGCGGCAACTACGCCGTCGGCATCGTGATCTTCGCGATCCTGATCGTCATCCAGTTCGTCGTCATCACCAACGGTGCCGGGCGCGTCGCCGAGGTCGCCGCACGTTTCACCCTCGACGCGATGCCGGGCAAGCAGCTCGCGGTCGACGCGGATCTCAATGCGGGCCTGATCACCGAGGCGGAAGCCCGTCAACGCCGCAAGGACATTCAGCGCGCGGCCGACTTCTACGGCGCGATGGACGGTGCGTCCAAGTTCGTTCGCGGCGACGCGATCGCCGCCGTCATCATCGTCTTCGTCAACATCATCGGCGGCTTCGTCATCGGCGTCGCGCAGCAGGGGATGTCGATCCTCGAAGCGCTGCAACGCTACACGCTGCTGACGATCGGTGAAGGGATCGTCACCCAGATCCCGGCCCTGCTGATCTCGACCGCGACCGGCATCATCGTCACCCGCGCCGCATCCGAAGGTTCGTTCGGACACGATCTGTCGCGCCAGCTCGTCCAGGAACCGCGCGCACTGTTGATCGCGGGCGTGCTGCTGGTGCTGTTCGGTTTCTTCGGATTACCGCCGTTGTTCATGTTCATCATGGCGACGATCGTGCTCGCGCTCTGGCTGCGCGGCCGCAATGCCGCAAAAGTCGCCGCCCTAAAAGCCGCCAATGGCGCCGCGCGCGGAGGCACTGCCGGTGCCCAAGGCGGTGCGAACGCGCCCGCGACCAAGCCCGCCGAGTCGGTCGTGCCGCTGCTGTCGTACGATCCGATGGAGCTCGAGATCGGCTTCGGTTTGATCCCGCTGGTCGATGTCTCGCAGGGCGGCGATCTGCTCGAACGCATCACGATGATTCGCCGTCACGCGGCGCGCGAGCTCGGTATTGTCGTTCCGCCGATTCGCGTGCGCGACAACCTGCAGCTCAAGCCGTCAACCTACGTGGTAAAGATCTACGGCCTCGAAGTTACCCGCGCCGAAGTGATGGTCTCGCGCCTGCTGGCGATGAATCCGGGCACGGTCACGGGCGCGATCGACGGGATACCGACGACCGAGCCGGCGTTCGGCTTGCCCGCGCTGTGGATCGCCGATGGCGGCCGTACCGATGCGGAAATGGCCGGCTACACGGTCATCGATCCGACGTCGGTCATCGCGACGCATCTCACCGAGATCATCAAGACGCATGCGCCTGATCTGCTCGGACGCCAAGAAACCTCGGCACTGCTCGACAACGTCAAACAGCACTACCCGGTCGTGGTCGAGGAGCTGATCCCCAACCTGCTCACGGTCGGCGAAGTGCAGCGGGTGCTGCAGAATCTTCTGCGCGAGCGGATCCCGATTCGCAACTTGTTGCTGATCCTCGAGAACCTGGCCGACGGCGCGCGCGCCTCGAAGGACATCGACTATCTGACCGAACGCGTCCGGGCGGCGATGAATCGTCACATCTGTGCCGAGTACGCGGAGAGCGGCTTGCTGTCGGTCATCACCGTGGATCCGCGCCTCGAGACGCTGCTCGGCGAAGCGGTCCGGCGCGGCGAGGACGCCTACGCGCTGCTCGATCCGGCCACGGTCGCAAAGATCTACGGTTCGTTGACCAAGCAAATCCAGGCCGCGCAGCAAGGCGGGCTCCAGCCGGTCGTGCTGACCTCGCCGGGCACGCGGCTCGCGCTCAAGCGTTTGACCGAGCGCGCCGCGCCGTCACTGGTCGTGCTGTCGTACAGCGAGATCGCGCCGGGGCTGCGCGTCGAGTCGATCGGGCAGGTCTCGACGACCGACGAGCTCGAGCCCGCCGTGGCGGGAGTCTGAGATGCTCTCCCTATTCGGACTCGGCCGCAAGACGATATCGAAGGCGTTCAAGGCGAAGCTGCCCGCGCTCAACAGCTTCGTCGCGCTGGCGATGACCGGCGGCGGTCCGCGCGGCTCGGTTTCCGTCGAAACGGTCGGCGAGCAAAACCTTTCGGTCAGCGTGTTGCCCGGACTCAGAGCCGGCGGCACCGGAATCTTCTCGTACGAGAACAATCAGGGCCGCTTCCGGTTCAGTTCGCGCTGTCTGGAGGTGCGCGCGGCGGCGATCTTCGCGATTCCCGACCGCGTCGAGACGCTGCTGACCTTCTCGGGCGCGAGCGCGCGCACCGCGGTGCGCCTCGATGCCACCGTACCGGCCCAATGGCGGTTCGCGCCCGGCGGTAAGGGCTCAGGCGACTACGTCCGCGCCTCGCTCACCGACATTAGCCGTTCCGGAGCGTCGCTCATCGTCGATCGCGACGTGCACACCGGGACCCTGGTCGAGACGCGCTTTTCGATCGGCACGCTGGCCACACCGGTCGTTGTGCTGGGTGAGGTCATGCGGAGCGAAGCGATCGAATCGACCAAAAAGACCTCACTCGGATTAAGATTTCAAGGCGTAACACCCGACGATGATCGGGCGATCATGGAATTCATCAATAGGCGGCACGCCGAACGGCGCAACCGCGGCTTGGCTTGAGGAGCAAATGCACAGATGAGCGCAAAGCGAGTCCTCATCGTCGATGACGCGGTTGTCATGCGGATGATGATCAAAGGGATCCTGAACAAGAACGGCTACGAGGTCGTCGGCGAGGCGCAGAACGGCCTCGAGGCGGTCGAGAAGTACCGCTCGCTGGTCCCGGATCTGGTGACGATGGACATGGTCATGCCGGAGATGGACGGGATCGCGGCGGTCAAACAGATCGTCGCCGACCATCCCGACGCGCGGATCATCATGTGCACGTCGATGGGTCAGCAGGCGCTGGTCGTCGAGGCGATACAGGCCGGCGCGAAGTCGTTCATTACCAAGCCTTTTCAACCGCCCAAGATCCTGGAGACGATCCAGAAGGTACTGGCTTGAGATGTCGACGCTAATCCTCAACGATCTCCAGCGCGACGCGCTCAAGGAGGTCGGCAACATCGGCGCGGGACACGCTGCGACGGCGCTTTCGCAGTTGCTGAACACGACCGTCAAGCTGTCGGAACCGCGGATCGACGTTCTCAAGTTCCGCGATCTGTCGAGCCGCATCGGCGCGCCCGACCGCAGTATCGCCGCGCTGCACATGTACGTGCGCGGTGAAGCGCCGGGCCAGATGATCGTTCTGTTCGATCGCGATCAGTCGCTCGAGTTCGTTCACGTCTTCATCAAGCGGATCATCGGCGACATCCAGATCTTCGATTCGATCGCCGACTCGACGCTCAAGGAGCTGGGCAACATCATTGCCGGCTCGTATCTGACCGCGCTGATCTCCCTGACCGGAATCAACCTGCTGCCGTCGGTGCCGACGTTGTCGTACGGAACGGTCCAAGCCGCGTTCCGCACGCTGATGTCGATCCTGCCGGATCAGGACGTGTTCTTGATCGAATCGCAGTTCCTCGATACCGACCGGACCGTGTCGGGTCAATTCATCCTGATCCCCGAGACCGGCTCGCTCCAGCCGTTGCTTTCGGTGTTCGGGGTGAACGACTAGCGAC
>Ga0182024_10025229_pt1 | contig 10511 bp, 13 predicted proteins | sample P32metaG_FD_120480 | JGI IMG/M metagenome (GOLD analysis project Ga0182024, IMG submission 120480) | Permafrost microbial communities from Stordalen Mire, Sweden - P3-2 metaG (Illumina Assembly) | ecosystem: Environmental > Terrestrial > Soil > Wetlands > Permafrost | place: Sweden: Stordalen...
CGGCCAGGTACGGTCTGTTGGCGCGGTCGCCGACGGCGTCGTGGTGGGCAGCGCTTTCGAACGCGTGATCGAAGAGAACGCCTCCAGCCCCCAGCTTGCCGATCAGGTGGAGGCTCTGGCCCGGGAACTCGCCAGTGGTTTACTATCGAAGAGCAAATGAGCACCGAAAGGCTCGCCGATTGCCGCCGGCAAATCGATGCGGTGGACGTCAAGATCGTTGAGTTGCTCAACGAACGCACCCAGATTGTGCACGAAATTGGCCGCATCAAACAGCAGTTCGCGCTGCCTGTTTATGAGCCGAAGCGCGAAGACCAGGTGTTTGAAAACGTCACCAGCCACAATCCCGGGCCGATTACGGCGGATGCCCTCAAGCGCATCTTCGAACGCATCATCGATGAAATGCGGACCATCCAGCAGAAGAAGATGAGCTAGTGGCCCGCAAGGTACAATAAAGGCATCGATGAGTAACGTTCAGTTCTATCTCACGATCGGCATTCCGACACTTGCCATACTGATCGGAATGTTTATGAACTCGGTTCAATTCAACTCGATTAACGCCCGCTTAAGCAGCATGGACGCCCGGTTCAGCAGCCAGGACGCTCGCATCAGCAGTTTGGAAACGCGCTTCGACGCACGTTTCAATAACCTCGAGATAAAGTTCGACACCCTGATCGGCAAAGTCATCGACCTGGATAATCGGGTCACCCGCATCGAAGCCAAGCTGGACATCCGATAAATCTCCGCGCTCCCCCGGCATGCATGGTAAAACTGTGTCTAGGTAGCCTGACTCTAAGACTACTGAACGCGAGAACCCGAGCAATCCGCCGCCAGTTCTTGTATAAAAAAATAGGCCCTGGAGGAATCGAGATGGTCAACTGTCCAAACTGCGACGCCGTGATCGACGTGGACGAAGAGGAACTGGACGAGGGTGACACTGTGACCTGCGATGAGTGCGGCACCGATCTTAGCGTGACCGGGTTGGATCCCTTGGAACTCGAAACCGAAGAGGACGAGGACGAAGACGAGGAAGAAGAGGAAGACCTGGACTACGACGAGGACGAAGACGAGGATGAAGAAGAAGAGGAAGCCGAAGAAGAGGATTGGCACTAGCCTGCTGCTTTTTTCCGCTCTGCTGGCGATCGCTTTTCTTCCGTCAGCGGCTGGCGCAAAGAAGAAGCCCGCGCTCGATACTCATGCCATCGTGAGCGGCACGGTTTTCGACGGCAGCGGCTACGCCCTTCCCGATGCCAACGTCACCCTGGCCCCGGAGACCGAGAGCCCAGCCCACGGCGACAAAGCAAAGCCGATGGAAACCGTTTCCAGCGCGCGCGGCGAATTTGTCTTCCGCGTCCCTCCGGGCCCGATGCGCTATTCGGTGGCCGTGGCTGTCAAGGGTTATCAAAGCCAGCAGAAGAGTGTAAGCGTTCAAGATCAGGAGCGGGTGGAAGTAACTTTCCAGTTGGACCGCGAGTCGAAATAAGTGGTGAATACCAAACTCATTTGCACGGCAATTTTATTATTCTGTGCCGTTCTCACAGCGGGGAGCCTGCAGGCTCAAAAGAACGAAGACAACACCACGCGCACCGTAGAGGGGATGGTGACAGACACCGCAAATCAGCCGGTGTCCAAGGCCGTAGTGCAATTGAAGAACACCAAGACCTTGCAGATCCGCTCGTTCATCACGCAGGACGATGGCAGCTATCATTTTGCGGGGCTCGGCATCGATGTGGAATACCAACTGAAAGCGGACCACGACGGCGCTAGTACTTCCTGGAAGACACTAAGCGTCTTCAACTCCAAGAAGACCGCGATCATCAACCTGAAGCTGAACAAGTGAAGCGCGTCATTGTATTTTTCCTGTGCCTGCCTCTGCTTGCCACGGGTCCGCTGACGCCTATCGACGAAGCCGGATTCCAGAAGCTGGCGGAGTCGCACAAGGGAAAAGTAGTCTTATACGATTTCTGGGCCACCTGGTGTGGATCCTGCCGCGCCGAGCTTCCCGAACTCGTTCTACTGGAACGCCGGCTACGCGCTCGGGGCTTGGAGGTGGTTACCATCTCTGCCGACGATCGTAAGCACCAGGCAGCGGCCGAAAAGTTTATCCAGATGTTCGACGTGCAGGGGCCCGCGTACATAGAACAGGCCGCCGACGACGATCGCTTCATCGACGCTATCGATCCAAAGTGGGGCGGCGCGTTACCGGCGCTCTTTCTCTACGACCGGGCTGGCCACAAAGTTCGCTCCTTCATTGGCGAAACGGATATGGCCACGCTGGAGCGTGCCGTTCAGAAGCTGCTGTAGCTGGGGTAGGACGCCCTATTTTTTCTTGACAATATCGATCGGTGCGTGATAACTTCCCCAGTGGTATATCAGTCATTTCTATACCTTATGGGGGCAGCCATAACAGCTCGACTGGTCCGCGGGTGGATGCAACCTCATACGCACTTCTATCGCGATGTAAAAGATGATGCCGGAAATGTAACAAAAGGGGACTTTGAAGTCGCCAGTCCAAGTATACGGTTGATGCAGGGTAGCGGGATCCACGGCCAATGGCGAGCCGACTCAGTAATCGCACTATAATCATTTGAGAGGTGTAACGATGAGAGCTAAGTTCTACGTACTTGTGGCCGGCCTTGGTTTGCTCGCCACTTCCGCGCCAATGATGGCACACCATTCCTTCACGGCCGAATATGACGCCGCGAAACCTGTCACGCTGACGGGAACGGTCACTAAAGTAGAGTGGATGAACCCGCACGCGCGGTTTTACATCGACGTGAAAGACGACGCAGGCACGGTCACCAACTGGGAGCTCGAACTGGGCAGTCCGAACGCTTTGATGCGCCTAGGTTGGACTCGCAATTCCCTGAAGCCCGGCGAACAGGTCAGCGTGGAAGGCTCGCTCGCCAAGGACGGTTCCAAGCTCGCCAACGCGCGCAAGGTCACGCTAGCGGACGGCCGCAAAGTATTCGCCGGATCGGCAGCCGACAGCGAAGATAAAAAGTAGCCGCCTGGAGACCACCATGCGATCCTCACTAGCCGTCTTTCTGACTGGCGCCGGCCTCTTGGTTACGGCGTGTCTCCCGCTTGCGGCGCATCATTCGTTCGCGGCGGAGTTCGATGCCACCAAGTCCGTCTCACTGCAAGGTACCGTTACCAAACTGGACTGGATGAATCCGCATATCTGGATTTATCTGGACACCAAGGACGAAAGCGGTACCGTGGCCCATTGGCAATGCGAGGGTGGCCCGCCCAATACTCTGACCCGCAATGGCTGGAGCCGGGAGTCGCTGAAGGTAGGCGATCAAGCGACCATTGAGGGCTTCCGTTCCAAGGACGGGACCAACACCTGCAACGCCCGTTCGGTAAAGCTTCCCAACGGCAAGAGTGTGTTTGCGGGTTCGGCCGACGATGGCGCCCCTAAGCGCCCCGCGCAGTAGCCTGCCGGGCGCTAACCGCGACTCTAGAGACGCGGTCATCCAATAGAGGAGATTCTCGTGCGTATTCGTTTTCTCACCGCCGCATTCCCTATGCTCGCGTTGGCGCCCTTGCTCGCCCTTGGACAGACGTCGGGCCTGGTGGGAGACTTAACTCCCAAGCCCCCGCCTGCAACGCCGGCTGGGCCCGCGCCGCGTACCGTGGACGGCAAGCCGGACATGAGTGGCCTTTGGCAGCGCCCTTATGTTTCCGACATGACCAAGAGCAGTAAAGATGGAACCCAGATCGGCACCGCCGAATTGCCGTTCAGCGAGGCTGGCCTGAAAGAGTGGAAGGCCTATGATGCCGCCGAGGGCGATTACACTGGAAGTTGCCTGCCCTTCGGCCTGCTGCGCTCCATGAACTCCCCGGACCCGATCCAGATCATGCAGAACCCTGGCTACGTCGCGCTGCTGTACGAGCAGAACACCTGGTTCCATATCATCCCGCTCGGCAAGCAGCACCATGTGGGTGCATCCCCTACCTGGTTTGGCGATTCGGTTGGGCACTGGGAGGGCGACACGCTGGTGGTGGACACCAACAACTTCAATGGACGAACACGTCTGGATACGATCGGGCATCCGCATAGCGACGCTTTGCATGTTATCGAGCGCTTCACCCGCACCGACTCGAAGCACATGAGCTATGAAGTGACCATCGACGATCCGAAGATCTTCACCAAGACCTGGACCAACAAGCGCATCTTTACGCTGCGGCCAGACTGGGAGATCATGGAGTACTCCTGCGAAGAGAACAACAAGGATCTGTACGAGGGCCACATCAAGGCGCCTCCGCCTCCGAAGTAGGAGGCCGAGACAGGTAGGTAAGTAGTACGGTTACGCCTCGGAGGCTACAAAACTTACCGGCACATTTTCCTCAGTATTTCTCGTGTTTTCTAAGGTCCAGGCCTTAGTCTGCGTCACTGCTTCGAGGGAGCATCCACAGATCTCGAGCAGGTGTTTCGGGGAGAACCAATCGCGATTCCATAGCGACGCGGCATCCAATGCGACCACTACAAACCAGCCGAGGGTGGCATCGTAGAGGCTGGCTTTGATGACGCCGAACAGATCGCGGTTCTTTATAGACAATGAGATGGCCGAGCCCAACCTCGGCTTTTCTTCCAGCAACACCACGGCGCAGGTGGTTGAGATCTCTTCCAGATTCGCGGTCGCTTGACGGATCTCACCCGGCTGCTCTTCGTAGGTCACAGTTACAAGTTCAGAGCATAGATATTGGCATGAATGGGCCATGCCGGTACTATTGCATCCGACTTACCACTCGCCGGTTTTACTGAGCCGCGCCGGTCAGCAAAGCGCCGGCTCCTAGGTCCGTGGCGGGCTCCGCCGCTGCCAGCGCCTCACGGCCGAGGATCCGGCGATGCATGCGCCCCACGATGTAGATGCAGATGGCAAGCACCGCGGGGCACACGGCCAGCACCGCGAAGATATCGCGCACCGGCAGGCTGGTGGACAAGATGATGCCGCCGAGAATGGGTCCGGCGACCGAGCCGATCTTCGCAATCGAGGTGGCCCAGCCGGCTCCGTTGGCGCGGTAAGCGCTCGGATAGAAGATCCCGCAAATGCTGTGCATCCCGAAATGGCCGCCGATCAGGAATCCACCGGTGATCGCGCTCAGCACCAGGAATTCGACATGGCCCATGCCGACGAATGTCGCGGTCAGAAGCAAAAGCACGGTCATCACCGGCATGATCGTAATGGCAATCGCGCCGCGCTTGTCGGTGAATCGCATGAGGATCAATCCGCCTACTGCGCCCATAGCAGAGTAAAGCGATGCGGCCGTAGCGGCTTCTTTGCGGCTGTACTTGAGCGCCTCAAAAACCACCGGAGTCCAGTTGACGATGAAAAATACGGCTAGCGAGCTGGCGATGTAGCCCAACCAAACCAGCGGCGTAATCCAGCGCAGTTCGCCCTTGAATAGAAGCGATGGCTTGAAGTCCTTGTTGAGCTGCTTTTCATCGCTGACAATGAACGTCGCATTCGCGGGAACGAATTGATGGGGCGCGATGCGCCGCACAATAGGCCCGATACGATCCGTGCCCAGCCCTTTGCTCGCCAGGAACCGGATGGATTCCGGCAGAATCGCAAACAGGATGCCCGCGCAGAACAGCGAGAAGGCGCCACCGAAGACGAACACCGATTTCCATCCGAACTTCGGAATCAGCCAGATCGCGATCGGTCCGCCCAGCGCCGTGCCGAGCGAATAACCCATCATGATCACAGTCACGATGGTCGCGCGATAGCGCTTGGGTGCATATTCGATGTTCAGGGCCCAGGCCAGCGGGAGCATGCCACCCAGCGGCAGTCCATCGATAAAGCGCAGCGCAAACAGCGCCCCATAGCTATTGGCCAGCGCGAAGCACATGGTCAGAACGCCGAACAGGGCTGTCGCAAAGACCACCACCGGACGTCGGCCGATGCGATCGCCCAGGTAGCCCAGAGCGAAGCCGCCAACCATGGTCCCAAATAGCCCCACACTGAAGATGTTGCCAAGTTGAATCCTGCTCAGGTGATATTGCGCGCCGAAGTAGGGCGCCGCGAAGCTGATGAGATTGCTATCCAGGCCGTCGAAGAAGGTGATGATCCACGAGATCAGCACCAGGCTGATGAGGAACCGGCCCAGTTTCTGATTTTCGATGACCTCTGAGACGTCGACGATGTTCGATTCGTTCAACCGTACTACGATATCAAACCGGTCGGCGTCTTCCGGCCGTTACTGCACGGTGGCTGTCTCTTGTTGGGTGACACTCAGGAACGTCCGCTTCATCCTGAGGCTGTTTTTGCCGGCATACATGCGTCGGTCGGCCTCCGCCAGAAGCTCATCGGCGGTGACGCCATCCTCGGGCCAGGAAGCCACTCCGACGCTCACTGAAATGAGGTTCTCTCCGCAAACCATCCGGCCTACTTCAGAAGCCAGATTCGACAAGGCCAGTATTTTGTCGCTTACGCCGTCGGGTTTCATGCCCGGCAGCACCAGGACAAACTCGTCTCCACCGAACCGTGCAGTCACGTCGTTATCCCGATTGATTTTCGTCAATCCAGTTGCGAAGGCTTGGAGAACGCGGTTGCCGGCGTTGTGACCAAAGCGGTCGTTCACTTCTTTGAAACGATCCAGGTCGCAGACCATTACCGTGAGCGGCGACCTTTGCTGTTCAGCGCGCGCCAGCTCGTTATTCAGGCGCTCAAACAAGGCTCGCGCGTTGTTCAGGCCGGTGAGGTAGTCGGTTGTGGCGGAGGCTTCCAGGGCGCGATATTTCAGGGCGTTCTCGAACGAAAGACCGATTTTTGAACTGAGCCCGGAGAGAATCCGCAGGTGATCGGGCGCGAAGGCGTCTGCGTCGGCGCGGTACAGTGAGAGCACGCCCACCGTGCCTTCCTGACCGGTAAGGGGAACTGACAGAGCCGATCGCAGCAGACTGAATTTCTTAGGGTCGTTCAAGTAGCCGGGTTCGACCGAAGGATTGCCGTTCAAAATCGGCTGGTTGTGCTTGGCCACCCAACCCGACAGGCCTTCGCCGAGAGGAATCTGGAGCGAGGAAAACAGCATGCGGTCGCGTCCATCGACATAGACGGGCCCCAGCACATTGTCCTTGCGTTCATAGACGGCAATAGAATCGCAGGGAATGAGCTGCGTCAGCCGCGAGCTCAGGACGGAAAGCATTTCGGCCATGCCGAGGGAATTTCCCAACTCGGATATGAGTTCCAGAGTGTACTGCGCCTCTCGCCCGGCGGCCGCGATCTGCGAGCGGAAATCGCGCTGCGGATCTTCGCTGGCGGCAGCGGCGAATCCGGCAGCAGGCGGATTGCCTCGCTCAATTCTGGCGTTCACAGAAAGCTTGGCAGCGGGTTTGTTCAACCGCATGGCTTCTTCTTCCAGCTGGCGATAGCGCCTTGCAAGGATCTCGACCACCTTCGGATCGTAGCTTCTGCCGGATTCATCCAGCACTACGGCCATGGCCTCGTCCAGTGGTAGAGCCCGGCGGTATTGGCGGTCTGACGCCAGCGCGTCCAGGCAGTCGACCGCGGATAGGATGCGAGCTCCGAGGGGTATCTCTTCACCCATCAAACCCATCGGATACCCATTCCCATCCCATCTTTCGTGGTGCGCCCTCACAATGGGCGCCACTGCATAAGGGAAATTCACCTGCTCGAGAATCTCAGCTCCCACCACCGGATGGATTTTCATTTTCTCGAATTCCTGCGGCGTCAGCTTGCCCGGCTTGGTGATAATGTGCTCCGGCACGGCCAGCTTTCCGATGTCGTGCAACAGTGAAGCGGCCTGCAGGGCATTCAGCTCCTCTTCACTGAGTCCCATCTCTTTACCGATCTGGAGTGCGTAATGTTGGACGCGCCGCAGATGGTCGCTGGTGGTTTGATCTTTGGCTTCGATGGCCAGTGCGAGCGTTTCGATGGTGCGCAGATGCAACGCGTTCATCTGTTCGACGTGCGCCTTCTCCTGCTCGACGTGCTCCTTCTCGGTCTCCAGGCGGCCGATGTAAAGACGATAAGAGCGATACACCACCCAGACCACCGGCATTGCCAGCAGCGAGAATCCCCAGCCCAGGTTCTGATTCACCCAGTGCAGAACGCAGACCAGGGTTGCGCCCATCAGGTAGTACGGAAGGGCCCAAAAATAGCATTCCCGCCACATTTTGTAGAGGCTGCGCCTTTCGGTTAACGCAATGGCGCAGGCGATGGGAAAGGTATTAGCAATAAAGTACGCGACGGTGGCGTACAAAAGCCGGAAGGGCAGGCTGATTCCCAGGACTCCGGCGGAGTTCATGGCCGCCTCCGCGAACCGGATGGCTATTGCGATTGCCGCCAGATTGAACAGTACCTGGTAGAGTGCGGGACGCTTCTTAGCACCCCAGTAAATCTGAACCAGGGCGGACCCGATTCCGATTGCCATGGTCTCGAGCGTGCCCAGCTCGGCGATCCCGGCCAGGATGAAGAGGAAGCTAACCGACAAAGTACCGGTCACCCCGGGAAGCCTTACTTTTAAGCCGGATGAAAGCAAGGCTAGTAAAAGATAGCAGACGAACCGCGCGGAGAACGCTTCTTGCTCTACCGCCAGAGGCCGCAGCACAGCCAAGAGCCCGGCCCCGATGACCAGACCTATGAATGCGCTTGCCAGCCACCGGGGTGCTTTCAACCGGCCATCTCCGCGGATTTAGTCCTATACCTTGGCGAGCCTTGCAAATTCGCCAGCATGGGGTGGATGGAAGCCGAGCGGCCTCGTGTGCCCCAGATGGCGTTGCAACGGTGCGTAGTGTTCGTGCCTGAGACCGAACCTGCTCCCCAGGTTACAGCGTTGGTGTCGAGCGAAACGCTGGGCAGTACGTTGATTCCCCAGATTTCAGAGGTACTTACGGGCATTGCGAAGCTGACCCCCACGTTAGTGAGCGGAAATGGGATCATTGAGTTCATATCGGATGTCCTTAAGGTTTTCATGAGTTTCTCCTCTTTCTACTGCTCACCGTAAATCGAAACGGGGGTGCTTTGATCGCTTGGAGCACTGGTTCCCCAGATCACATTCGTGCCCCAAATTACGTTCAGACTGCTGGTCGCGCTGGTACCCCAGATCACGTTGGTACCCCAAATCACATTGGTACCGGAAAGTAGCGAAGTGCCCCAAATCACGTTGGTTCCCCAGATAACGTTGGTGCCCCAAATCACGTTCTGTCCGGCAATTTCGCTGATCGAGACGGCGCCCGTTGTGGCGTTGAAGGAGGCGACCGGGGAAAGCGCCTTGCCGCTGGCCGTATCCGTGTTATTCAGTGCCGCCCAAACATCCACATAGCCCGCACCGACGGTGAAAATATCGTAGTAGCTGGTGTAGGAGATGCCAGTGACGGGATCGGTGGCCACGCTTGAAACCGGAAAGCTCTTGTCCGCGGTCTTCATCAGCCGAGCCTTCACTTGGTCCGGCGTCAGACTCGGATTCTGCTGCAACAGCAAGGCTGCCGAACCGCTCACCATGGGCGCAGCCATGCTTGTTCCGCTAAGCCGGAAGTAGGTGTTGAAAATGATGTTCTTCGGATAGAGCGACGAGAGCGATCCGTGACCCAGCAGGGAAATGATGTAGTTGCCGGGCGCTACCAGATCGGGCTTCACGATGTGGTCCAGCAACGTCGGTCCCTTGGAACTGTAACTGGCAATTTTATCGTCGGAGGTGGGCTCTGTGTTCTCGGTCTTCATGGCTCCGACCGTGATCACGTAGGGGTCGTTTCCGGGAGCGGTGATGGTGGAGTAGCCATCCGTTTTCGCCGAATTGTCGCGGCCGTCATTCCCGGCGGCCACCACCACAACAATTCCAGCCTTCCAAGCTGCCTCTGCGGCCTGGCAAAGCGGATCTACTTTATAGCTCTCGAAAATGGGACGTCCCAGCGACAGGTTGATCACTCGGATGTTGTATTTCGATTTCAAAGCGATCGCGCGTTCAATTCCCGCAATGACGGTACTGTCAGTGCTGTTGCCGTTGGCGTCGAGCACCTCGAGGTCGATTAGGTTGACGTTAGTGGCAACGCCGGCATAAAAACCGAACGACTGACCGCCATTTCCGCCGACGATGCCAGCGACGTGTGTTCCATGGCCATAGTCGTCATCCGTTTTGCCGCCCGTCATCAGATTCTCGGCGTGGACAACGCGGCTTGCACCATTACCGGAGTCATGCGGATCGCCGTGAAGGTCCGGCCGATCGGTGATGCCGCTGTCGATGATGGCAACGCCAATCCCGGTGCCGTCGAATCCATTGCGCTGCGCGGTGTCGGCACTCACCGCCTGAAGTTTAAAGTCCGGCGTCAAATCGGGCTGCGAGGTTGCCGCCTTGATTGGGCGGTCGGGCGATATGTAAGCGACCTCAGGATCGTTGGCCAAGTCGGCCAGCGCGGAACCAGGGACAGAATACACGGCGCCGTTCAAAATGCTGAGCGTTCTTAGATGTCGGCCGCCTCTGCGAACCGCAGCGTCAACGTTGCGCTGCTGAAGCGGCTGTTTGTACTGAACAATCACGTTTACTAG
>Ga0182024_10025230_pt1 | contig 10510 bp, 7 predicted proteins | sample P32metaG_FD_120480 | JGI IMG/M metagenome (GOLD analysis project Ga0182024, IMG submission 120480) | Permafrost microbial communities from Stordalen Mire, Sweden - P3-2 metaG (Illumina Assembly) | ecosystem: Environmental > Terrestrial > Soil > Wetlands > Permafrost | place: Sweden: Stordalen...
ATTCCAGTGGGCGTGGTTCGCGCTCTACGCGTTACTGCCCGTAGCGATCGCGGGCTTACTCCTGCGAGCCGCGGCTGCCGACCCGGAGCAGAGCGGCGACTGGCGCGACGCCTTCATCCTGCTCATCTTGGGCCTGGCGGTTGACTTGCGCTGGTTCGACAGCGCGTGGCCAGCCGGACTGCGCGGCTTGAATGAATTATTCTTGGTGGATGCTGGCTTGTACGGGTTTCTGGCAATCCGGCAGTTGCGTGGAGTCGGCTTCGATTTTCATTTGCAGTGGAGCGATTGGAAAACTGGCTTGCGAGAACTGATTTTCTTCACGCCCATCGTTATCGCTCTGGGATTTGCACTGGGTTTTCTTCACCCTCATCGCAACATGCCAGGAATCGTCGGCGCACTCCTGCGCTGGATTTTGATATTTTTCTTTACCGCCGTGCCGGAGGAACTTTTCTTTCGCGGCTGGGTGCAAAATTTATTGGAGCGACGCGTCGGACGCCGCACGGGTCTTCTCATCGCGTCAATTCTCTTCGGGCTCTCGCACTTCAATAAGCGGTCAGCCCATTTCAATTGGCGTTATGTATTGCTGGCAACCATCGGGGGTGTTTTCTACGGACGCGCCTGGCGCGACCGCCGGCGCATCCCGGCCTCGACAATCACGCATGCCAGCGTCGATTGGCTCTGGGGATTATGGTTCTGACCATGTGAGCCTCAGCAATCACTGCCGGCCCAAAAATCGGATGCGTCCGGTAAAAGCCCGCCCGTTGCCGTCGATAAAAGTCGGAACTGGATGCGTTGGATCAAGCACGCCATTGGCCAATATATAGTTTGCGTGGTTGGTGAAATTGTCGAAGCCGCCACGCAGCGCCCAATAACGGCCGAACATGTGAAACCGCTTTTCGAGCTGCAGATTCACTGTGTAATACATAGGAAGACGGAAAGTTCCCGGAGGGTCGCCCGGATAAATCCGTCCTTGGTCGGTGGTGGCGTTGAATGGCAGACCAGTGCGCACCTCGGTGGAATAAACCAGATCCACTTTGTGCAGAATCGGGAGCTTGAAAAATGGCAGCACGCCATATCCGACAAAACGGTTTGGCGTATCCCACGGATAAGGTCCGGGCAACTGCGGGCTCAACAAGGGAACATCCAGACTGAAATCAAACACCTGATTGGTATGCGCGCGGGAGCGCGTGTAAGCGCCAAAGATTTCGTAGTATTGGCGGAACCGGCGCCGAGCGCTAATCTCAAAGGCATCGTAGCGATCATCGCGTCCATTCTCGAGAAAGTAGTTGCCATCCACCGCGCCGTTGAGCGTGTTGTAGGCGAAGCCATGCACGCCGCGCTTCTCGATGAATTCCAGCTTCAGAAAGATGGCATCCGGCAGTTTCTTTTCCAGGCCAACGCTCCAGTTCAAATAACGCGGCGCAGCGAGCGTACTCCGGTTTGCTTCGAATGTAGTCGGCACGGGTACGGGCGCGCTCGCGGGATTCCCGTTGGCATCTGTCGGCTGGCCGCTGGGATTGAAAAAATAGTCGATCCTGGTCCCCTCGAAGGGCTGGTGGAGCAGACCCAGGTTCGTCGTGTCATAGATGATTCCGGCTCCCGCCGAGAGCTTGGTGTTCCCTTCGTCGTCGAGGATGTAAGTCCCGGCAATCCGCGGCGAGAACAGCGGCGTGCGCACGATTTGATCCCAATCCAGGCGTAAGCCCGGCTCGATGAGTAACCGGTTTGTGATCAGCCACCGATCCTCGGCATAGGCGCTAGCCTCGGAGTTGTAGATCGTCGAATAGTTTCCCCCGGAAAACACCGAATAGCGCGAGCAAGTAATCGAAGGCGCTACAGGCACACCATTCGCATTCGTAGGGCAGGACTGGAATGGCTCGTTCGGCTGCAGATAGGAAATCGGCTGACGCAAAAATTGGGCTGCATAATTCAAATGGTCGAGGTCCGTGCCGACTTTGATGTCATGGCGGCCATGCCACTGATGTGGCGGCAAATAAAGATTTGCAATGCCCTGCACTCTGCGGGCCAGCGCACTCTCATTCAGGTAATAGTTGCCGCCCGCGCCCTGTGGCGACTGAATGTAGGGGGCAGTGCCCTGCGGGACGAGCCCCACACTATACTGGGCCACGCCGAATCCGCTTTCCAGAAGAGCGCCGCCGCGAAAATAATATTGGTCTTTGAGCGAACCGATATAAGCCGTCTCCGCGTCAGTCGGAGTGCTTGGCTGGGGCTGCAACACTGACAGTCCGTCGTATTCATCGTGATAGTAGTTCGACAAAAAGCTGAGAGTCACGATGTTGCGGGTCGTCAGGTTCGATTGCAACTTGAACAAGTTGTCGACGCGCCAAACGTGATCCGCATCGGAACCGTCGGGCAATTGCTTCGTAATGTTGTTGTCGTACTCGCCGTCGAGCGCATCGATGTACCATGCCTTTCCTTTTTTAATCGGACCCGACAGGGTGACAATCGGCGGCCACTGGCCGATCGAGATTCCCTTGATGTCCTGCACTCCGGGCGTGAAGTCGGTCGAGGTAATGTGAAAGTGGTCGTCACCCATGCGCGTGTTCAGGGCGAGCACGCCGCCCGAGCCTTTGCCAAACTCCGCCGGCTCGCGGCTCGCAGCCACCTCGATGGAGCGGAATGACTCGATGCTCGTCCGCACCACAAGCTGGCCGTTGGTTGGCTGGGTTACGTTGAAACCGTCCAGCAAAAGCAGGGTTTGATAGCTTTCGGCGCCAGCTACATGCGGCAGGCCAAATGCATCCGGCGTAACTCCGGGGATGAAGGTCAACGCATTGCGGTAGTCGTGCGCGCCGGGATAAGGGACATCGATAATTTCGCCTCCGGTCAATTCCTCTTTGGAGGAAATCTGAGCCGGGTCAATCGCGGGTGCAGATTCCGCCACATTCACAACTTCGCGCGTCTCCTGCTGGTGCGTAAGGGTCACCTCGACATTCGCCGTAGGCCCTACTTGAACATCTCCCTGAGAAATCGCGTAGAAACCTGTCTTCTCCACATGGATCTCGTAGGCTCCAGCAGAAACATTCGCAAATTCGCAATGCCCGGCGAAGTCGGTTTCGCAGCGCAATGCCAGCGCTGGCGGCGGCGGTTGTAACTCCACCCGAGCCGATGGAACGGCTACGCCGTTCTCATCGATCACCGAAACTGCAAGTTTCGGCAGGGCAGAACGCGTCTCGGAAGAGACACGTACGGAAGAGCTGCGCGGGAAGGACTGAGAAGGTTTCGACGAGGACGGGGAAGAGGTTTGCGCGGTCGAAACCGTTGTGCACAAGACCGCCCCGAACAGACATACCCTCACGGTTAGACTACGCCCGTGCATGATTCGAGTATGGAGTCATTATAATATTCTCGTCCACCCGCGAACCGCATGCCGGTATTAGACGTTGGCGCGATGGTACAGCTTACCCCAAAGGCCTAGGTGTGCATGGGATATCCCTCGTCGCTGGGGAGAACAAGGGACTTCGGGGATGACGGAAAGCGGACCAGATGGCTCGGTCTGCGACCTAAGGCACTACCGATGTTGGTCCAAACTTGACAAACTCGGCCCGCAAGCCTAACATAAAAATATAGTTATTGGCTCATCCTGATTCTTAATGAATGCCTTAAGGATTGGGCAGCCTTCTTAACCTACTCAGAGTGAGACCGTCCACTGAGGGAACCATGCTTGGTCGCGGTTAAAGCACCTATAACTCATTCAGATCGTTCGCCTGCAGCTGTCCTGTACAAAAAGGGAGCCCATGAAGAATACGAAGTTTCTCGTGAAAGTGAACCGTGGCGGTGCGCGTGCCGCGGAATATATCCTGCGAGTAGACCGAACCCCCATTCAAACCACAACCAATAAAAAACTGGCTCTGGCCATGGGAAGGTTTACGGCGGAAGATGCCGTGAAATTGATGCAGAATTCCCGCTGCACTCCTGAGTTGATTTCGGTGCAGGTTTAATCCTTACGTCTCGGCTGCCACTTGCCTTGCAACGGCAATTTCAGACTGCGCCCGGACTAGCCCATCTGGCTCCGGGCATGGCGCTCGCTATTTGGCTTGGAACCGCTCAAGGCAAAGAACAGAACGTAGAGATAACAGATCACCGGCAAAAAGAACGCGTGGTGAATGCCGATCTTGTCGGCAATTGCACCTTGCGCAAGCGGGATCAGCGCTCCGCCCACAATCGCCATAATCATGATTCCTGATCCATCTCCCGTCAGCGGCCCCAGCTCAGCCACACCTAGTGTAAAGATGCTGGGGAACATGATGGAATTGAAGAACCCGACCAGAATGATGCTCCACATGGCGAAGTGTCCGGTGCTCAGCATGGAAATGGTCACCAGCGAGGCGGCGCACACGGCGCAAATCCCGAGCAGGTGTCCGGTCCTGATCTTCTGCAACAATCCGGACCCGATGAAGCGACCCACCATCGCCCCGCCCCAGTAAAACGCGACGAAGCCGGCGGCCACTCTTTCGGTCATGCCGCCAATGTCTGGCTGGCTGAAGTAGTTCACCAGAAAACTCCCGATCGCAACTTCCGCGCCCACATAGACGAAGATGCCAATCGCGCCGAAAATCAAATTCGGATGCCTCCAGATCGAATCGTTCACTTTTTCGCCGACCTTGTGCTGAGCCTGCGGAATTCTCGGCAACTTGAAGCTGGCGATCGCGACCGCCAGAAGTACAAGAGCGATACCCAACCCCACGTAAGGCGTCTTCACCGTGGCCGCTTCATGCAAACGATAGGACTGCAAGGCTGCGGGCGCCATCGCCCGGATCTCCTCCATGCTCTTCGGCGTGGTGCTCAGAATCAGCAGGCCGCCGAAAAATGGAGCCAGAAACGTTCCCAGCGAATTGAATGCCTGGGTAAGATTCAATCGGCTCGACGCGGTTTCCGGTTTGCCCAGCACCGTCACGTAGGGATTGGCCGCCACCTGCAAACACGTAATGCCAGCCGCAAGCACGATCAGAGCAATGAGAAACAACGGATACGATGGAACGCTGGCCGCCGGCACGAAAAGAAACGCGCCCAGACCCATGGTCAGTAAACCCACCACCATCGAGCGTTGATAGCCGATCCAGTCAATGACCTTCGCCGACGGAATGGAGAAAAGAAAATATGCTCCAAAAAAAGCAAACTGAATAAGCATGATCTCCGTGTAATCCAGGTCGAAGATCGGCTTCAGATGTGGAACCAGAATGTCGTTGAGGCAAGTCAGAAAACCCCACATAAAAAATAGCGTGGTCACCACGGCGAGCGGTCCTTTATAGGAAGAGGATGAACCAGGAGAAACTGCGGTCGATTGGCTCGGGGTGGCAATTGACATAGTGATGGTTTCCGTTGGGCATCATACACCGGAAGGCAGGTTGCAGGAAAAGTGATCGCCTCGAGAGGGGCCGCACCCCTCAGGCGGTGCCCCGCGGGGGTTCTCAGCGATTCTCTGCGCTTTTAAGATTTTGACCGAACGCAATCGCCGGCGCCGCTCAAACCTGAAGCTTCACCAGCCAGTTGGCCGGCTCGGGGAGAATGGCAAACGTAGGAAGTTTCCCACGCACCATGGCGACTTCATCGCACTTGTGAAATCGGGGACACACGTGGCAATCCTTGTAAATTTTGTCGGGAAGATCTTCCCGTTGCGCCATCTGGAAACCCTGGCGGGCAAAGAATTCCGGAGCCCGGGTAAACAGGCAGATGCAATCGACTCGATGCCGCTTGGCCTCGGCAACCAAAGCCTTCATCAGCCGGCTGCCCCCGCCCTTGCCCTGAGTTCGAGGCGCAACCGTTATCGAACGAATCTCGGCGAGATGCGTGCCGTATAGATGAAGCGCACCGCATCCAATGATGCGGCCGTCTTCTTCAAGCACGACGAAGTCCCTCACGTTTTCGCAGATCTCCGCCAGCGTCCGCGGCAGCAAAGTGCCATCGCCCGAGTAACTGGCAATCAGATCGTGAATCTGCTTGGCATCCGGCAAAATAGCCTTACGCGTGCGCATGGAGATTGACCTCCTCGCGCAAGGATTCGATTTTCTTCCTCGCCGCCGCCAGCCCATGCCGCACCCGCGCCGGCGCGGTCCCGCCAACAACATCATGCATCGCCAGCACCGCCGCCGGTTTCAGGCAGTCATAAAACTTCTCATCAAATGCCGGATGTAAAGCCTTCAGCTCGTCGAGCCGCAGATCGCCAAGCTCACACTTTTTTTCCAGACATAGCTTCACGGCTTTGCCGATTTGCTCGTGAGCCAGCCGTGATGGCACTCCCCGGCTCACCAGATAAGTTGCGCCCGCCCAAGCGTTCATAAATCCCGACTGCGCCGCATCATTCATACGCGCATGATCGAACTCGACGGCTTTCATAAACCCGGCCACCAGCGGCAACAATTGCAATGCCGTGTCCGCCGCATCGAACAGCGGTTCTTGCGTCTCCTGCAAATCTTTGTTGTAAGCCAACGGCAAACCTTTCATCGTCACCAGCAACGCAGTTGCGCTTCCAATAACACGCCCCGCTTTGCCCCGCACCAACTCCAGCAGGTCCGGATTTTTTTTCTGCGGCATGGCGCTGCTACCGGTGGAATAAGCCTCCGGCAATTCCACAAAACCAAACTCCTGCGTGGAGAAAATAATCATCTCCTCGGCCCACCGGCTTAAGTGCAAAGCCAACAACGAAAGCGCACTCACAAATTCAAGAACGAAATCCCGATCGCTGGTCGCGTCAATGCTGTTCGCCGTCGGCGAAGCAAAGTCAAGTTCATCTGCCATGAAAGTACGATCCAGCGGCAGAGTCGCGCCAGCTATAGCGCCTGATCCCAGCGGACACACGTTCAACCGCTTGCGGCAATCAGCCAGCCGGTCCGCATCCCGCAAAAACATCTCGACATAAGCCAGCAACCAATGCGCTACCAGCACCGGTTCGGCATGCTGCAAATGCGTATAAGCCGGCATCGCCGCGCTGCCCGCTCGATCGGCACGATCGGTGAAAGCCCCGCAGACTTCAGCCAGTTCCTTGCGCAGCTCATCAATGGCCGCCCGCACATACAGACGCAGATCAGTAGCAATCTGTTCGTTGCGGCTGCGTCCACTGTGCAGCTTGTATCCCACCTCGCCGATCCGCGCCACAAGCTGCTTCTCGACGAAGTGATGCACGTCCTCGGCCTCATCGTCCGCGACAAAACCTTTGGCAGTAGCTGCAATTTTCCCAATCTGCTGCAGCCCCTCCAGAATGCTGATGAGCTCGTCCGCGGACAAAATCCCGGCATTTTTCAAAGCACAAGCGTGCGCTCTGCTCGCCGCCAGTTCGTAACCCAGCAGCCGGCGGTCGAAGTCGAACGACCGCTGCCAACGCTCGAATTCCGGATCCAGCCCCTGCTGGAACCGCCCCGACCACATCTTCATCGCGTAACCTCCTGCCGCGCCCGGGCGCGCGTTCGCGAAGGCAATCCCAGGATGCGAATAAACCCCTCCGCATCCTTCTGGTCGTAACTATCGCCCATGGTGAACGATGAGAGATCGGTGCGATAAAGCGAATGCTCCGACTGCCGGCTCACTACGGAAACATTTCCCTTGTACAGAGATAGAGTTGTGCTGCCAGTCATTTCTGTCTGCGTGCTGGCAACAAAAGCATCCAGCGCCTCACGCAAAGGCGTGAACCACAGCCCGAAATAAACCAGTTCCGCATACTTGAGCGCCACGTGCTGCTTGAAGTGCGAAACTTCGCGCTCCAGGCAAAGTGCTTCCAGTTCGCGATGCGCCGCGATCAACAGCGTTCCACCCGGCGTTTCGTAACAGCCGCGCGACTTCATCCCCACAAAGCGGTTTTCCACCAGGTCGACGCGACCGATAGCATTGCGCGATCCAATCTCGTTGAGTAGTTCGACCAGCGATACAGGATCCAGCTTCATCCCATTTACCGAGACAGGATTCCCTTTCCCGAAGCCGATGCTCACCTGCTCTTCCTTATCCGGAGCCTCCTGTGGCGAGCGCGTCATCTGCCACGTAGTCGCCAGCGGAGCATTCGCGGCATCTTCCAACTCTCCGCCTTCATGGCTGAGGTGCCACAAGTTTCGGTCGCGGCTGTGGATCTTTTCACGGCTCGCCGCCACGGGGATACCGTGCTGTTCGGCGTAATCGAGACAATCTTCCCGCGATTTCAAAGACCACTCCCGCCACGGCGCAACCACCTTTAACTCCGGAGCGAGCGCCTGATAAGTCAATTCGAAGCGGACCTGATCGTTGCCTTTGCCCGTGCAGCCATGCGCCACCGCCGTCGCGCCCTCGCGCAAAGCCACTTCCACCTGATGTTTCGCAATCACCGGACGAGCCAGCGACGTGCCCAGCAAATATTTATGTTCGTATACCGCACCGGCGCGCAGCGCCGGAAAAACATATCCCGTCAAAAACTCTTCGCGTAAATCTTCCACCACGACCTTGCTCGCACCAGTGGCGTAAGCCTTCTCGACTACCCCTTCAATGTCGTCGCCCTGGCCCACGTCGCCCACCATCGCAATGACGTTGTACGCGTAATTTTCCTTGAGCCATGGAATGATGATCGATGTATCGAGTCCGCCAGAATAAGCAAGAACAATTTGTTCAGGCATGAGCACTCCTCGCGGGCAGACGATCACCGCCGCCCAGCAGTAAATAAAGAATAGCCTTTTGTACGTGCAGCCGGTTTTCCGCCTGCTCAAAAATCACAGACTGTTTCGAATCCATGACCTCGTCTGTCACTTCCAAACCGCGATGCGCGGGAAGACAGTGCATGAACACCGCATGCGGCGCGGCTTCCGCCATGAGCTCTGCATTCACTTGATACGGTGGAAAGATGCGTGACCGCTCCGATTCTTCCTCTTCCTGACCCATGCTGACCCACGCATCCGTGTAAACCGCATCAGCTCCAGCCACTGCCTCATGTGGATCATTCAGCAACAAAAGTTGAGCACCAGTCTCCTCCGCAATCACAAGTGCGTCCGCAACAATCTGCGGATCAGGCTCATATCCCGGCGGCGTGGCCACGCGGATCGACGACCCCAGGCACGCGCATGTGAGCAGCAACGAATGCACCACATTGTTTCCATCGCCCACGTAGGCGAGACAGCGATTCTTCACATCTCCGAACCGCTCTATGAAAGTCAGATAATCCGCCAGCGCCTGGCAGGGATGCTCGCGATCGCTGAGCGCGTTAATCACCGGAACCCGCGCGTGCTTCGCCATGCCCTCGATCGCCTGCTGCGAGAACGTGCGCAGCACAATCACATCCACCCACCGCTCCAGATTGTGCGCTACGTCACTCAAGGTCTCGCGGGCATCAAGCCGCTCCTGCCTCTGGTCGACAAACATTGCCGTCCCGCCCAGGGCCGCCATCCCCGCCTCGAACGTCAACCGGGTCCGCAAAGAAGGTTTCTCGAAGAACATCACCATCTGCCTTCCACTCAGCGCCTTTCGAAAGTCAGCCGGACGCGCCTTCATGACTCCGGCGAGATTCAAAACGGCATCGACTCCGGCAGCGCCCAGATCGCGCGTCGAAACCAAATCCGGACACCAGAAAACCTGCGGCGCTCTCGCAGAAGCTGTCGCCACTCTACCTTGCACGTGACTATTCAACTTTGTCTCCTCTTTTTGTACCTCTGTATTCGTCCGTCGCAACTTTGGACGGGCGGCAATTGGCGAACTCATGAATACGTGACCTCCGTACCGCACGAAAGCTTGGTCAGATAAAACTGCGGCAGCACTTCCACCTCTGCCGCCGGCAAAATCCGCACTCGTCCCACGCCTTGTTTCAGAGCCAGGCCGCAAGCGTGCAGCTTGGGCAACATGCCGCCACTGATAATCGAACTAGCCTCGAGCTCGGCGGCTTTCTTCGTGCTGAGCCACGGCATCACGCTTCCCGACGCATCTCTTACCCCGGGCACGTCAGTCAAAAAGATCAGCGTGTTCGCATGGCAAGCCGCCGCGCATGCCGCCGCCATTTCATCCGCATTCACGTTGTAATATTGGCCGTCAGCTCCGAGGGCCAGCGAAGCCATCACCGGAATTCCTCCCTGGCGCCACAGCGCTTCGATCCAGCAGGGCTCTGCGAAACAAATCTCGCCTACAAATCCCAGGTCTTTTCCATGAACGTATTTCTTCCGCGCGCGAAACGTCATGCCATCTCCGCCACAGAATCCAATCGCCGGCATGCCCGCTGCCTGAATCGCGGCGACAAGATTTTTATTGACGATTCCACCGAGCACCATGAGTGCCGTATCCCGCGTCTCCGCATCGGTTACGCGCAGTCCTTCTACGAATTCGCTTTTCTTTCCCAGTCGCTCCAGCATGCGAGTGAGCGCGCCACCGCCTCCATGCACCACAGCCACGCGGTGACCGTCCTGCGCCAACTCGGCAATCGACTGAGCGCATTTGCGCAATGTGGCCGCATCGTCAATGGCCGCTCCGCCAACTTTCACCACGATCGTCACTGCAATCCCTCCCGCTCTTCCCAGCCATACATCAGATTCATGTTCTGCACTGCCTGTCC
>Ga0182024_10025231_pt1 | contig 10510 bp, 10 predicted proteins | sample P32metaG_FD_120480 | JGI IMG/M metagenome (GOLD analysis project Ga0182024, IMG submission 120480) | Permafrost microbial communities from Stordalen Mire, Sweden - P3-2 metaG (Illumina Assembly) | ecosystem: Environmental > Terrestrial > Soil > Wetlands > Permafrost | place: Sweden: Stordalen...
AACACCAAGGCCGCGCCATTCGGAACGTTGATTGCGCGGAAGGAGTACGCAAAGCTCGACCAGCTTTTCTTTCAGTCGGTAAAGCAGTCCTTCACCGTCTGCGCAATTGGAGCTGTCGCCGTTTGGATCGGTGTAGTCTATTTGAACTGGGCCCACCTGCCGTTCGCCCACCGCGTGCTTGACCCGCTCTCTCTCGGAATCCTCCTTTTAATTGCCCCGCTGAACGTGGTCATCTTTGCCGAGGCTACCTATCTCAGGGCACATAAACAAGAGAAGTTCCTTCTGCCCTCGGTCCTGGGGGCAATCCTCGTTGGATCCTCGACCTATTTTCTTGGCAGAAGCTATGGCGCGTTGGGTGTTGTGGTTGGCTCTTTGCTGGTCGGACTTCTTATGGGGCTTCCACTCGGCACGTATACTTTTCTGAAATACCGGAGGATCTGGCATGCCGCCTGAGAAGCCTCTTCTTACTTTAGCAATTCCGACTTACAATCGCAGCGCATGCCTTGCGCAATTACTCGAAGTCCTTCTGCCCCAACTCGCCGGCGAGTCGCGTGTTGAATTGATTATTTCGGACAATTCATCGCCGGATGAAACGGCCGCTGTCGTCGAGTCTTTCCGCAAAAAGGGTCTCGTCGTGACTTATAGCCGGAATGAAACAAACATCGGCGCAGACGCCAATTTCATTCGCTGCTTCGAAATGGCGGGGGGCGAATATGTCTGGATATTCGGAGATGACGACGTTATTGTTCCCGGCGGCCTGCAGGAGGTTCTTCGACACCTTGAAAATCGAATCTACGACCTCCTACACATACCCGCTGAGACGTTTCACGGCAGGTACTCGGCGTCGAATGCTGCGAAGTTTTCGCACAAAATGAAGGTATTCGCTCGTCCTCAAGATTTTGCTCTCTATGTTTCCACCGGGATGACGTTTATTAGTGGAATCATCGTCCGCAAAGCCTCCATCGAGCGGCTTCCGCATGGCGACTTGAGGAGGTTAATTGGAACAAATCTGGCGCAACTCACCTGGACGTTCAACTTGCTGCGCGCCAATTCCAAATGCGCATGTTTCCAGGACAACCTAGTTGCTGGTTGCGTGGAAAATTCAGGCGGGTATGGCGCCTGTCAGGTGTTCGGCACGAATTTGCAGGCGATTGTAAAAGAATTCTTTGGACTCCAGAGCCCGGTTGGTCGCGCCATTTTGAATCGAACAATCCAATCCTGGTTCCCATGGGCCACGCTACAGAGCCGGCGCGGTAATCATAGCACTCACCTGCAGGAGGATGCGATAACAATTCTCAAGGGTCTTTTTCGCGATAACCCTCGATACTGGGTTTTCATTCACCCCTTGTTTCGACTCCCCCTCCCCCTAGCCGAGGCATGGCTATTCGCAGTGAGGGCGATAAATCGCATGGATCGGCTTTTGGGCTATCCCATTGCCAGGTGACTGAGAGGAATCCATGGTGGCCGCCGTCATCGTCCTGTATCACCCCGATATTGCACTTTTTGAGCGTGCGCTCCGTAGCGTCTGCGGGCAGGTCGACACCGTTTTCATTGTCGACAATACCCCCAATCCCTCAGCGGAATTGGCTCCTCTCCTGTGCAAGTCGCAGAAGCTCATACAGTACCGACCTTTGGGGAGCAACCAAGGCATTGCAGCTGCGCAAAATGCGGGAATCTGTGAATGCTTGCGCACGGGTTTCTCTCACGTGCTCTTTCTGGATCAGGATACCGTTCTCCCTGACAGATTGATAGAGAAATTGCTGAGCTCGGAACGTGAACTTGTTGACTCAGGCATCCGGGTTGGCGCCGTAGGCCCTCTGTTCGTCGATCAAAAGTCTCAGGTTCTTTCATATGCTATCCGGTACGCTTGGTTCCGTGCTAGAAAGGTCTTTATCGAGCCTCCAGGCAATGGCCCTGTCGAAGCGGATTGGCTGATCTCTTCTGGTTCCCTGATACGATCCTCTGTACTTGAGGAGGTCGGGACCATGAGAGAGGAACTCTTCATCGATTGGGTCGATGCTGAATGGGGCCTCCGGGCGCGCACGAAAGGATTCAGGAGCTTCATCATCCCGGACGCGATCATGGAGCACAGCATAGGGGACGATTCCGTGGAGGTTTTCAACCACAGCTTCAATATGCACAGTGTTGCCAGAAACTATTACATCGTCCGGAACGCGACTTACTTGCTCAGGCCAAAAGGTATGGGTTGGAAATGGGTAACTGCCATGCTTCTAAGAATACCCAAACACATCGCCGTGCATACGTGGTATTCGAAAGACAGATGGCGAAGCTTCACCGTCATGATGGGTGCTGTCGTCGATGGCGTGCGCGGGCGCCTGGGTCCGATTGCAGGCTAGCGCACTTCAAACTGCTGAACTTGCCCGTGTGAGAAGCGGGGTAGAATCATACTGAAGGAGGTCCAGGGTTGACGCAGATTCTCGAGTTGGAAAAGCCGCATAAAACACCATCCAGGGTGTTGCTGCAGATGGCCGTCTCTGTGCTGGTTCTTCTTTCGCTATTGGATACCTCCGGCGCGATATTGCACTTAAAGGAGCCGGTATTCGCAACTATCTTCCTTATCTGGATTTACCGCCAGATGATTCCAAGTTCTCGGATAGATCGGGAGCGTCGCCAAAAATTGCCGAGATACATCTGGATCGTTGCCTTGGGGGTTGCGGTGGTCGTGCCATTCATATCGACCATGATTGGCTTGCTGACTTCCGATTTGCATAGCGGCGAGGCGCCGCTTGGGGTGATGAAGTCTTTTCTGTTCTTTTCAATAGTACTGGTATTGATAAGTGAAGAAATTAACTTGATGTCGTATATCGTTAAGTTGAGTCCCGCACTCGCAATGGTGACGATCGGCTTAGTGGTGTTAAGCCTGTTTTCCCCGGAGTTATTCCTGGGCGTAAGTCTGTTCATCGCGGACAAGAAGAACGGCATATTTTGGCCGGGCCGCAATTTGCTCGGATTGGGGATAGGGGAGTTTTACTACGGGGCATGTTCCCTCATGATCTTCCCATTTGCCTACTACTTTGATCGGGCGACCCAATATGGAATAAGGAAGCTTTCATCTGTTCTGATGTGCTCGCTTTTCAGTATAGCTTTGATTTTGTCAGGAGCCCGCGCCGACATTCTTGCAGCGCTGTCTATTGCGTTAATCCTTACGATGAGGAGAGTTCGAAGAGTAAGCGGGTTGGTGCCAGCGTTGGCTCTTGGAGCAGTTGTTGCAGTATTGGCGGCTGTGACAGTCATACCGAACTTCACGGATATGGAGGAAGGGTCCAACGCGATTAAGTTAAAACATATTTCTTCTTATAAACGGGAATTCGGGTCAAGACCCGCGGTACTGTTATTCGGGGAAGGTGCAAATAGCGCCTTTTATAGCGAGGGTTTTGAAAGTTGGACAATCTTGACAGAAGTGACCTACTTGGAACTTGTGCGCGTATATGGATTGCCAATGACTATTTTGTTTGCTGCGGGGCTGCTGTGGATTGGCTTCCGTCTATTTGCCAATGGACTCTTCACTATGGGATTGGCGTATTTTGCATTTCTTGGAATCGCCGGAACAAACCCGCTGATTGTAAGTTCGACCGGGTTTCTGGCGATTGCCGCAATGTATGAGCAAGTGGTGACGCGTACGGACTCATTTCGGCAACAACACGTAGCTTTTAAATTGTGGGGGTCGGCTTTGCCGGGCAGCTGAGGGGAATGAATTCGGCAATCAACCCTGGCGAAATTCTAACTCCACCTTTCAGGCGCGCTGGATATTATTGTCGTTCGATGCCATTTTCGCAAATGCGCGGTCGAATGCATCGAGGGTGTGATCAGCTGCAGTTCCGCGGGAGGAATCTCATTGTCCATACGCTCTCTGGCTCGTAGCATGATTCGTGGTGCTACGTGGCAAAATCCCGTCGTCAGAGTCGTTCTCCAGACAGCCGATCCGCTTGACTTTATTATCCGCCGAATTAAGGGACGAGCCCATCTCCCGCCGTTTTCGACCCGGGTACGTTCCACTGGAATTAGCCAGGACATCGGAGGGAATGAATTCATCGATGAGGGCAGGTTGATAGCGAAGTTACTTCGCACCCATGCGCTGCTGACCCCAGACTCCAAGACCCTGGAAATTGGATGCGGTTGCGGGCGCACTGCATTCGCACTTGCGGATTTCCTCAAGGACGGGAATTTCGCCGGGATGGACATAGAACCCGTAGCGTTGGAATCCGCAAGAAGCAATCGACTGCTGCAAGGAAAGCGATTCTCATTCGAGCTTCTCGATATTCGAAATGATTTGTACAACCCCAACGGCGAATTTATCGCCACCGAGTACGTTCTGCCTTACCCGGATCAGACATTCGACGTCGTGTTTCTGCTCTCCGTCTTTACGCACATGCTGACGGATGAGGTCCGGAATTACGCAAAGCAGATTTCCCGCGTCCTTAAACCTGGGGGGCGCTGCTTCTTCTCGGCTTTTTTCCTCGACCGGGAGATGGAGAGGCAGTTTCCATTTAGCTCCCAGCAGCACAGCTTTGTAGATGAGGCGATACCGGGCATCGCAGTTGCTTACAATTCCGAGTTCTTATCATCCACCTTCGCAGAGAATGGAATGTCAATCTTCGCCGGCCCTCTTTGGGGAACAGTGCATGGCCCCTTGGCCGAGACGACCGAGTATCAGGATCTCATGGTCTTCAGGAAACGGGGATGAATGTAGCGAAGAGGTTGATCTGTGAATCTCGTCCTTCCGCCCGCGCAAAAACGCATCTCTTGGGCTTGGCGGAATCTCCGCAGTAATTGTGTTTGACACAAATGTCTCACTGATTCAGAAGGGATGATTGTCAGTACGACATTTCGACCGCATTGACCGGCGGTCATCAAAGTGGCAACTGGTCACGCGTTCAGAACCTCAGCGTACTTGGCCGCGATTGTGCTCCATCGGTAACGGCGGACCGCAATTTCCTTCAACACCGCACGCTGCATTTCCCATTCGGCCGGCAACACGCAATTGAGCAGATCCGCCAACTCGTCCGCGGTTTTAAAGTAGCGCGCGGCTTCCTCAGTCGTGGAGCGATTGTAGGTTACGTCGAAGGCGGCAATGGGAAGCGACAGATGCATTGCTTCGACGAGGCTGGGATTGGTTCCGCCGGCGGAGTGTCCATGAATGTAAACCGAACAGTGACCGCGCAGAGTATTGAGTTCATCCGGGTTGTAAATGGCTTCGATCAGATGCAGATTCGGATAATCGCGATAGCGCACCTTCAGATCGCGGCCGAAAGCACTGCCGGTCCAGTTACCTACCAATACCAGGATCTTGTTTTCCATGCGCGCAAATGCGTCAAGAATCATTTCGATGTTGTTGTCGGCCTGAATCCGGGCTACGGAGAACGCATAAGAGCCATTCAAGAAAGGATAAAGCTTCGCCCATTCGTCGGTGACCGGCGGGAGGCTAATCTGATCTCCGCCGTATTCAATCAGCACGCTGTCCCTTCCGTACTCTGCGCCCAGATAGGATGCGATACCGGCGTTGTCTGCAACCAGAACATCTGCCCACTTTACGGCTACAGCCTCCGAGAGCCTGAGGAAGCGACTTGCCCATTTGCCCCATTTCGATCGCTGCCAGTCCAGTCCTCCTATGTTCAGGATCACCCGTTTGCGGAAGAGCCGGCACAACGGCACAAAGATCCCCCCCGATACACCGAGGAGCAGGATAACGTCTGCCCGAAAGCAGCTATCTATAAGCGAAACCAGATCGAAGGCAATGCTCTGTGCGCCATTTGCGCGGAAGGGCAAATACTTCAGCCTGGAGGAGAGATACGTTGCCGGGCGCAGGGGGTAATCCGGCCCGCTGCAGTACACAGTGAAATGCATCCTCTCACCAAGATTGAGAACGAGAAAATGCGCCAGGGTTTCGAACCCGCCGTATTGTGGAGGCAATCCCACAGTTCCAACTACGGCCACCCTGCATGCGGAACTCATGCAATTTCCTTGATCAGCTCCAGCGTTGCCTGCATATGCGTGCGCGTGGAAGCGCCGAACACAATCGATCGGATCCCCTGCCGGCCGATATAGTCCACAGCTTCGCGCGCCGGAATGGCGCCTGAGGCAAAGATGGACATTGCAGTCATTGGATACCGCTGCGGTCCGCGAAAGTAAGTTTCGTAGCTGGCGATATCCGGTGACATCAGATATCCCCGCTTGTTTACCGCCCCGCAAAGAACGGCATTCTGAATCCCACAGGATTCAAGGTAAGCCGCGAGCCGGGGAACGTTCATGGTCAAAAAGCCCGGAGCCGCATGAAACTTCTTTTCCACATAGCGGCAGTACTCGACGAAGACATCACGGAACTCCAGACCCAGGAGCAGATCGGTAACAATGTTCTGGAGGTAAATAGCCTTGAAGTCCATGCCCCGGTAGATCTTCATCTCCACATCTACCAGCATGGTGAGAATCCGGGTCATATCGCCGGTAATCAGCGACAGGCCTTTGCCTGCGAATCCGAGCAGATTCATTGCGGATTGGCCTGAAAAAACTTCCTGAACCGCTCCCAGTATTCCTTGTTCCGCCACCAGATTCGCATACTTGTGTGGATAGGGAATCGACGGGTAAAGCACCAGGTCCGGGAAGTCGGAGCGATGGTTGCGAAAGAAGTCGCAGATCTCCCCGGCCTTGTCATTGCTGTTCAGCATGAATGCCCGAATGCCTACGTCGTACGCAGTCCTGTATGCATCGCAGACCGTGGATATGTCGTTGAATCGCTCCGCCAATTGTTGAGCTTTTTCCTGCGACATGTGATTGATGCCAAAGAATTGATTATCCCCGAGAATAACTGAATCAAGCTCGACCATTTAGTTCTCCACCCCGGCATCGGCGAATACCATATCGATTACTTCCTGGGTGAGGGATGCATCAGAGAATCCGCACAGGTTTGGCTTGCTCGGGTTCATTGCCCTCTCGACAAAGTGGTCTATCTGACGCGTAAACTCGTTGCCTCGAACGTAAAATGGCACCGGAGTGAAACAATCCGTGATGTAGACCGTATTCCATCCCTTCACATAGGGAGGAGCCGGACGATTGAAATGGACCTTTAACTCGTGTTGGTCCGCCAGAACCTTGCCATGCTCGCCGAGGATTTCTATTTTGTTGGTCGGCTTCCGAAAGCTATCGTCGCTCCAGTTCACGGTTAGGCCTCCCACTAATCCATTGTCGTAAAGAACGTTTGTCCGGACCATATCCTCCACATCGGCTGAGTACACCGGAGTCAGGCAACTCCCCGTAACTCGGGCAGGCTTGCCAAAGAAGTACACCATCAGATCGATGGCGTGCGAGCCAAACTCATAAAGACATCCGCCTCCTGTCTTCCGGTTGCCTCGCCAGCCTGAACCGCTGGCCGGTCGCGTCACGGTTCGTCCGAACATATCGGAACGAAAGCTGATAAGCCGTCCAAGCGCCTCCTCGTCAAGCAGACGCTTGACTTTCACAAAAATGTCGTTAAAACGGTTCACATAACCAACCTGATAGGTTGCGCGGCCTTCGAGACTGCGGGCTGTCAATCGCCGGGATTCCTGCGCGCTCAGCGTGAATGGTTTTTCGACAAAAATGGACACCCTTGCGTCCAGCGACGCGTCGATCATCGGGGCATGCAGATGAGGCGGCGTGGCGATCACCACCAGATCCAATTCCGCTTCCTTAAGCATTCTGGTGTAATCGTTGAACAACCGTATGTCCGGACGGTATCGCCCAAGGGCGCGGTTCATTAGCTGGGAGTCGTCGGCAACGGCTGCCACTTTCATGTTGGGTTGGCTGCCGAGGAGAGCGAGGTGGGTGATCCCCATTCGTCCCGCACCGATGATTCCGGCCCTCAATGTCTTCGTGGTCTCAATCCGATCTGCCGGCGATGCGCAGACATCTTGCGAATTCATGCTGTGGCTCTCTTGACTTTGATTGCTGTCGCTCTTGAGTTTCATTATAGAACGGGTAAGACAGGGCCTTTGATTGAGACGCAAGCGTCAAAAGAGCGTGAGGACGCGGCGCCGCGCAGCACTCGGCGGCCTTGCGCAATCACATTTCTGATTTGACTGCGTAATTATGACTTCCAGGTTTTGTCTTTAGAGTGACAGAACTGCTCGATGTTGCAGCGGTCGCATTTGGGTTTGCGGGCGATGCAGACCTGGCGGCCGTGATGGATTAGCTGGTGGGAGAAGTCGATCCAGCGGTTCTGAGGGATGACCCGCATCAACTCCTGCTCGACTTTCTGCGGCGTGTCGCCTTTGGCCAGGTCCAGGCGGTGCGCGATGCGGAAGACGTGGGTATCGACGACTACGCCTTCGGCCCTGCCGAAGCTTACGCCCAGGACCACGTTGGCGGTTTTGCGGGCGGCGCCGGGGATGGTGACTAGCTCCGCTAGTGTCTGCGGTACCTGGTTGTTGAACTCAGAGGAGATTTTGCGGGCCGCGCCCTGGATGGATTTGGCCTTGTTGCGAAAGAAGCCAGTGGTGCGGATGAGGGCTTCGAGCTCGGGCAGCGTCGCTTTGGCCATCGCCGCCGGGGTGGGAAAGCGGCGGAACAGCTCCGGCGTCACCATGTTCACGCGGACGTCGGTGCATTGGGCGGAGAGGATGGTGGCTACCAGAAGCTGCCACGGGGAACTGTGCGTAAGGGCGCACTCGACGTTGGGGTAGGCTTCGTCGAGGGCTTTGAGGATGGCGGCGATGCGGCCGGGGGCAAGCGGGCCGGTGGTCTTGCGGGCTTTGGCTTTGGAGAGGGATGGCGTGGCTGGCTTCCTGGGCATGGGGAGGAGGTCTCTCGGTGTGCCTGGAGATAGATTACGCCGGCGGGCGCGTCGATTGGGAAATCGTTCCTAGGCGGTTCCTGGACCTTCTCGATTCGCGATGCCGGAGAGGTTCAGTGGCTTTCGAATTTCTCCCACCCTTGCCGCGATACTTTCCTCGAAGAGCGCGTCAAGGATCAGGCACCCCGTCCAGTTAGTCCTTTGTTTCCTAGGGGGAAAGGGCGAATTATTGGTGTAAACAATTTGTTATCAATACAGTGCGGCAAAAAGGGGGAAGGGGTGGGGTAAAGGAGAACATAAGACGAAAATTAGACCCTCCCGCAACTCCCCGACCGGTTGGAAGCCCGGCATGGCAACAGATCTTCATGGCTCACCCTTTCGAAATTCATTGTGCGCCAAGAGAGCGTAATTTTCTGCAAACCATCTGCGGTGGGCCGCCCGCCACCTATCCGTCTACGGCTGGTTTATAAACAGGTCTTTGACCCTGGCCGATTCTGCCAATCTTTGGTAGTTTATAAACTACAGTCTCCGCAATGATCGAATTCAAGCAGACAGAGACTTTCCGGAGATGGCGAATGAGCCTCAAGGATTGCCGGGCGCGGGCCCTGATCGCGTCCCGGCTTGATCGGCTGGCTTTTGGGAATCCGGGAGATGTGAAACCGGTGGGGTAGGGCATCAGCGAATTGCGGATCGATTATGGGCCCGGCAATCGGGTCTATTTCATGAGGCGCGGCAGCGAGATCATCGTCCTGCTGTGCGGCGGCGACAAGAGTACGCAGGCGACGGACATCAAGACGGCGAAGCGGCTGGCACTCAATAGGAGCGAAGAACATGGCTAAAAAAACCATTCGCGAGAAATTGACAAACTACGATCCTGCCGAGGACCTCGGGTCGGACGAAGCGATTGCGATGTTCATGGCCGAGGCGTTTCAGAGCAATGACGTTGCCTACATATCTCACGCGCTGGGCGTGGTGGCGCGGGCCAAAGGGATGGCGCAGATTGCCAGCCAGACCGGGCTGTCGCGTGAGCAGCTTTATCGGTCGTTCAGTGAGAAGGGAAATCCGACGCTGAAGACTACGCTGGCGGTGATGAAGGCTCTGGGAGTTCAATTGACTACGAAGGCCACTGAGGCGGATTGACGGGCTGGATTGGTAGGCCGGGGATTTATCCCCGGCACCGATGAAAACAAAATCAGCGGGGTTTTAACCCCTGAGGTATGCTTTTCTCAACCTGCCATGGAAACCTACGCGCTCACCACTGCGACCGACCAAAGGCGCGTGCTGTTCGTTGTAACAAAAAACGCCGAGATGCTGGTCAAGACTCTCTTCCATTATCGAGATCAAGGTCGGTATAGGTTGCATGGGTTCGTTGTCATGCCGGAACATCTGCATGTGTTGCTAACCCCATCCGAGAGCCAGACCATTGAGCGCTGCGCTCAGTGCATCAAGGGCGGGTTCTCGCATGAAGTGCGGAAGCAATTTGCTGGCGAAGTCTGGCAGACTGGATTCCACGAGCATCGGATTCGCGACGCGGAGGATTTCCAGAGGCAGCTCGGCTATATTGCGGCAAATCCGGGGGAGCGAAGGCTCGCCGATTATCCCTTTGTGCACACGCGGTTTATCGACCTGCTCGATCCAATGCCTGCACATTTGGGGTGAGTTTGGCTGCGGACGAAAAGCGTACCTCAGGGGTTAAAACCCCGTCCCGTAAGGCCGCCGTGTTGC
>Ga0182024_10025233_pt1 | contig 10509 bp, 10 predicted proteins | sample P32metaG_FD_120480 | JGI IMG/M metagenome (GOLD analysis project Ga0182024, IMG submission 120480) | Permafrost microbial communities from Stordalen Mire, Sweden - P3-2 metaG (Illumina Assembly) | ecosystem: Environmental > Terrestrial > Soil > Wetlands > Permafrost | place: Sweden: Stordalen...
CGATGGGTCTTGAGGCCCGCTTCGTGCCAGGCCGGCCCGAACTCGCCGCCGCCGCGGATATTGGCCAGCACATAGACACCCCCCTTTTCCAGCCACAGCTTGCCGATGGTGGGCGAGTAGCTTGGCAGCATCGAGACCTCGAAGCCGCCGTAGGCATAGAGCAGCGTCGGATTGGCCCCGTCGAGTTTCATGCCTCTGGGATGGACGACGAAATAGGGGACCTTTGCGCCGTCGCTGGAGACCGCCTCGAACTGTTCGACCTCGTCGCGCGAGGCGTCAAACCGGGCCGGCAGGACCTTGATGTCCTCTTGGGCGCCGGTCGCCGCGTCGGCCCGCCACAGGCGCGTTGGATCGAGAAACCCCTCGACGCTGTAATAGAGCGTGTCGTCCAGATCGCCGGCCGTCGCGATCCCCACCGACGAATTGGCCGCCACCGGCAGGGACGACCTCTCCCAGCCATCGCCCCGGCGGGCGAAGGAGACCAGGCCGCCGCGCACATTGTCATACACGGCCGCCACGACGCGGGAGCGGGTGACCGTCACCTGCTCAATGGACTGGCGCGGGCCCGGCGCCATCAACAGGGCGACGCTCGGCGGTCGGCCTTCCTCCAACGACTTTAGATCCAGGGAGATCAGCGCGCCCTGCGCGAAGATCGCGGGCGGCGAGCCCACCGACCAGTCCTGCTTGAGGCTGACGATCAGCTGGCCATCGACCAGGCCCTCGATGGAGGTCTTCAGCGGCAAAGGCACGGGAACAATGCCTCGCGGCGTCAGCAGATAGACCTTGGTCTCGAAAAAACTCACCGCCTGGATGATCAGCACCGCGGTGTGACCCTGGCCATCGTGCAGCACCGCCGGGTCGACCGAAACGTCCGCGACCTCGCCCCGAAAAATCTCCGTCGCCTGATCGAGGCTCTGGCCCCGCTTCAAGGTCTTGACCACGAAGGGGTAGCCCGAATGGGTCAGGGTCCCGGGACCCCACTCGCGGCTGAGGATCAGAGTGTTGTCATCGAGCCAGTCGACGTTCTGCTTGCCGCGCGGTAGGTCGAAGCCGCCGGCCACGAAGGTCTTGGAGGCCACGTCGAACTCGCGCACCCGCACCGCGTCCTCGCCGCCATCCGAAAGGCTCACCAGGCAGAGCGAATAACGAGGCGGCGGGCAGTTGGCGCCCTTCCACACCCAATTGGCCTTTTCGCTGGCCGACAGGGCGTCCACGTCCAGCACCGTTTCCCAAGCGGGATTGGCGCCCGCGTAGCCGCCCTGGGTCGTGCGCCGCCAAAGACCGCGCACATTGGTTGGATCCTGCCAGAAATTATAGATCGCCGGCCCGATCAATTGGGGTGTCGGGATGCGATCAGCGGCGTTGACGATCTTCAACGCCTCGGCGTGAAAAACATCGTACCTGGGATCGGACTTCAGCACCGGCAGGGAGCGGGTGTTCTGGCCTGCCACCCAGGCCAGGGCGCGCGGGCTCTGCATGTCCTCGAGCCACAGATAAGGGTCGGTCGCGGACGCGGCGATGGCGGGAGCGCGAGTCACGGCGGTGGTCTCCGCGTGGGTGGAAAAGGCCAGGGCCGCGAACGCCGGGACGAGGACGCTCAGCAGCTTGGCGCCGGCTAGACGATGCCTCACGCCGCGCCCAGGAAGTCGCGCTTGCCGATGTCGACGCCGTTCTGCCGCAGGATGGCGTAGGCGGTGGTGACGTGGAAATAGAAATTGGGCAGCACGAAATTGAGCAGGAAGACCTGGCCGGGGAAGGTGACCTCGGCATCGCGCATCTTCATGGTGATGCTTCGGGTCTCGGCGCCTTCGAACTTTTTCTTATCAAGGCCGTTCAGAAACGCCACCGTCTTGGCGATGCGCGCCTTCAACTCTGGGAACGTGGATTCGGTGTCCTCGTAGGAGGGAATCTCGACGCCGGCCAAACGCGCCACGCCGCCCTTGGCGCCGTCGGAGGCCACTTGCACCTGACGGGCCAGCGCGAACATGTCCGGCGCCAGCCGGGCGCTTATCAGAACCGACGGATCGATCTTGCGCGCCTCGGCGGAGGCCGCGGCCTTGTCCAGGATCGCCGAGAGGTTTGTCAGCATGCGGGTCAACACCGGGACCGAAGCGTCGTACATGGATAGCGACATGGATCAGGGCTCTCATGGTGAAGGGCGGCGCGGGCGGCCGCGGGGGCTGTCGTGGTGACGCCTTATACAGACGCCGACGCGAGGCGTCGCCGGGAACTTGCCCGCATGCGCGCCATCGCCACCGGGCTGCTGGTCGCCATGACGGCGGTATATCTGGCCACGCGCCTGGCTCCCGCCGGCTGGCTGTGGGCGGGTTATGTGGGCGCCTTCGCCGAGGCGTCCATGGTCGGAGCGTGCGCCGACTGGTTCGCGGTCACCGCCCTGTTTCGACGGCCCCTGGGCCTGCCGATCCCGCACACCGCCATCATCCCGCGCAACAAGGCGCGCATCGGCCAGGCGCTTGGCGACTTCATCGGCGGTGAATTTCTCACCCCCCGCGTGCTCGATCGCAAGCTGAGGGAGCTGGGACCGGCCCGCCGTCTGGCCGACTGGCTGCGCGACGCAGGCGCCGTCGAAGCCCTGTCAACACGGATCGCCGACTTGCTGCCCGACATCACCCCCTCGGGTCCGGCGCTGCGCGGGTTCATCGGCGAGGTGGCGCGGCGCGCGGCGCGGGCGGGACCAGCCGCGCCCCTGGCCGCCAAGCTCCTGGGCTATCTGTGGAACGATGCCGGCGCCCAGCGACTGCTGGACCGCGCCATTGACCGCCTTGGCGCCTATCTGATCGGCCACGGCGAGTTCATCCAGGCGCGCGTGGCCGGCAATTCCTGGCGCTGGATGCCCAAATGGATCGACCGGCTGCTGGCCGAAAAACTCACAGCCGGACTGTTGCGCGCCGTGGGCGAGATGCGCGATCCCGCCCATCCCTGGCGCCTGGAGATGCGCGAGGCGATGGACCGCTTCATCGCCCGCCTGGCGGACGATCCGGACTTCCTGGCCCGCGGCGAGGCGCTGAAGGACAGCCTGCTTGGCGACCCGCGCCTCCGCACGCACCTGGAGGCGGTGTGGGCCGAGCTGGAAGCGCGGCTCGGCGCCGATCCAAGCGGTCTGGCGGAGATCATCGCCCAGGCCCTGGCGCGCGCCCTGACTGCGCTGGGCGAGTGGCTGGATGCCGATCTTAGCGCGCGCGAGCGGCTGGACGGCTGGGTGAGAGTCGCCGCCCGCCGGACGCTGTCGCCGCGGCGAAAGGAAATCGGCGCTTTTGTCGCCCAGGTTGTGGCTGGCTGGGACGCCAGGGAGGTGGTCGAGAAGTTGGAGCTGCACGTCGGCAAGGACCTGCAGTACATCCGCATAAACGGCGCCTTGGTGGGCGGCCTGGTCGGTTTGATCATCCACACCGCGTCGCAATTCTTCCATTGAATTCAAGGCCCGGACGGCTACGTTAACCCCGGAACTCAAGGTTCACAGGGGGGACATCGGGTCATGTGGATGATCATCGCCGCGGTGGTCGTGGCCGGGACGCTCGGCGCGCTCACCGATTGGCTGTTCATGGGCGTGCTTTTTCACGACGCTTATAACCGCTACCCGGAAGTCTGGCGCCCGGGAGTTCGCGAGGGCCAGAGCCGCATGGCGATCATATGGGCCTCGCTATTGGGGTATGTGATCACTGCCGGGGTGGTGGGCCTGTGCGTCGTTGCCCATGTGCATTCGATCGTTGGCGGCCTCGCCGTCGCGGCCCTGGCCTGGATCGCCGGGCCGCCGGTCGTCATCATCGTCAATGGCATGTTCATCAAGCTGGTTGCGAAGATCACCTTCACCCACTGCCTTGGGTACCTCGCCCGCATCCTGCTGGCGGGCGCGGCGGCGGGGTTGGTGATGGGTCCGCTGGCTGCTCGCTGAGGGGCGGTCCGTGTCGTCGGCCGGCTATTCGGGTAGGAGTCTGACGCAAAAGCTCGGGATCAAGCCGGGCGATGTTGTTCGCGCCGTCAACCCCCCGGCCCACTACGCCCGTCTGCTGAAACCGTTGCCGGCCGGGGCGGTGGTGGCCGCGGACGCCGACAGCCCGGCGCTGATCCATGCGTTCGCCAAAAATCGCCAAGAACTCGCGGACATGGCCGAGTGGCTCGTCTCGCTCCCGGCGCCAGGAGGGGCGGTGTGGGTGTCCTGGCCAAAGAAGAGCTCCCCACTCTTTGCCGATCTCACCGAGGGCGGCATACGGCAGATCATGCTGCCCACCGGCTGGGTGGACGTGAAGGTGTGCGCCGTGGACGCCGATTGGTCAGGGCTGAAATTTCTTCGCCGACGGGCGGCCCGTCCCGCGCGGGTGATGAAGTAGCCCTCCCCGCCCGCTGAACGGACGAGGAGACGCCGCCTCTTTATTCAGCCGCCTGCTTGGGCGTGTAGCCAAGCACGGCCTTGACCTCGAGGTATTCGGCGAAGCCGAAATCGCCCCACTCGCGCCCGTTGCCGCTCATTTTGTAGCCGCCGAACGGCGCGGTCATGTCCATGCCGCCACCGTTGATGGACACCTGGCCGGCGCGAAGCTTGGAGGCGACCTCGCGCACCTTGCTCATGTCGGTTCCGGAGATATAGGCGGCAAGGCCGTACTCGGTATCGTTGCCGACCCTCACCGCTTCATCGACGCTGCCGTAGCCGAGGATGGACACCACCGGGCCGAAGATCTCCTCCTTGGCCACGCTCATCTCGTTGGTGACGTTGGCGAACACGGTGGGCTTCACATAGAAGCCCTTGTCCAGGCCATCGGGACGCCCCGCCCCGCCGGTGACCAGGGTCGCGCCCTCGGCGATGCCGGCCTTGATCAGGCGCTGGATCTTTTCCCACTGGGTCTTGTTGACCACCGGTCCGATCTGGGCGTTGCCGTTGGGATCGCCGACGGTGGTGGATTCGGCGGCTTCCTTGGCGATGACAATGGCCTCGTCCATCTTGCCCGCCGGGACCAGCATCCGGGTCGGCGCGTTGCAGGACTGGCCGGAGTTCTGCATCACGTGCTTGACGCCGCCGCCGACGGCGGAGGCCATGTCGGCGTCTTCGAGGATGATGTTGGGGCTCTTGCCGCCCAGTTCCTGGGCCACCCGCTTGACGGTGGAGGCCGCGGCCTTGGCCACCTCGATCCCCGCCCGCGTGGAGCCGGTGAAGGAAACCATGTCGATGCCCGGATGGCTGGAGATGGCCGCGCCGACCTCGGCGCCGGTGCCATTGATCATGTTGAACACTCCGGCCGGAACCCCGGCGGCCTGCATGATCTCGGCCCAGATATAGGCGGAGAACGGGGCCTCCTCGGAAGGTTTGAGCACCATGGTGCAGCCGGTGGCCAGCGCCGGAACAACCTTGCAGGCGATCTGGTTTATCGGCCAGTTCCATGGCGTGATCATGCCGCACACGCCGATCGGTTCCTTGACGATCCGGGTGGCGCCGCGGTCCTCCTCGAACTGGAAGGCCTTCAGGACGGCGATGCCCGTGGCGATGTGAGCGATGCCGATGGGCGCCTGGGCGCGCTGGGCGAGGCTGGCCGGCGCGCCCATCTCTTCGGTGATGGCGTGGGCGATGTCGCCAAAGCGCTTCTGGTACTCCGCCTGGATGCGCTCGAGAAGGTCGATGCGCTCCTCGCGGCTGGTCTGGGAATAGGTTTCGAACGCCTTGCGCGCGGCCTTGACGGCCTTGTCGACATCGGCGGCGGAGCCGGCCGACACGTGCCCGCAGACGCTTTCGGTGGCCGGGTTGATCACCTCGAGGCTCTTGGGGGTGATCGGATCGACCCACTGGCCGTCGATATAGAACTTCATGTACTCGCGCATGCGGGTCTCCTTTGAGAGCGGAAGCCGGCCCGGCTCGTCCGCCGGGCCACTTCGAAGGCCATATTAGTGATCGCGGTTCATACGGGAAGGGGGCACGCAATATAACCCCTCTCCGGTGGGCGGGACGCGGAGCCCGCGCCTCTTGCGCGTGGGAGGGCGAGGGGCTACCCGCTCGCAGGCAGAAAGTTGGAGCCCGCTCATGATCGCCATCGCGGCCATCCTGGTCTTCGTCATCGTCCTTGGAGCGCTGAATTTCTTCGAGTTCGGCCGTCTGGATTGACCGCGAGGCGACGAATCCGGCGATGACCGATCGAGGCTGGGCCCTGGTCACCGGCGGGTCGCGCCGCATCGGACGGGCCTTAGCCCTGGCCGCGGCGCAAGCGGGCCATGATATCATCATTCACGCCCGTTCCGCGCCGCAGGCGCAGGACACCGCCGAAGCGGTGCGCCGCCTGGGACGCCTCGCCGAGATTCTCGTCGCCGACCTCGCCGATGCTGCGGCCTGCGCCGGGCTGATCGCGGCGGCGCCCGAGCCCCTCACCTTGCTGGTCAACTGCGCCTCGCGGTTCACCGACGACCGCATCGAAACCGTTTCGGTGGAAGACTGGGACGCCACCCTGGCGACAAATCTGCGCGCGCCAATGCTCCTGGCCCAGGCTTTCGCCGCCGCCTTGCCGCCCGGGCGCGACGGTCTGATCGTCAACATCGTCGATCAACGGGTGTGGCGACTGACCCCGCACTTCTTCAGTTACACGATCAGCAAAGCCGCCCTGTGGGCGGCGACCCAGACTCTCGCGCAAGCGCTCGCCCCGCGCATCCGCGTCAACGCCATCGGGCCGGGTCCGACGCTCGCCTCCACCCACCAGTCGCAGGCCCAGTTCTCCGCCGAGACCGCCGCGGTGCCGCTGGGCCGCGGCGCGACGCCAGACCAGATCGGGGAGGCCTTGCGCTATTTGATCGACGCGACTTCGGTGACCGGCCAGATGATCGCGGTGGACGGTGGCCAGCATCTGGCCTGGCGCACCCCCGACGTGGAGAGCGATCCCCCGCATGGCTGACCGGCCGGCCGAGGTCCCCGTCGAAATCCTGACGACCAAGGTGTTCGTGCGCGCCCTGGCCGTGGAAGCGTGGATCGGCGTCTATGATCGCGAGCGGGATCGTCGCCAGCCGCTGATCATCGATGTCGAACTCGAGGTGGCGGCGGGCGGCTGGCGCGGCCTGGCCGACACGGTGAACTATGAAACCATCGCCGGCCATGCCCGCGCCATCGCGGCCGGCGGCCACATTGGTCTGGTTGAATCCTTCGCCGAACGTCTGGCGCGCGCCTGCGTCGCCGAACCCCGCGTCCTGCGCGCCCGCGTGCGGGTGGAAAAGCCCCAGGCCCTGGCCCCCGACGCGGCCGCCGCGGGGGTGGAGATCATCGCCGTGCGGGTCTAGGCTGCGCCGAAACGGGAGGGATTCATGACCGACATTCCAGCCGACCCTAAAGCCGCGCCGCCGCCCCAGCCGCCCGCCCCGCCGCCCATCATGGCCGGCGACGATGAACGCATGCTGGCGATGGTCATCTACATTCTTTTTCTGGTGCCGTTCGGCGTCACCCACATCGTCGGACTGGTGATGGCCTATGTCAGCCGCGAGTCGGCGCCCGATTGGCTGAGAAGCCACTACACATTCCAGATCCGCACCTTCTGGATCGGCCTGCTCTACTTCATCGGAGCCTGCGTGTGCCTGATCATTCTGATCGGCTTCGCCCTGCTTCCGGCGGTGGTCATCTGGTTCATCGTCCGCTGCGCCCTTGGCTTGGCGAGGCTGCTCCGCAACGAGCCCTATCCGACGCCGGAGAGTTGGACCTTCTAGGGCGGCGCCTCTTACGCCATCTGCCGTTCGCGCCGCACCAGCCGGGCGAAATCGTCCATCAAGGCCAGCGAAATGTTGCCCGGCTTGAACCGGTAGTCGCCAATCCGCGCCACGGGGGTCACCTCGGCGGCCGTTCCCACGATGAAGCACTCGGAAAAGGTGACCAGTTCCTCAGGGAGGATGTGGCGCGCGACAACCTCGAAGCCCTTCTCCTTGGCCAGTTTGATGACCGCCTGCCGGGTGATGCCGTCCAAGAAACAGTCGGGATCAGGAGTGTGCAACACGCCATCGCGCACGAAGAACACATTGGCCCCAGTGGCCTCGGCCACATAGCCTCGCCAGTCGAGCATCATGGCGTCGGCGAAGCCTTCGCGCTCGGCGGCATGCTTGGAGATGGTGCAAATCATGTACAGACCCGCCGCCTTCGACGCGGTGGGCGCGGTTTCCGGTGACGGGCGTTTATACTTGGCCCAGGTCAAGGCGATGCCCCGGGTCTTCTCCTCCGGCTTGAAGTAGCTCGGCCATTCCCAGACCGCGACGGCGACGTGGATGGTGCTGTTCTGAGCGGAGACGCCGATGGTCTCCGAGCCGCGCCAGGCGATGGGGCGCAGGTAGCAGTCGGCAAGACCGTTGCGGGCGCAGGCTTCCTTGCACGCCTGTTCGATCTGGGTCACGCTGAACGGGATCGAAAAGTCGAGAATTTCGGCCGACTTGAACAGGCGCTCGATATGTTCGGTAAGCTTGAATATCTCGCCGCCGTACATCCGCATCCCTTCGAAGACGGCGGAGGCGTAGTGAAGGGCATGGGTCAAGACGTGCACCTTCGCCTCCCGCCAGGCAGCGAATTTCCCGTCAAGCCATATCCAGCCGTCGCGATCATCGAATGGAACAAGCGCCATCGGGCTGAGAGATCCCTTTTCGAAACAAGGCGAGGGTTTAACGACCCGGCCTCGCGCCGGTCAAACGAAATGCCCCACGATGGACCGGAAGGTCCCCTCGCCCCCCACTCGCCAAGGCTCGCGCGCCCGTGACAGACCAGGCGACACAGCGGCATCTTCTGGTGGTCGACGACGACGATCGCATCCGTGAGCTCCTCAAACAGTACCTCAGCCGCGCGGGCTTCCGGGTCACCACCGCGGCCGACGCCGCCACCGCCCGCCGTCTCCTGGGCACACTGGACTTCGACCTTCTGGTGCTCGACGTGATGATGCCTGGAGAGGACGGTTTTTCCCTGACCCGCTGGTTGCGAACGCGGGCCGGCGAGGCCGGCTTGGCCCCCGTGCTGATCCTCACCGCCAAGGATCGGCCGCTTGAGCGTATCGAAGGCCTCAGCCAGGGCGCCGACGACTATCTGGCCAAACCGTTCGAACCCAAGGAATTGCTGCTCCGCATCGAGGCGATCCTGCGCCGGGTCGCTGTCGCGCCGCCGGGCCCGCGCGAGATCCGCCTGGGCCATTGCCGCTTCGACATGGCGCGCGGCGAACTCACCGCCAACGGCGCGCCCATGCGCCTGACCGAGGCCGAGACCCGGCTCCTGCGGACGCTGGCGCGGGCGGCACATGGCGCGGTGGATCGCACGGCCTTGGCGGGAATGGGCGGAGTGGACGCTGATCGTGGGGCCGGACGAGCCGTCGACATCCAGGTCACGCGTCTGCGCCGCAAGATCGAGATCGACCCGGCCAATCCGCGCTATCTGAAGACGGTGCGCGGTCGCGGCTATATGCTGGTCCCCGACTGATGCGGCTGCCCCGGCCTTGGCCCGCCGCGTTCTGGCGGATCGTCAAACGGCGGGTTCCTACTTCGCTGTTCGGCCGCAGCCTGTTGATCATTGTCCTGCCCGTGGCGCTGATGCAGATCGCCGTGACCTATGTCTTCTTCGACGCCCATTGGCAGAGCGTGAACAGCCATCTGACCGAAGGCTTGGCCGGCGATGTCGCGTGGATTCTGCAGAGCTACGCCGACGATCCCAGCCCCCGCCATCTCAAGCGGATCGAGGAGCGCGCCCAGCAGACCTTGGACCTTTCGATCAGCCTGCAGGACGGCGGGACGCTGCCACGGGGCCGCCGGCCGGTGCTGTTCGTGGCCGTGGATCGCTCCTTGAGGAAGGCGCTAGAGAGCCGCATCGACGCCCCGTTCTGGTTCGATACCGCGCGTTATCCGGCCTATGTGGATGTACGGGTGAAGACGCGGGGCGGGGTCATGCGCTTCATCGCCCCAAAGGACCGGGTGTTCGCCACCCGAGGGCATATCTTCATCCTGTGGCTCACCGTGGCGACCCTCTTGCTGACCGGCATCGCCATCGCTTTCATCCGCAATCAGGTGCGCGCCATCGAACGCCTGGCGGCCGCGGCCGACGCCTTTGGCAAGGGGGTGGATGTCGCCTTCCGTCCGCACGGCGCGCGCGAGGTGCGCCAGGCCGCCCGCGCGTTCGTGGCCATGAAGGCGCGCATCCAGCGCCACGTCGACCAGCGCACGACCCTGCTCGCCTCGGTGAGCCACGATCTGCGCACGCCGCTCACCCGGCTCAAGCTCGAATTGGCTTTGGCGGAGCCGGGGCCGCGCGTTGAAGCCATGAAAATCGATGTTTCCGACATGGAGCACATGATCGACGAATACCTGGCCTTCGCCCGCGGCGAGGGCGGCGAGGCGATCGAGACCGTGGCCTTGCGCGGCCTGATCGAGGCCGTCGGCGAGGGGGCGGCGCGTGGGGGCGCGATGCGTGGGGGCGCACCGTTGGCGATCGAGGCCGATCCGGCGCTGAACGCGCGCGTGCGGCCGATCGCCTTCAAGCGGGCCCTGTCAAACCTGATCATGAACGCCGCC
>Ga0182024_10025234_pt1 | contig 10509 bp, 11 predicted proteins | sample P32metaG_FD_120480 | JGI IMG/M metagenome (GOLD analysis project Ga0182024, IMG submission 120480) | Permafrost microbial communities from Stordalen Mire, Sweden - P3-2 metaG (Illumina Assembly) | ecosystem: Environmental > Terrestrial > Soil > Wetlands > Permafrost | place: Sweden: Stordalen...
CTCGATCATCTCGGCGAAGTTGAAGCGGGCGCCGCGATTCTGCGATCGATCGAGACAACACTGGTCGACAAGTCACTCTGCACCCGCGACGTCGGCGGTGCCGCGGACACTGCAACCGCGGGCAAAGCGATCGCCAGCGCGCTGGCACGGGTTCATAGTCCAGCCTGAACCGGGACTTCAATCGGGATTTCGCAGCGTGAAGCGGGCGCGACGCCGCGGCACTGGTTCGCCGATTGAAGTAGATTCCGCGAATCGTTTTCCGCAAATCATTGATTCAATCAACAGAGGTTTCTACAGTGCCATAAATGCATTTTTGGCGATTTGACACGTCTCCATTTGGAGGCATAATTCTGCGCTGTTCGAAGGCTCAACGGGCGGCCACGGGCAGTTCGATGCAGACAAAAGCAAAATCGGATGGCAGCAGAACTGAATATTTTTGCCGGCTCGATTCCCAGGAAAAACGGCTGCTATCCCGCCTGGAGGGACTTTCTCGTCCTCGGTTATTGCCGCCTATGGACGCTTGATCCGCACGTTGCGCGGCATCACGAACACGACGCTGAACAAAGAGCCGAAGTGGCGTCACTCGCGTGCGCAACTCACCACGGGCTACCACGCTCCCCAATCCTAGCGAAGGGAAAATATCATGGCGACGATTACCCAGCCGATTACGCGCGATGCGCAGAAGCAACGCAACCTTGTTGAAATGAACTGGGATCCGATCACGCGGATCGTGGGCAGCCTGGGCATCTTCACCAAGATCGACTTCGATAACCGCGAGGTGGCGGAGTGTCACAGCACTTCGTCCATCTTCCGCGGCTACAGCATCTTCATGAAGGGCAAGGACCCGCGCGACGCGCACTTCATCACCAGCCGCATCTGCGGGATCTGCAGCGATAACCACGCGACCTGCGCCGTGTATGCGCAGAATATGGCGTTTGGCGTGCGGCCGCTGACGCTGGGCGGGTGGATCATCAACCTGGGCGAAGCGGCCGAGTATATGTTCGATCACAACATCTTCCAGGACAACCTGGTCGGCGTCGACTTCTGCGAGACGATGGTGAAGGAGACCAACCCCGGCGTGTGGGAGAAGGCGCAGCCCGCGCAGGCGCCGAACGCGGACAAGCATGGCTTCAGGACGATCGCCGAGATCATGACGGCGCTGAACCCGTTCACCGGCTCGTTCTATCGCGAGACGCTGGCCATGAGCCGTCTGATGCGCGAGATGTTCTGCCTGATGGAGGGCCGGCACGTTCATCCATCGACTCTCTATCCCGGCGGCGTCGGCACGGTTGCGACGATCCAACTGTTCACCGACTACTACGTGCGGTTGATGAAGTACGTCGAGTTTATGAAGAGGGTGGTGCCGCTGCACGACGATCTCTTCGACTTCTTCTACGAAGCGCTGCCGGGGTATGAGAAGGTGGGACAGCGACGCATCCTGCTGGGATGCTGGGGCTCGTACAACAATCCTGATCACTGCGACTACACCTACAAAAACATGGATGTGTGGGGCAAGAAGATGTTCGTCACGCCGGGCGTGATCGTAAACGGCCAACTGGTGACGAACAATCTCGTCGACATCAATCTGAACATCCGCATCCTGCTGGGCAGTTCGTACTATGACGACTGGCAGGGCAAAGAGACGTTCGTCGCGCGGGACCCGCTGGGAAACCCGGTGGACAAGCACCATCCGTGGAATCAGACCACAATTCCGCGGCCGCAGAAGCGCGACTTCAACGGCAACTATACGTGGGTGATGTCTCCGCGGTGGTATGACAAGCGGACGGGCGCCTACCTGGCGCTCGACACCGGCGGCGGCCCGATCGCGCGGCTGTGGCCGACGGCACTTTCCGGGCTGGTGGACATCGGTTATGTGAAGGCCACGGGGCACAGCGTGAAGATCAATCTGCCGAAGACGGCTTTGCTGCCGGAAGCCGAGTACGAGTGGAAGATTCCGAAGTGGAGCAACGCGATTGAACGTGACCGCGCGCGAACCTACTTCCAGGCGTACGCTGCCGCGATGGCGCTCCACTTTGTGGAGAAAACGATGGCGGAGGTGCATGCAGGCCGCACCGCGACGTGGTCCGACTCCAAAGTGCCGGAAGAGGCCATCGGATGCGGCTTCCACGAAGCGGTGCGCGGCGTGCTGTTACACCATGTCGTGATTCACGACGGGAAGATCGCGAACTACCATCCCTACCCACCGACGCCGTGGAACGCAAACCCGCGCGATGTCTACGGCACGCCGGGGCCGTATGAAGACGCGGTGCAGAACACGCCGATCTTCGAGGAAAACGGACCGGACAACTTCAAGGGCATCGACATCATGCGCGCCGTTCGCAGCTTCGACCCGTGCCTGCCCTGCGGCGTGCATATGTACGTCGGCGACGGCAGAACGATTGAGGTGAAGCACTCGCTCATGTTTGGCGCAGCGGGGCATCGATGATGCCAGCGATCGCTGAAGCGGAAGAGATCATCGAAGCGCGAGCACCTTCGGCGGGTCATGCGCAGTTCAAGGCTCAGACGGAGCGCGTCGAAAAGCTGGCGGCAAGGCTGGAGGCGGCAAATGATCCTGAGACTCGCGCCATTGCGCTTGAATTGGTACAGCAGGTGATTGAGCTACATGGTGCAGCGCTGCAGAAGCTGATCGAGCGATGCGTGGCGACTCCGGAGGGCGAGCGTGCCCTAAAGGATGCGCTGCAGGATGACCTGGTTGCAAGCGTGTTTCTGCTTCACTCGCTGCACCCGGACGATCTGCAGACACGCGTGCTGCGGGGTATCGAGGCGGTGCGGCCGTACTTGCAGTCGCATCGCGGCGATTGCGAACTTGCGAGCATCGACGACGGGATTGTTCGTCTGCGCCTGCATGGCAGCTGTGGGAGTTGCCCGTCGTCTTCGGTGACGCTGAGGAACGCGGTCAAGGAGGCGCTGTACCAGGCCGCGCCAGATATCAGGGAGATCGTTGCGGAGAACGCGGCCGTTTATTCGGCTGCTTCGAACCTGGTGACGATCACGTAGGAGGAGAGAACGATATGGCACACGACGATACCAAGCCCGATGCGACTTCTCATTTAAGCGGTGTGCCCAAAGGGGAGAACCGCGCTGATCCGCTGCAGAGCCGGATGACCCGCATGGCGAGCGATGCCACCGGAATCAACGTCGCCGGCCGCAAGCCGATCAGCGACAAGATGCCGGAGATGCCGCCAGCGTAGGAGTTCGAGGGCACTATGAATGATGGTCCCAATGGCGCGGCGAACCCGGATGCAGCTTCCTCGTTTCTGCGTCAGTTCACGCGGCGGCGCGAATCCGAGGAGGCCGAAGAGCGGAGCGAGCTTTGCAGCGCGCGGCTTGGTCCGGTGCATCAGCACCTGCTGGACCCCAGGAAGCGCGAGATTCTGTGCGTGTGCGACGGCTGCGCGATCCTGTTCGTTCTGCGCATACCGCGCCGCATTCGCAGCCTGATGGAATTTCAGATGGACGATCTGCAGTGGGAGTCGCTGATGATTCCGATCAACCTCGCGTTCTTCTATCGCGACGGAGCGGCGGACAGAAATGCGTGCGATGTATCCGAGTCCGGCCGGCGCCACCGAGTCGTTGCTCAGCCTGGAATCGTAGCAGGAAGTTGCCACGCAGAATGCGGAGTTGCAGACGATGGAGCCCGACGTTGAGGCGCTGCTGGTCGACCGCATCGGCGGCGACGCTGCGTATTACATCGTGCCGATCGATGAATGTTATCGCCTGGTCGGGCTCATCCGCGGGCATTGGCGAGGGCTCTCCGGCGGCAGCGAAGTGTGGAAGGAGATTCATCGATTCTTTGTCAGCCTGCGCGCGCGCAGCACCGAGGTCCGGAGGACGGCGCATGCCTGAGTTGCAGTTCCAGATCGAAGGCGCGGAGGCTGCGGCCTATTCGGCTGTGCCGCTTCTGGTGTTGAAGCTGCGCGTGTCTTCGGTGTGGCGCTGCATGTCGGCGACCGCGTGCGCCTGTGGCCGGAGAAGACCGCGGACATTATGGACATGGCGCTGCGGGGGAAGGTAGCCGTCATCGAGGCGATCGAGCAGACTTCGAAGATCAGATTCAATTCGCGGTGGTGCTGGATGAGGATCCGGGCCGCGAGTTCGGCCTGATGCGCCAGCCGGGCCATCGCTTCTTCTACTCTCCCGAAGAGGTTGAGCCCGTGACCGGCGGAGATTTCGCATGAGCGATACGATCCTGGTGGCGTGCGTTGGCAACATCTTTCTCGGCGATGATGCCTTCGGTGTGGAAGTGGCGCGCTCGCTGGCGAAGCGCAGCCTGCCCGTCGGTGTAGCCGTGAAAGACTTCGGGATTCGCGGTTTCGATCTTGCCTACGCGCAGCTGGAGCCGTGGCGGGCGGTCATCCTTGTAGACGCGATGCCGCGCGGCGATGCGCCGGGCACGGTGCATGTGGTCGAGCCGGACCTGGCGCGCATGGGCAATCCGGCGACGCCTGGCGTGGAGCTGAATCCTCATGGCATGGATCCTGTTCGCGTGCTCAGCCTGGCGCTGTCGATGGGACCAGTCGCATCTCGGATCATTGTTGTCGGCTGCGGGCCGGGCGAGTTCGGCGAAGAGTCGGGCGGCCACATGGGACTTTCCAAGCCGGTGCGGGCCGCGGTGGAAGAGGCATCCGACATGGTGCAGGAATTGGCGATTCGGCTCCTGGCACGAAATGCGAGCGCACAGATTCGCATGCAAAAGGCGGAGGAGAAGCGGAAATGGGAGCGAGAAGCGGATGTTGTGGAGGTGCACCAATGGTAGCGAAGATCGTATTGGGCGCAATTGCGCTGGTGATCCTAGTCGGAGGCGCGATGGCCGCTCCGGATTTGATTCGTTACATGAAAATCAGGTCCATGTAGGCGAGCGCGGGCTCTCAATCGCCATCAGCATGATCGATCAGATCGCGGACGAGTCAGCAAGCCGGGGCGGACTCAACGTCGAAGCCGTGCTCATGCGGCTTGGCGTGTTCGCCGGTGTCGACAAGGCCGCGCTGCTGTTCGCCTACGGGCTTGCCTGCGAGGGCACGCCGCTGGAGGGATCGCGGCTGGAGATCGAGACGGTGCCGCTGATTGTCTTCTGTCCGGTCTGTAGACAAGAACGAACGCCACCGTCGCTCTACGAGTTGTGCTGCCCCAAGTGCCTGACTCCGACGGCGGAGATCGTGTCCGGCCGCGAGACGGAAGTGGCATCGCTGGAGGTCTCTGAATGAGCACGCGCATGGTGGAAGTCCGGGCAAAGGTGATGAAGCAGAACGACCTGTTGGCGCGTGCGCTGCGCGAGCGATTCCATAACGAGGGCACATTCGTCGTGGGTCTCGTCTCCAGTCCGGGCTCGGGCAAGACCGCGTTTCTGGAAAAGCTGCTGGCCGGTCTCGCGACGACCTATCGGGTCGCTGCGCTGGTCGGCGACCTCGCGACGAAGAATGATGCGGACCGATTGCAGCGCGCGACGCCCAACGTGTGGCAGATTACGACGGGGACGATCTGCCACCTCGATGCGCAGATGATCGAGACGGCTTTGAGAGAGTGGCAGCTCGATGCGCCCGACTTTCTCTTCATCGAGAATGTGGGCAACCTCGTCTGTCCCTCCAGTTACGACCTTGGAGAGGAACTGCGCATGGTTCTGCTCTCGGCCACCGAGGGCGAGGACAAGCCGCTAAAGTATCCAACCATCTTCAACAGCTCCGACGTCGCGGTAATCACCAAGATGGATATGACGCAGGCGGCGGAGTTCGATGTGGCCGTCGCGCGCCGCAACATCGAGAGCGTGCGGCCAGGCATGCGGACCTTCGAGGTCTCTTCGAAGACGGGACTGGGCATGGAGGCGGTCTTCGAATTCCTGAAGGCGCAGATTGCAAGGGAAGCCCGCATGCAGCCTGCGCGCTGACTCCTTCAGAACTGAACTCCGCGACTCGCCCGACGATTCTGCCCTATCCTAAAGGGAGCAGAAAGGCGCAAGTGTCTCGATTGCGCCCGTCGGCGAAGCCAACTGTAAGGCTGTGACTGGTCGTGCGTCAGCATCAGTACAGCAACGAGGAGATAATATGTGCTGCTGCTCTGAACCGGACAATGGCGTGCAAGATCCCAGCAGCATAACGGCAGTTGAGCCGGCGAAGCTCCTTGCAACCGACCCGGTCTGCGGCATGGCGGTTGATCCTGCGAAGGCGGCGTCCGTGGAGCATGACGGAACGAAGTTCTATTTCTGCTGCCAGGGCTGTGCGACGAAGTTCCGAGCCGACCCGGGCAAGTATCTCCAGCCGAAGCAGGCCGCCCCCTTGATCCAATTGATCGCGAAACAGGCGCCGCAGGCCGACTACACCTGCACCATGCACCCCGAGGTGCATAAGCCAGGGCCGGGCAGTTGTCCGAAATGCGGCATGGCGCTGGAGCCGGCGACCATTGAGGTGCGCGCGCCGCGGACGGAATATACCTGCCCGATGCATCCGGAGATTGTGCGCGATGCGCCGGGCTCATGCCCGATCTGCGGAATGGCGCTGGAGCCGCGTACTGTCTCTGCCGACGATGAGAATCCTGAACTCGTCTCCATGACGCGACGCTTCTGGGCAGGCGCAGCGCTCACGCTTCCACTACTCGCGGTTATGGTTTCGGACATCCTGCCGGGTCATCCGATTCAGCATCTGCTTTCGGGAGTGTTACTCGGCTGGATTGAATTCGCGCTGGCAACACCCGTAGTCGTCTGGGCAGGCTGGCCATTCTTCGAGCGGGGCTGGCAATCGGTCGTACATCGCAGCCCCAACATGTTCACGCTGATTGCGATCGGTTCCGGCTCCGCCTATCTGTACAGTGTCGCCGCCGTCGTTGCGCCGGGCATTTTTCCCGCGGCCTTTCGCGATATGTCGGGCAATCTTGGCCTCTACTTTGAGGCGGCAGCGGTTATCACAGTCCTGGTTCTGCTTGGCCAGGTACTGGAGTTGAAGGCCCGAAGCCAGACGAGCGGCGCGATCAAGGCGCTGCTGGGACTGGCTCCTAAAACCGCGCGGCGCATCGCCCAGGATGGAAGCGAGAGCGATGTCGATCTGAGCGCGATTCAGCCGGGCGACAAGCTTCGTGTCCGTCCCGGCGAAAAGATTCCGGCGGACGGAGTCGTAACCGAAGGGCGCAGTTCGGTCGACGAGTCCATGATCAGCGGCGAACCAATTCCGGTTGAGAAGACGGTCGATGCCAAGGTAGTAGGCGGCACCATCAACGGAACCGGAAGCTTCGTCATGCAGGCGGAGAGAGTCGGCGCGGATACGCTGCTGGCTCAGATCGTGAAGATGGTGAGCGAGGCGCAACGTTCCCGTGCGCCGATCCAGCGGCTGGCGGACAGAGTCGCTGCTTACTTCGTCCCGGCGGTGCTGGTGTCCTCGGTCGTCACATTTGTCGCCTGGGCCATCTTCGGCCCTCCGCCTGCGTATGCACACGCTCTCGTGAATGCCGTCGCTGTCCTGATCATTGCCTGCCCATGCGCACTGGGGCTGGCGACTCCGATGGCAATCATGGTGGGCACCGGACGCGGCGCTACGGAAGGCATCCTGATCCGGGACGCCGAGGCGCTGGAGACGTTCGAGAAGGTGAACACCCTGGTCGTGGACAAGACCGGCACGCTCACCGAAGGCAGGCCGCGCCTCACGTCGGTGATTCCCGCGGAAGGTTTCGACGAGACGCAACTCCTCCAGATGGTTGCGAGTCTCGAAAAGGCAAGCGAACATCCGCTTGCGGCGGCCGTCCTGGCCAGCGCGAAGGAGAAGAAAATTGAGTTGCTGGCGGTGACCGATTTTCAATCCATTACCGGGAAAGGCGTCATCGGCCAGTTGCAATCAAAGCGCGTCGGCATTGGCAACGCCGCCCTGATGGCGGACCTTGGCGCTACTTCTGACGTGCTGAACGATAAGGCCGGTGCGCTCCAAAAAGAGGGACAGACCGTAATGTTCATCGCATCGGACGGGGAGTTCGCCGGGCTGCTCGCCGTCGCCGACCCAATCAAAGACACGACCCTCGACGCCATTCAGCAGTTGAAGAAGGAAGGCATTCGCGTCCTGATGGTGACCGGGGACAACCATGCGACCGCAGCTGCTGTCGCCGCGAAGCTGGGCATTGACTTCGAAGCGGATGTGCTGCCTGAGAAGAAAGCGGAGGTCGTAAAGAAGTTGCAGGCGGAGGGCGCGATCGTAGCCATGGCAGGGGACGGCGTGAACGATGCACCGGCGCTGGCCCAGGCCAACGTCGGCATCGCCATGGGAACCGGTACGGACGTGGCGATGAAGACCGGCGGCATCACGCTGGTGAAAGGCGACCTGCGCGGAATCGTCAAAGCAAGGCTGCTGAGCCAGCGCACCATGTCCAACATTCGCGAAAACCTGTTCTTCGCATTCTTCTACAACGCGCTCGGAGTGCCGCTTGCGGCCGGCGTTCTGTACCCGTTCTTCGGATTGCTGCTGAACCCGATGATCGCTGCTGCTGCCATGAGTTTCAGCTCGGTGTCCGTAATTACGAATGCGCTCAGGTTGAAGGCGGCAAAGCTCTAGTGGGTGGGCGCAACGAATTCCTTCGGCAGAGCTTCGCCCTCGCCAAAGAAGAACCCGTTCATCTGTTCCACCAGGAAATCCTGCGCCTCGCGCGTCCACGGCTGCAGGCGGTACTCGTTCAGCAGCATCTTCTGCCGCTCCACCCACTCGCCCCACGCCTTCTTCGAGACATTCTTATAAATCTTCTGGCCGAAATCGGAGTCGAACGGAGGTTCGTCCAGCCCTTCCAACTCAGCCTTGTACTTCGTGCAAAATACCATGTGCGCCATACCATTCTCCTTTGTTCATTTCGATTGTAGCGGCTTACCGGCGTTTCTTGCCGCCGGCCTTCCTGCTCCCACTCACCGCCCTGGACTTCGTCTTGCCCTTCTTCCCCTGTGGTTTGCCTGACCGGTCCGGACTCGTCCGCTCACCCGCGTCGATCGCGGCGGCCTTCGCTGCTTTTCCCTTACGCAGCCCGGCCGCCGTCTTCGCCACCGCGGCCTCCGTCGCCGGCACCAGCGCAAACTGCAGCCGCCGCTGCTGCCGGTCGATGCGGTCCAACAGCACTTGCACTCGCTGGCCCATCTTGTAGGCGCGTCCCGTGCGCGTGCTCACAATCTGTTTGTCCGTATCGCGAAACACGAACCGCTCGTCGCTCCCCCAAGTGCTCAGCGAGGTCAGCGGCACCAGCCCTTCGATAAACAGATCGTCCAGCTCCACGAAGAACCCGTACTTCGTGCACGAAAGAATGATCCCGCCGAAGTCCTCGCCCACGCGGTCTTCCATGAACCGCATCTTCTTCCACTCCATCAACTCGCGCTCGGCATCGTCCGCTCGCCGCTCCGCCTGGCTCGACTCCGCCGCAATCGCTGCCAGCTCTGGCTCCGGAATCGGCTCCCACGCATACTCCTGTCGCCCACGCCTTACATCTGTAACCATTCCGGTAGCTTGTTTCCACGGCTGCGGATCGGTACTCAGAATCGCGCCGCCCTCCGCATCGGCCCCCGCTCGGATCAGCTCCCGAATCAGCCGGTGCACAATCAAATCCGGATACCGGCGTATGGGCGACGTGAAGTGGGTGTAGCACGGGCTCGCCAGCGCAAAATGCCCTTCATTCTTCTCGCTGTAGCGCGCCTGTTTCAGCGACCGCAGCATCAGGTAGCTCAGAATCCGCTCCTCCGGCTTGCCCGCAATCTTTGCCGTCAGCCGCTGATACATCTGCGGAGTCACCGGAATCGACTGTGCCACCTCGTGCGTCTTCGCCTGCCGCCCGCGCCCCGAGCCGCTATTGCCCCTGCGGGCAACATCGCGCCGATCGGCCTTCATCGTCACCTGCTTCACCGGCAGGCTGGAAAATCCCAGCGAATAGCCAAACCCGCTTGCCGTCTCCTCAAAGTCCAGAATCCGCTTGGGATCGGGCATCTCGTGAATGCGGTACACCCCCGGAATCGCGTTTTTTTCGATCCACTTCGCCACGCACTCGTTCGCGCTCAGCATGAACTCTTCGATCAGCCGGTGCGCCCATCCCCGCTGGGATCGCACAATCGACTCCATATTCCCATCCGGATCAAATTCAATCACCGGCTCGGGAAGATCGAAGTCAATGGAACCTCTTCGATGACGTTTTCCATTCAACTTCAGCGCTAGTTCGTACATCCGATCAAAATGAGTTACAAAATCCACAAACTCCGCGCGCACGGCCTTATCCACATCGGTCGCCGCATCCGTGCCCGAGTCCAGAATCGCCTGCACCTGCGTGTACGTCATCCGCTTCGCGCTGCGGATAATCCCCTCGCACACCTCGTAGCCCAGTACCTCGCCGCGCCCATCGATCTCCATCACGCAGCTCAGCACCAGCCGGTCCTCATCCGGCCGCAGGCTGCACATCCCGCTCGAAAGCTGCGGCGGCAGCATCGGCACCGCGCGGTCCGGAAAATAAACGCTGGTCCCGCGCAGCCGCGCCTCCAGGTCCAGCGCCGTTCCC
>Ga0182024_10025235_pt1 | contig 10509 bp, 8 predicted proteins | sample P32metaG_FD_120480 | JGI IMG/M metagenome (GOLD analysis project Ga0182024, IMG submission 120480) | Permafrost microbial communities from Stordalen Mire, Sweden - P3-2 metaG (Illumina Assembly) | ecosystem: Environmental > Terrestrial > Soil > Wetlands > Permafrost | place: Sweden: Stordalen...
GTCGCAGCTTTCGCTAGACCCGACACGACCGCTGAAAAGGATGCAGCTTCGTTACTCCAGTCGCGACCTTGCGGAGCGCCCGGCAAACTGGGGAAATGTTCAACAATCTTTTGGAGTGGTTCTACACTTGTTAGGGCGTTGTTGATTTGCTCGGGGCTAAGATGTTCGTGGAGCCTGTGAGCTTTGATGAGTACTTTCACGTGCCGCGCCTCAAGAAGTCTTTTCAACGGGGCACTGGACAGCATGATCGAACAATCGTAGGGGTCGTTATACGAAGTCGGGGATGCCATCCAGACGCTATCAGTACGCAGACAATCCCGCGACTCTGCACAGTCGCTCCGATATTTATAGATCCGCCTTGGTAGGTGCTGCTCTTTGAGAGCTATTGCGTCATCCACGCGGGATTGCCCAGAAGTTGACCCTTCCAACATCTGAACAAACTTCCTTTTCCATTCGTCGGACATCATTGCTCCAACCGTAGCAGACCTGCTGGTTGAACTGTAAGCACTCCGACACCCGCTGCAGTCTTGATTTCACCAACAAGCCAGCTTTCAATTCAGAATCCCAAGTTCTCGGTGCAGCCTTCTACTGATCTTCTCACCATTTCACATTCGTTTCATGGCGAAGTCTAGAGCTCCGTTCGGCTCCTTCTGTCAATCCCGCTTGTGCAGCTCCGCGCGCCGCTGACCCCTAACCCGCGCCGTGCTCGCTTCCGCGCCCCTTCCGCTCTAACCCGCTCCAGGGCTCCGCTTCGCTCCGGAGATTGACAGCGCCTCTCTCTGCTCCACCCTCGCCATTTATGAAACGAATGTTTTTTTCTGGCCTACCTAGGCCCGAATTCTACAAAAAACCACAAGGAGCGTAATTCCAATGTCCACCACACGCAATCAGCCTTTGACCACCGATGACATCGCACGCCTTGCCCCTTCCGCCCTCGCGCGAGAAGCCTCTGACGGCATGTCCCAGCGCTATACCTATATTCCGACTATCGACGTTATCGACGGCATGAGAGAAGCGGGATTCCTGCCTTTCCGCGCCACTCAATCCGGCACCCGCGACACCTCCCGCAGCGAGCACACCAAACATATGATTCGCTTCCGGCACGCCGCTTCCCTGCCCTCTGTCGCTGTGGGCGATTCGCTGGTTGAAGTCGTTCTCGTCAATTCACACGACGGCACCAGCTCTTACAAACTCATGGCCGGAATCTTTCGCCTTGTCTGCTGGAACGGCATGGTGGTTTCCGAATCCATGCAGGACAGCATTGCCGTGCGCCATAGCGGAGATGTCATTACCGAAGTCGTGAACGGCAGCCTGCGAATCGCGCAGAATGCCCCGGAGATTCTGGACACCGTCCAATCATGGAAAAGCCTTGAGCTAACCAGCGGAGAGCAAACCGCACTTGCGGAATCCGCTCACGTGGTTCGCTTTGGAGATACCGAAGGCAAAGTCGATACGCCCATCACCCCGGCTCAACTGCTCCAATCTCGCCGCCGCGATGATAACGGCGCTGATCTTTGGCGGACTTTTAACCGGATTCAGGAAAATGCCGTTCGGGGCGGATTGTCCGCATGGGGACACGACGCCAACGGCCACCGGCGCCGTACCACCACCCGCGAAGTGAAAGCGATCGATCAGGACGTAAAGCTCAATCGCGCCCTGTGGCACCTCGCCGAGCGCATGGCCGAACTGAAATCGGCCTAGGCCCGCTACCGCACCACCGCGGAAGTGGCGTCTGGGCATGGACTCAGGGCCGGTACGCAACCCGGCAATCCGTAAAGCTCGACACAAGACGACATCGTGAAGCTATCGACTGTTGTTTTCGGGCGGAGTGCTCGCTTGCACTCCGCCGTTTTCTATTGGAGTGGCAGGCAGCGCGCCGACAACCTCCTTGCTCAGCAAGGCGACGCACTCGGCAACGGTCATGCATTCAAAGCTCGCCACGAAGGCGGCGTGGCTTGCGGCTAGTCGCTTGTAGCAGGCTTCCGAGACGCAAATGATGAGGTCGCCTCGAGTTCTCGTCATAGCGACATAAGCGATGCGCTTCTCTTCACGGTCTTTGTCGTCCGTTGACCACCATACAGTAGAGGGGCAGTGATCAGCCTTAGTCGTAGGACACACGAAAACAGTGACATCGTGAGTCTCACCCTTAACGCCATGAACCGTTTGCACCTGAATTCCGAACAGAGCCTTGCCGCCGCTAAATGGCTGAGGCATGAAGTCGGCAGCCGGAGATTTTGATCCTTTTCGATTCTGCGGTTTGAGCTTTCCAGGCACGAATTTCGGGAGCGAGCCCAAAGCAAAACTCCCGACCTCCTTCTCGATCGTCTCGCCGGCTTGCGTGTGCCATTCAAAAAACGTGCCCGTCGGCACGATTGCATTGACCTTGAGGAGGCATCTGATGGCGAGCGCTTTCCATCCGAGCGGGTCAATCTTGGCAGTAACGAGCTCCTCGTCGTTGACGTGTTCGTGCTGGAAGGTAACACGATCCAGAGCCGCTTGGGCGGACGCTAGTGCCGCGATGTTCCGACCTCGCCGGAATGCCACCACTGCACGATGGATGTGCGTGAGCGGAGCACAATAGAGGTTCGGAGCAAGTTCAGTATGCCGCCCGAGAAGTTCGTCGACCGTTGCTGTTCCACGCGCAACCACCTTTATTATGCCTGTCGCGGCGCTGGCGCGAACCGCTTCCACCACCTTTGCCACATCCACCACGATGTCGCCGTACCGGACCAGGCGCGCCCGTCCCACTCGATCCTGGACGGCGCCGATCACACCTCCGGAGTCTTTTAGGTGCATCGCAGCGGAAGCGACTGCGGAGGAGCATCGCTGACTGCTGGCTAAACTTAGGCGAACGGCACCAATGATGCTTTCAAAAGTGTCGAAAAGATCAGGCCGGGCACCGCTAAACTCGTAAATCGCCTGATCGGGGTCGCCCACAAGCAGGCCGCGAGCGGCAGGCTCTTCGAGAAGCAGGCGGATGCTCTTGCCGAGAAAGTGTCCAGTGTCCTGCAATTCGTCCACGATCAGAAAGGGAAATCGCCGGATAACCTCAGCGCGAACCACTCCCCCGAATCTCTGATGCCCTAGGATTTTGCTTGCGACCAGCGCGACATCCGAGTGAGTGAGAAGACCGTGTTTTCTCCACACTTCCTTTTTTGCATCTCTGACCCTGCTCGTGTCATCGCTATTTAGTCGACGGAGCGGCAGCGCCGGGTGCGGCCGATGAGCCACAATCGCACCGCCATCCTGCTCTTCGCCGACGAACAGGCAGCCAAATAGCTTGATGTCCTTGCCTTTGCCCACACTGCTATCGACAGCAGCATTTTGATCGTGTGCGTAGTATTTCCAGTGCTGTGCACCCCATTCACCCGCCACAATCCGAGGGCTCGCGTAATTTGGGAATACACGCTGAAAGAACGGACGTACGACGTATCTGAAAAGGAAAGCGTCAATTGTGCCGACAAAATGAGGATGCCCAAGTTCATGGCCGACGGCCTTGCGGATCTCTTCGCCTCCAACTCGCGTGAAGGATAGCGCGGCAATGCCAACGGTCCGCGTTGGCCAATCGCGTAGAGCTTCTCTGATTACCTCCGCGACTAGCCATGTCTTTCCACTACCTGGCGCAGCGCGGACGATTCGGACACGAGCATCCGTCCGTTCGAGAACGGCCTTTTGTTGTGGCGTCGGCTCTCTCATTCGCTTGTGGCTTCGGGAACCGAACCGGACTGTCTGCAGGACAGTACGACATATGTGATTGCCTTCTCCAAATAGACCGGGATGTCAAAAGCTACCACCCATTGGTCGTCTTTGTCTTTTTCAACGATCTGCGCCGCAAGACGCTGTGCGAACTCGGCCTTGCTCCCTGTGTGTCCTGCTCGGCAGATGCCACGCCATGCCGCCATTGCCTTAGCATGACGATCGACACCAGACTCGATGACCCTCGTACTATTGAAGGTTCCCGGAACACCATGGAAGCATTTTTCCCAAACCGCCGCCATGTGTGCAGCGTTTTTATCCCCAGCCTCGGCAAGATCATATTCAAGCGTGATTTTCGAGTGAAAGATTTGCACTGTTTGATGGCCCACAAATATCTCAACTAGTTTCGCAGTGCGATCAGACAGTTTGAACGAAGAGCCTTCCGCCACTGGCGTATCCTCATTCCATGACGCGCCCCGAGTAACTGGCGGATCGGCGTCCGTCACAATCGCAACCGGAATTCCGAGGGTGGCGGGATCTAACAACTTTTTGAACGTGTTGAACGCCACGCCGCAGATTGGGATAACCGAGATGTGCAGCTTCGCTAGGTTGTAGCCGAGCCGCTTCGCTAGGGCTGGGATGAGCATTGCCTCCGAAATGCCTTCCACAAGAAGTGCGCCCTTCGCGAAGTACAAAGTTGCTCGCGTGACATCCATCATTCGCTGGAGATCACCACGATCTCTCTCGTCCATGCCTGCCTTTTCGAGGCTGCTGCACCGGGCCTTCCCGCTCTTCTGGTCAAGAAACAACAAATGTATGCGATCCGGCGGCACGCTCGCTGCGAGTGTCGGCGAGTGTGTCGTCACGATCGTCTGCGGAATCTTCTCTCCCGGCGTCTTATGGGCAAGAAAGTCCGCCAGCAACATAGTCAGCTGAGGGTGGAGGTGGGCCTCGGGTTCCTCCACGAGAAACATCGGCCACTCGTCCGAATCTGGCGACTTGAGATGTTCGAGCACCACTGCAATATAGAGGAGGTTGTTATAACCCAGACCGTTGGCGGTGAGTGAGCCGATGGGCGAACCTTCCATTTGTACGTGTAAAGAACGCAGGATCTTCTCAAACTCTAAGTCGGCTGCTTTAATTGCTGATGCGGCATGGTCGCTACCAGCGATCTCCTTGGTCGTGGTTTGGAGGGATGACTTCGTTTCTCCGATCAGCGGATGCTCTTCGAGCTCCTGATTGGCACGCACGAAGATCTGTTTGATGTCTTCTTCCGTCGTTCCACCCAGCCGGACCTGACGTTCCGCTATGTCGCTAAGAAGAGATGCTAGACGGTTCCGGTAACCGGGAGCCAGGGACTCCTCTGCATTCCGCAGAGCAGGCAGGAACGTGATTGGTAACGATTCCAAAAGCCTCGTCGGCACCTCCGGAGGTTCGGCGGCGGTGGCAGGGCCGCCTGTGCGTTTGATCGATGCCTGTCTTTTTCCCTTGGGCCACGAGGCTTCGAATCGAATGATGGCCTTCGAGCTCGAAAGGTCCGCTAAATCGAAGTCGACGATTTCGTAGAAGTAAGCCCGCTCCGCCTCGGTCAATCCAGCGAACGTCAGGATGATAGTAATCGTGCGCTCGGTAGAATCGATCGGTGAGGCTCTGTAGAAATGGTCGCGCTCTAACCAAAGAGCGTCTCCACGCGAAGCACTTGGACCGAGGGCGTGGCGAATCGCCTGCAGGAGGTTGGTCTTACCTGTATTGTTCCGGCCAACAAGCACGTTGAGACCGGGATGAAGATCGACATGTAGATCTTCAAACGAACGGAAGTTCTTGATGTCGACTTTGGATAAATACATTCTGGCGCGACCTTAATATTTCGGAGTGCCGATTCGTCGACCTTGGCCCGTATGAGTTCTCTTCTTCGGTCTAACCCCCTAATCTAAATCACCGTGATTGCAGCTACTAGTCAAGTCCACACCCTTCGTGGTGCGAAAAACCCAGCATCCATTTGCTTGTTCCTGATCGATTGGTGCGCTACTTTTTGCCGTCATTGCTCGCAGGACACTGCAGTTTCCTCTGGAGAGATTGCGCAATCGCTTTGATGCGCAGGTCGTCTAAAGTCTGCCATCGCTTTGGCCCAACTGGCGTATATGCCCGCTCGAACACATTGCCCGTGTGCGAAAGGCGCTCCGTCTCATATTTTTCAGAAATCAGGGTAAATGCGTGATTTACGCTGGTGGCATCTCGCTCCAGAGAGGGAATAAGGCAGCTACACGGCTCCAGCCTGGCCTCCTGGTCACCCCGAATCCGAATGTTGAGGTCTTGCTTCAGGCGAACCTCGACAAGCCAGTATTCCGTCTGTACTCCGATCTCCTGCGGGTTGCAGATCAGACCGAGCGCTTTCGGGTCTCCGACCGAATGCGGGCTGACGCCCAGTAGCAACGTCGAGCCCTGAGTGAGGATTGGAATCACTTCGTCTCGCACAAAACGCTCCCGATCGTCCGGGTTCTGAAGTTGCTCGGGCCTCAGCACGAGCTCGCAGACCGCATCTTTGGCGATGGCTGGCAATGGGCTGCCGTCCAGCAGGGCAAATTGTGTCCCGTCGAACCGTACCGCGACTCGAAGTCGCTTTTCGTATTGCCCCTTCTTGATTTGCTTGCTCATTGCAATCGTTTAGCCTGAGGTTATGCCACACCGGCAGAAAAGGCTAATTCCAACATCATGGCAAGAGGAGAAAACGGCCAAACAAACTCCGCGCAGGATAAAATGTTCCAACCAGTTCCTCCGGGGCTCTCTTGTTTCTTAAAGACTGATGATCAGAGGTTTAAATGCAATGAGCGATCTGATGATCCCCCCAAACATGGGCGGTCAACTTCAACCACCGATCCGGGACACACTCCTCGACGTTCTCGGCGACCCAACAATTAACAAGGTCTTTGGCGGGAGTGACGAGAAATTGAGCACAGCTCAAGCCGGCCTAGCGGCGGCAGTCACAGTCAAAATGCAAGAACGGTTGATCGGACTCCTCCGCGAATCACATCAGCGAGAACTCGGTTTGATTGCAGGATTCTGGAAACTCTATAGGACGCCTCTTTTCCAACCCGTGCAGAGTCCGCCTTCAAGTACGAGTGAAGCAGCCGGCACGCCGCCTCCCAAAAAACCTCTCGCGGAACTCTTTTCGTGGGGAAATGTCTTCGGTGGCGCCGCCATTCTCCTCGTTGCCCTTGGCTTCTATTACACGAAGCTTACGTCCGACTACCAGGAACGATGGAAGAATGCTGACGCCGAGCTGACCACCCTCCGGCCAAAGTACGCTGAAGAAGAAAAGGCAAACGAAGTGCTGCAAATTGAACTGGCAAAGGCAACAACCCGCGCGGACTCAGCCGAAACAACTTTGAAAGCACTAACGGCCAATTCTGCCACTCAACAGCAACAATTGCTGGACGCAATAACCGATTTAAGCAATGAGAGAGGAGAGGTCGCGAAGCAAGTGGCTGCCAACGCCGGTGAAAAGAAATTTCAGGCACTGTACGAACGCGAGGCGAAAGAACTCGGCGCTTGCCAAGATCAGCTAGCTAAAGCCAAAGACCAACTGAAAGGCAAGACGTAATCAAGTGCACGCGCGAATCGTACCCGCCCAAGTCCTTATCGATCGCGTCACAGTCAGTGTTCTCAATTCTGAACTCTTCACGCGAACACGCAAATCACGAACAGAGTGCTGCCGACAGTCCACCTCCTCAACAGATGTTCATTTGCATTCGATCTCGGAAACTAAGTTACCTTACGGTTCGCTTCAGTTTCGCATATTGCTCTCCAGAGAGTTCCAGCCAAATACCTCCGCGGCCTCTGTCTATCGCCTTCTGGATCGAATAACGGCCAGCCGGGCTGAGATGAAACCCGCCGCGTTCCGCGATTTCGAAAAGCTTTTTCTGATCCCGAACCGTGACTTTGCGGGGAAGCACTGTTTTCAGATCAGCTTCCAGGAACTGGCAAAACCAGCCCCGAGTCAGCGTGAACTGCATATAGACACGATGCTTCGGGGCGCGGTCTTTGCCGCATCGGCCACACAGTCGCTCACCTTGCAAGTAAGGCGGAGGGAGCATCGCGCCGCACTGGCAGCAGATCTTCCCGGACCGCCGCATCCGCGTCGTAGACGCACGCTCCCCGCCCATGCAGGGCATTCTACAATAGTATTCGTGTTTTGTTCGCCTGTTGGTTACGCCAATTTGAAGCGGAAATCATGTTCGACCGAGGCCCTGTCCGGTCCCGTCTGAAACACGCGGCGTTGGCCATTCCTAATAGAAGTGGTTCTCGATTCCATAAGTCGGAATCTACGCCCCGTAGAATTCAAGGATTCGAGCAGGCCGCCTCTCAATTCCTCTTCGCCCAATCGGGTTCCACCGATACGCACGACAACCTGCGCTGATGTTTGTAGCAGGGGCGCTATGCCGTTCCATGCTTCACGGAGGAACTGCCAGTACGCGTCAATTCGGCGGTGACGATCATCCTTGCCTTGACCTGAGATTGGTTTACGTGCCCCACCAAGAAACCAGAGCCTCAGCCATTGATCTTCGTGGTAATCCGTAATGTCGAGATACGGCGGCGACGTTATTACAAGTTTTACGCGATCCTGGTATGGACGCAGCAGAGCAGAGGCGCGCCGAACATCTCCTTCGACAACACGCCCCTTTATCGGAGGCCTGGGGGATTCGTAACGGTATTCGGTGCATGCGCGAAGAATCGAGAACACATCACGTTCCGGCGGCAGACATTTTCTTGCCCGCCACCAGCGAACCGAATATGCCGGTTTCGTGCTAATCGTTCGCGGCATTCGATTGCTGAAACACAATTCCGTTCGATGGCTTTCTCCGTGCAGGCAACCTAGTGCAAGCGCGGCGATAAAACAATCAACGCGGCCATCGCGCCAATCCAACTTCTTTTTCAGCAAAAGCAGTTGCTGCAAAGTGTTTTCATGAAAGCAAAGCGAAAAAAACTCGTCTTTCACTTCCTCTGCCTTCGAAGTGAACCGCGTGCATCCCCGCTCCAAAGTCACGAGGCGTTCCAAAATTTCTTCCCGCGTGGGAGCGTCCGCTTTCGCTTTTGAAAGACAGAACGCCACTGGGTTGGTGTCGCACCCCAAACTTCTCCGACCGTTCAGAAGACTTTCAAACACGGTGGTACCCCGACCCGAAAACGGATCTAAAACGATGTCGCCGCGCTGGGACCAGGCCAGCACATTCCGCCGAACGAACGCTTCGGGGAACATCGCGAAGTACGGACATATCGAATGAAAACGATGCCGTTCGTTCATGCCGTCCGCAGTTTCTCCGTGTATTTGTTAACCCACTTCACAATCTTCTTAATGTCAGCTACACGTTCTATATTCTCCTCGCCATCATCGAAAAGCTCAAATCCGATAGCTGCATAGCCCGCGAGCCGATCTCGATAAATTAATGTTCCGTATTTGTGGGCGACACTCTGCATGTGATCTATTAACAACTCTTCGTATGAAGTCCCATCTGCTGGTTCTTCAGGCGCCAACCCGAAGGGCACGAACATCGCGTCCTGAGGCTGAGAACCTGGTGGATGCTCAAACCAATATTGATGAAAATGAAGTCTGTCAGGGATAACGCTCTTGTCGTGCCAATTGCCACCTGATGCAACCTGCGCGATCAGGTAGAAGGTGCAGGGCAGCCTGTCGATAGACCGTTTCCAAGCAATAATATCTATACCGTTGTCCTTGATCGCCCTCGCCGCCGCTGCGCGCGGTCTTTTATGCGGTTTACCATCTCCGAACAGTTTATAAACCCGCTTGAGTGCTTTTAGGAACGTAGCGCCATCAGGCCGCGGAAACCCGAATGAAATAGCGGGTCCGCCAACATAGCCACCCGCTGCGACCGTTGCGCACGCCTGAAAAAGATCGCGTATCGTATTGGTTATTGTGGGTGATTGTGCCTCCGAGATTATGTCTCGATCCGTCGCATGCGACAAGAATAGGCAGAACAGATAAACAGATCCAGCCTTTGAAACCGGACTGACAAAATTCAGAGCCCGGCCATTGTCATCGATCCGGAACGGGTAATCATCACCCATCGTAGCGCGTCTCCGGGCAATCTCGCCTTGCGCACGTAATACAAGGCGATCCTCATCCATATCCTCTTCCGCGATATCCGTTTTTTGCTCGTTCTCAGTTAACGCCGTGGCGGAGACGAGGGTCCCAAACGCAACCCGACCGTCAGGAGCAACAATCGCTTCCAGCTCCATCCAGTCGGCTACCTTGGTTCTGTGTGTCGTTTCGTCGGGAACAGCGAACACGTTTATTTCTTCTTCTTTCTGTGTGCACTTGAGGGGGAGGGGGTCTTCTTCGCAATCAATGTCATGCTGTCAAAAAGGTGGCCGCTTGTATCCCGCAGCTCCCGGCCAATCTCAAGCAGCGTTGAATCGGCTGGGTCATAACCACTTATTTGACCCATCGCCACTTCGACTTCCTGCTTTGCATTCACCAACGCACTTTCGAACCTTGCTCCTTTGCTCTCAACCTGCGCGTATGCTTCACGCAAATTATTCCGAAGCATCATGATTGTACGAGCCTGCGGATTCGCAAGAACCGCACCAAGGTTTTTCAAGTCAGGATTCTGCGAGTCGATCACTGGCTTTATGTCGTCCGATTTCGACCCGTAAAGCCAGGTCAGAACCAGATTCAGATTTTTGAGATTCTTTTTCGGAACAGGGTCGGGCTTCGGGTCATCATCCCGCCATTCGTCGGGCAACCCCAGGAATTCCCGATATCCGGGCCGCGTCAACGCAGTATAAAGATGCGAA
>Ga0182024_10025236_pt1 | contig 10509 bp, 8 predicted proteins | sample P32metaG_FD_120480 | JGI IMG/M metagenome (GOLD analysis project Ga0182024, IMG submission 120480) | Permafrost microbial communities from Stordalen Mire, Sweden - P3-2 metaG (Illumina Assembly) | ecosystem: Environmental > Terrestrial > Soil > Wetlands > Permafrost | place: Sweden: Stordalen...
AAGCGCGTACGCCACGATCGCCGCCCAGTAGCCGGGCAGGCTGATCATCCCGAAGACCAGGTAGATGATGGGCGCGGTAAGGAAGACCAGCCGCGGCAGCGCGCACAGGAAGTGCGCCATCGCGTTGAAGTAACACAGCCGCTGCGCCGGCTTCAGTCCGCTGGCAAACAACGGATTCTCGATGCGCAGGATCTGCACCATGCCGCGCGCCCAGCGGATGCGCTGCCGCACATGCCCGCTCAGCTGCTCCGTTGCCAGGCCCGCGGCCTGCGGAATGTTGATGTACGCGGTGTTCCATCCCCGCTTCTGCAGGCGTAGCGAGGTGTGCGCGTCCTCGGTGACAGTTTCGGTGGCGAGGCCGCCCACGTCGTCCAGCGCGCTGCGCCGCAGCACGGCGCAGGAGCCGCAGAAGCAGGTCGCGTTCCAGAAGTCGTTGCCGTCCTGGATCACGCCGTGGAAGAGCTGGTCCTCATTGGGGACGGTGTGGAACTGGTCCAGATTGCGCTCGAAGGGATCGGGCGAATAGAAGTGATGCGGCGTTTGCAGCATCGCCAGCTTCGCATCGCGCAGGAACCAGCCCATGGTCAGTTGGAGAAAGCTGCGCGTCGGCACATGGTCGCAGTCGAAGACCGCGACGTACGGAGAGCTCAGCCGCTCGAGCGCGTGGTTGATGTTGCCAGCCTTGGCGTGGCGATTGTCGTCGCGCGTCATGTATCCGATGCCCGCCTCTTCGGCAAAGGCGCGGAACTCTTCACGACGACCATCGTCCAGCAGGTAGACATTCAGCTTGTCGGCCGGCCAGTCGATGTTCATCGCGGCCAGTGCGGTAAAGCGCACCAGGCTCAGCGGCTCGTTCAACGTGGGAATCAGCAGGTCGACGGAGGGCCATTCCTCTGGATCGTCGGGCAGCGGCATGGGTACGCGCTTCAGCGGCCACAGCACCTGCACGTAGCCCAGCAGCAGCACGGTGAAGGCGTAGCACTCCGCGAGCAGCAGCAGGACGACGAAGAACACGTTCAGCGGCGCAGGGGTTGAGAACGGATCGCGCAAATAGGCGACGACGGTGGAGACGCGCCAGAAGCCGTAGCGGAAGGTCGAGTAGATCGACAGCAGCATCAGGGTCAGGGTTGTGACATACGACCGCGAGCCGCGGTTGATCCACAAAGCAAGCGCCAGCGTCAGCAGCGCAAGCGTCAGCTGATGTTGCCAGTTGAGCGGGAGCACCGCGGTGAAGCAGAGGAAGATGGCCCCGCCGGCGAGAGTCGCGAAGCGTAGAGCCAGAAGCGGCGCGCTGTCTCCGGACTCGAACTCCCGCCGCAGCGGCGAGCGTGTCACCGCTTGCTCCCGCGCACACTGCGAATCCCCTCGGCGGCGGCCGGCGAGATGCTGCGGAGCCAGAGGGCAAGATCGAGGTAGTCCTGCGCGACCGAAGCGCCCGGCGCATAATCCACCACCGTCATCCCTTCCGCCAGCGCCTCGCTCACCGCGGGCGAACGCCGCACCGTGATCCCCAGGAGCCGGTCGCCCAGCTGGCGGCGGAAGACCTCGCGGATGTCGAGATGCAGCGGCAGGGATGCGTCAAACTGATTCAGCACGTAGTAGGGCAGCAGCGGCTGGCCCTCGGAATCCGTGATGCCGCGGAACATCCGCTCCATGGCCTGCAGGGTGATCACCGAGTTCATGTCCGGCGCCACCGGCACCAGCACGGTGGGATGCAGGCCGGCCATGCGGCGCATCAGCCAGCCCGAACCCGGCGAGAGGTCCAGAAGAAGGCGCTGGCAGCCATCGCTGTCGCGCAGCATCTCTTCCAGCAGGCTCTCCTGCAGCCGTTCGTCCTGCCTCTCGACGGCGGTGTCATAGAGCGCCAGCGAGATCGCTTCCCTGCCCTCCGCGCGTGGCGGAACGGCGCGGACCGCGCCCGGCTCGAGCTCGCGCAGGCCGAAGTAAAACGGGAACAGGCCGTGGGTGGTGGTGTCGGCCAGCAGCACCTTCTCTCCAAGCGAGGAAAGAGCCTGCCCCAGCGTAGCCACCAGGCTGGTCTTGCCTACACCTCCGGCAAGCGAGAAGACCGCCAGCAGCGGCGCACGCGCCTCACCCGCACGAATGGGCTGTACGGCGCGCAGCTCCGGGCCGGCGTGCTCGAAGAGTCCCTTCAACGCGAACCAGCGCGACGCCACCCGTTGCCGCGAGTCCACCAGCGTGTCGCCGGTCGTGAGCTGCGGCTCACCAGAGGATCTTTCGGCGGCCATCGTCTCCGTCCGGTCGGCCATTGCGACCGGGCTTGACCCGGGCATGCGCGACCGCACGGTTGGGAGGTCGAACCACGCCGGGCGGATGAGTTCGACATCATCGCCCGTTGCATCGCGACTGCTTTCCGCACGCCGAGACTCGCCGGCTCCATGAACCCCCAGTCCAGCTGTCTCTCCTGCAAGCCGGTATGCGAGCGTCTCCGCAGCCCCGCGGCTCGAATCGCCCGCCTGGGCCTTCACGCCTGCGTCGCCCGGCGCGAGGTGGGGCTGTGGTCCCGCCAGCACACGCCGCCGCCGCTCGGACTCCTCGTAGAGTTGCGCCTGCTGCCGCGCGGACTCATGGGCCTCGGCGATCTCGCGCTCTTCGCGCAGCGCCAGCATCGCGGCCTGCGCCGCTGCCTCCGCGCTGCGCGCCGCCTCCAACCGCTCGCCATTGGCCTCGGGTTCAGCGTTTTCCTGAGCCTCTAACTCTTTATCCAGTAATGCCTTAGCCGCGCGATAGCGAACCTGGGCGCGGTACTCCCGCCGCGACGCCGAATAATCGCGGTACTTCGCCCCTTGCAGATTGGCCCACGAGTACAGGCCGGCCACATCCTCCGGCGTATTGTCAGCCGTCGCCTGGTCGTCGATCTCGGTACCGCGCGAGCCCATCGGAACCTCGGTTTTCTTATCAATCACGCCGCACCATCCCACCTGCGGCAGCACCCCTTGCATCCGATCAGCTTTGCGTCTGCAAAGTCGTCCATGCAATTGATTTGAGGGTACTTTGGCCTTATTCGCGAGTCAATCACTCTACGGTGCGACTTAAGTGTAACGACTTAAGTCACTCCCTCGTCCGCCCGCTCGCCCGAACCAGCCAGCACGCACGTAACCCGCGGGTTCCGCCGCGCGTCTTCGCTCGGCACAGTGCGGGCGCTTCGTCCGGCATAGGATCGGGCCGTATCAGCGTCGGATCGAGCCGTATATGCTACCTTTGGAGTTGGGTCTGAGAGCGTAGCTCAGTTGGTAGAGCATCGCCCTTTTAAGGCGTTGGTCCTGGGTTCGAGCCCCAGCGCTCTCACCATACAATCAATTACTTACAACCTCGCCGAAGAGACAACTAGCTGACGGGTCACGATTGGGTCACACCGGGAGTAAAGCTACCGCTTCTGGGCAGGTAGCAAGTCCGGTCCAGGCCTCCCTTCTTGCCAGCAGCCTTCCTAGCCCAATAACCTCGGCTTGTCGGGCGGTTTCCACTTTTCACTCCAAATGGGTTAGGATCAGTCTTAATACGTTAAGACTCTGGTGTCCGAATTCGCTTGAGGGATGTGTGTGGAGAGCACAGATGTTCGAATGGGACCCGGATTGGCCAGGCCGACACGTCGAGAACAGACTTGCAGTTGAGAGTACGGGGTGAAGAGTTCTTGCTCGAGGGTGCATCCATCCATGAAGAGTTACGTTATGCGGAAGTCGCGTTCGGCGGCCTGTGCGGCTTGCATCCTCGTGTGCAGATTGTGCCCGGCCCAGCCGCCCGCGCCCGCCCCACTACCGGACGCGCCGAGCGCTACACCCGCGGCGAGCACCTCTGCGATACCGGCCGACGAAGTGCAGACCAAGCGCGTTCTGGGAGTGATGCCCAACTTCCGGTCGATTAGCCCAGGTCAGGTGGTGGCGAAGCCGACGACGCGGGAGAAGTTTGTGACGGCCACCGAGGACAACTTCGACTACTCGGCGCTGTTCTTTGGCGGGGTCATCGCGCTGGATGCGTTTGCGAGCAAGGAGACTCCTGAGTTTCACCAGGGCATGGCCGGTTATGCCAGGTACTACTGGCACACCGTTGCCGACCAGTCGGTCGAGAATTATTTTGTGGAGTTCATCATCCCGGCGGTGAATCACGAGGACGCGCGCTACTACGCGATGGGCAGGGAGGGCGGCGGCATCTGGAAGCGGGTGGGCTACTCGTTGAGCCGGGCGGTGGTGACGCGGTCGGACTCGGGCAAGCCGATGTTCAATTACGCGGAGATCGGAGGCGCAGCCGTTGCAGTGGGCATATCGAACTTCTACTACCCTACGAAGGAGCAGACGGTCAGCAACGGTCTGCGCAACTGGGGACAGGACGTGGGGTACGACTCGGTTACCTTCATGTTCCACGAGTTCTGGCCGGACATCAGCCATGCGCTGCTGGGTAAGAAGGGCAGCAAGGCGGCCGCGACCCCCTAGCCAGGGCTACTGGTTGCCCAAGGCCGTGTGCAGCCCCTGCCGATCGTTCCATGCGATGCGGAGGCCGCTCGATATCGGCTTTACGCCGAGCAGCCTTACTCCACCGAGCACCGAACGCACGAAGATAGGTGCGCGTCGGTCGCCTGGCCAGAGTTGGGAGATGGGACACGGAATGCCGTTGCTGTCCGGGTGGAAGACGCGATCGTCCCAAGAGCGCGAGCCCTCAGGGAAGTCGGGGTAGTAGCGGATCACGTCCAGGGTGGATTCGAGGATGCGGTACTTCCACGGAACGGCGTACGACGCCATGAAGTGGACGTGGCTGATGCGTTCGCGACGAACTTCGTGAACAAATTCGTCAAAGCTGGCGGCGTGCGTCAGATTGGTGATCGCGCTGGGCTGAACGCCGTGGCGGTCGCCACCGCCGATCAGCAGTTGGTCCCATTTTTGCGCGAGGACCTGGGTCTGACGATTCTCCTGCCAGCTGCGTAGACCGTTCAGCTCCATCGCGTGGATGAACTGGTTGCTGGTGGAGAGAAATTCGTTGACGCAGAAGAGATGCCGCTGGGCTCCGAGCTTGTGCAGGTCCCAAACGGGATGGTTGAAGACCACCAAGGTGTTGGGCAGGGCATGTAATTCGGAGAGAATCTCCGTCAGGCTCGTGGTCGATGGCGCGGCAGTAAAGTCTTCGAGAGTGCGCATCCAGAGTTCGGCGGTTTCGCATGGCAGGTTGTGGATCCCGAGGTGAAACACCGAATCGAGATAGGGTACCGTCCACTCGACAGAGATGGGGACCTCGCTGTTGCGAGAGATGGAACGCAACTGAAGCGGAGCCCGGATATCGTCGTGATCGGTGAGGGAGACCAGCGCAGGAAGTTGCACCTGATTTTCAATCTGGCGGCGCTCCAGGTCCAGGGCCATGCGCGGAGCGAGCGGAGGCGTCCAATAGCTGGCGCGGTAGTTCAGTTCAAAGCCGTGGACTTCACGACAGTAACGTTCGCGGTTGGCGAAGATGGGGCGCAGCACCTTGTACTTCGTGCCCATGTCAGCGAGATAGCTGAGCGACTCTTTCGACATGCAGGTGTGGCCGTGCAGCGAAACGCCGGAGGTAAAGCCGCGTGACGCATCCGGCTTACGCCAGGAATACGAGATGCTTGACTGTTGCATGGATGCTCCCCGTTCCTCGATGAGTCCTGTCGGGCCTGGCCCCAGGGCGCACTACAGGACTCGAAACTGGCGGTAACTCGCTCTCCATTTCTCATGGGCCGGATGCCCATAGAGATTGGCGAGGCGAAGCTTCTGATTGCGATCAATGCAGAAGTCTTACCTTCCTAAGAATAACCCATCTGTAAGACGAATGCAGCACGGGTGCGGTAGCAAGACGAACACGATTCGCGGGAGGAGGGTCTGTTCTTTCGGGCGCTTCGTCGGGATACTCAGCTCGCGAGGCTGCTGGCGAGGGGCGATCTGCGCTTCAGTGCGTGGCTTCTTGCGGGCGGTTGTCCAATAATCAAGTTGGAGACAGGACGCATCCTATGTGGATTCCCACATTGGAAAGCACTCGGCTGCTCACCCAACCAGGGCCGGCTGTGCCCACAAACTCCCGCCGTGAAATCGCACTCGTGCTCATCCTCTGCTCACCCACCCTTGCTACGGCTTGGTGACCGCCACATACTCGTCCGTCGTCTCCCAGCGCACATGCAGCTCGGTCGAGTTCGCGGTGGTGTTCTCGAAGGAGATGCTCATCACCCGCTGCGGCGCGCTCATCGGCTTGCGCTTCATCGGAGTGCGCCCCAGATCCATGCCCGGGGTGTAGACCGTCCCCCACTGCCCCGTCTGGTTGTTGATAATCAGTTGCCACGTGTCCGCGCTGGGCAGCGTGTAGATCGTGTGCTGTCCAGCGGGCACCAGCAGGTCGCCGAACTTCAGCGGGACCGACGTGATCAGCATGGTCGCCGGGTTGGCGCCGGTGCGCCACACCTTCCCCCAGGGCACCAGCGAGCCCATGATCTTGCGCCCACGCATGTGCGGCGTGTTGTACCGGATGTCGATGGTGCCCCCCGCCACGGTCACACTGGCGGTCGCCGCTTCGCTGGCCAGAGGCACCTGCGCCGCCCCGGAAGCAGCGGCAGCCGTCTGCGCGCGAAGCACACAGAAGACGGGAGCAAGTAGAGCGATGAATGCTGCGCAGCAGAAGAGGCGAGCGCAGGAAGAACGCAGCGGCGACACAATCAATCTCATCGATTCTCCAAGTAGGCCGCCGCAAGTGGGCGCCCGGATGACGTTCGATCGCGTTTCGCGGATCGTGGTCGATGCTCGACCATCGGCAATTCCTCTGTCAAGCAATGCCCGCAATGTGATGGGTCAGTTTGCATTTGCTTTGAAGGGGCGCGGCCTTCTTCTTGAGGGCGAGCTATATGGCATGCCTGAACTTGACCGTCGATTCCCGAGAATTCGCCTGATACGGATGTCTGAGCCGGCAAGCAACTAAAGATGCGGACCAGTGTTAAATGGCCAGTGTTTACCGGCGTATTCGTATTGCCTGACACTCTGCGCGACGGTGACCTTTCGCCTTCTCAAGCATCTAACTACTCAGAGGTGATCGAAATGCCAAGGTTGAGAGCAATCATGCTGCTTTCCCTGGCGACGAGTCTCTTCGTACCTGCCGGATTTGCGCAGAGCACGAATACCGCCCGCCCAGGGACGATCAATTATGTTGAGGGTCAGGCCACCGTCAACGGCCGGACTTTGACCGCAAAGTCGGTCGGAAGTGCGGAGGTTGCGCAAGGCCAGACGGTTTCCACAGCAGACGGCAAGGTGGAGGTGCTGCTCACTCCCGGGGTCTTCCTGCGGCTGGGTGACAATAGCGCCGTCACCATGGTTTCGCCAGACCTGACCAACACCGAGGTGCAGGTTGATCGGGGAACAGCTGAGGTGGAAGTCGATCAGCTTTACAAGCAGAACGACCTTCTGATCGATCAGGGACCTGCGCAGACTGTACTGCTCAAGAATGGCTTGTATGAGTTTGACGCGAACTCTGCCGACATGCGTGTCTTCGACGGCGAGGCGGCGGTTTCTCCATCGCAGGACTCGAAGAAGTGGATCAAGGTGAAGGGTCACCATGAGTTCGCCATTACCGGCGAGCCGGCGAAGTCGCAGGACTTCGACGCGAAGGTGGCCGCGGACCAGGACCCGCTGTATAGCTGGAGCCAGCTGCGCGCGGATTACCTGGGCCAGGCAAACCTGAACCTCGCAGAGCAGTACGCGGGCGATCCCGGATTCTACCCCGGATGGATGTGGGATCCTGGCATGTTCGCATTTACCTGGATGCCCGGGGATGGGATGTTCTGGGGTCCGTTTGGGAATGGATTCTATTCTCCGTGGTACCTCTATGGGGGCGGATTCATCTATCCCGGCTTTGGCTTTGGCGGTGGATACTACAACGGCGGTTATGGATTGCGCGGGCCGTACCGCGGAGGAGTTGGCTTGCGCGGCGGGAATGGATTGCGTGGTGGAGTAGCGGCGGCGCCGTCGCGTGGGTTTAGTGGCGTCGGATTCAGCGGCGGCGGCGGAGGCGGCGGATTCCACGGTGGAGGCGGAGGTGGGGGGGGCAGACGCTAGCTGCCTCCTCTGAGTGCATGCGAGTTCAAGGAATCAACCGGAAGCAGTCGAAGGCAGCCGTCCACTCCGAACCCTGGGTTGGACGGTTGCTTGGTCCCCTTCGCCGTGGTCACCTGAGGCTCTGCGGAGCCAACCGCGCTGGTATACTTGGTTCGTGACCGCTCGCTTTCATCCCGCGATGCTCCGACAGCAGGCCATGCTGGGTGCGGGTTCCCCTAGGTGTGGGGTTGTGGGGTTCCGTAATTTCTTAGCTTGTTCCTTCTAAACGTGCGCCCGTAGCTCAGCTGGATAGAGCGGCAGCCTCCGAAGCTGTAGGTCAGAAGTTCGAATCTTCTCGGGCGCACCATTCCCTCAACCCCAATCCTTCACTGCTCCTTCGGGTGCGTTGGGCTGCTCCGTCGGAGTTGCTCCCGCTCTCTCAAACAGCAGCATCGCCACCGACGCACTTAGCAGCGGCCCCGCCACGCTGAACAGCGCACGGCCAATAGTTCCTGCGCTTGCGCCATAGTATGCATCCATCGCAAATGCAGCTGCACACGCGGCTGCAGTAGCCATGCGCCACGCCGTTGGGAAGCGGCCGATCCGGAAGAGTGACAGCGGCAGCAGCCAGATGAAGATGTACCAGAGGTTGCGGTCTGCGAACGAATGCACAAGATGTCGGAGCACCGGGTTATCTCCGCGCAGGCGCAGTCCGAATTCCACCGGCGAGCGATAGGCTCCCGTGACGTACCACTGCACGGCCGCCATTGACGTCAGCGCGCATACCCACGCCGCCACCATCCACGCCGCGGACCGCCAGCGTGCCTGTGCGGCACTGGAACAGATCCACCAGGTCGCGGTGAAGACGACCAGAAACGGGACAAAGGACTCCTTGGCCATCGCTCCCAGAACGCCCAGTACCGGCAGAATCCAGTAGCGTTCCTTCAGCAGGCACCAGGCCAGCGCCATCAGAAAGAAGCCTTCGCCCGCGTCGATGAATCCGGCTAAACGCAAATTTGGCACTGCGAAGTTCAGCAGGTAAAGCAGCGCCGAGCCCAGCGCCACCGGATAACTCCCCGTCACCCGTATCACCACTGCGAGCAGCAGCGCAGCCGTCCCCGCTACAAACAACGAATCCACTATCAGCAGCCCGAACATCACGGGGTTCCACGTGCCGACGTGCCCCTTCGCCGCCCGATAGATAGGCCGCGCCAGAGACGGCACCAACACGCGGAATCGCATGTGGTCTAGCGCATCGCTTGGCGGCTGTCCCGCCACCATTCCCGCGTACATGCTCACATCGGTCAACCCCGGCGCTGTCCGCCAGTCCACGCGGTTCAGGCTGGGATAGCCAAGCCCCATGCAGATGCAGAAGAACAGTAAGCCCAGCAGCGCCAGCCTCGAAACCGAAACGGACTCAGGCGCGCTCATCCGGCTGCCTCTCACCGCGTCGTCCCCTGCAAGTTCCCTCGGCATCTCTCGCATCATACCGGCTGATGCGTGCGCTCGGGCCGCGAGCATCGAGGACTGCCGACTTATCACTCGTCCGTGAATATCTCTTCGATGCCCATGGCGAACAGCCGCGCCAGCCGAAACGCCAGCGGCAGCGACGGGTCGTACTTGCCGGTCTCGATCGCGTTCACGCTCTGGCGCGAGACCTCCAGCCGGTCGGCCAGCTCCGCCTGCGACCACCCTTTTTTCGCGCGCAGCTCGCGCAGCCGGTTCTTCATCGCTCAACTCCGTCCGTCGATCCACGCTCTGGGCGGTTTGAAACCGAATACGCAATCCTCGCCACCAACGACGCCGCGGCAAACACACATATCTCCAGCAGCGCAGGCGCCTGCCCCCGCCAGCCGAACTGGCGCAGAGACATCACAAAACAATTCGTCGCCATCGCACCGGCCGCGCCCCACAACAGGCAGCGCATGGCAAGCTCGCGGCTATACCCGTCCCGCTCCTCATACAGATACTTCGCAATCCCCGCAATCCCTCCACATAGCGCCAGCCAGGGCAGCGCCGCACACACGTATAGCGCGGTGCCCTCGGGACGATGGTGCTGCACATACAGATGCGTAGCGAAAACTGTCGCGAAATATGCGGGCAGGTAGACCGCCATCCCGCGACGAAACTTCTTCTTCCGTGCCTTTGTTGTCGACATTGATTTTTCTCCTCGTCACCGCGTAAGACCTCGTCCGATGACAAACAAACTTTACGTCAAGCGTCCTTGTCATGTCAAGCGTCGTTTACACCTAAATTTTGTCATTCCGTAGCTTGCGACTTCAGTCACAAGCGGAGGAATCTGCTTTTCATGCGGCCCTCAGTCCCGCAGAATTGATACGCTTAATCCATGAACGTCAACTTCGCCGAGCGCGCGCACAACCACAACTGGAAGCTCGACCCCATTGTGCGTTCGCTGCTGGACACCGACTTCTACAAGCTGCTGATGCTGCAGTTCATCTGGAAG
>Ga0182024_10025237_pt1 | contig 10508 bp, 11 predicted proteins | sample P32metaG_FD_120480 | JGI IMG/M metagenome (GOLD analysis project Ga0182024, IMG submission 120480) | Permafrost microbial communities from Stordalen Mire, Sweden - P3-2 metaG (Illumina Assembly) | ecosystem: Environmental > Terrestrial > Soil > Wetlands > Permafrost | place: Sweden: Stordalen...
AGCGAGCCTTCCGGTGACGTTATGACGAGCAAACCGATCATAGCGGACCCGCGCTTCCGAGGAGGGGCGAATGTGCAACTCACGGTGAACTCGCTGGGGGTGATGGCGACGGCGCGCAGGGTGGGGCAGCGGTTCTCGGGGTTTTACGGGATAGCGTTGGGGCCGAACTATTGCACGATAGCGGCAGGGACGGTGCAGAGTGTGCCGGTGGGGAAGGATGGGCCGGTAACGCCGACAGTTGGCGGGATCGCGATAGGGGGGGATGCGACGCATAGCTCGCCGCAACTGGCGCTGACGAGCGGGGTGGTGACGGAGACGGGGATCAGCTTTGTGACGCTGGAGGTGATCCCGACGGCGGCGGGGGTACTGGACCATACGACGACGCAGAGGATCAATCACCTGGGGACGCTGACGCCGCCTATGCCGAAGAGTTACCTGCAGGTGATCGCGCTGATCCAATGGAGGAACTCGCGGCCATGGAAGGCGATGCAGAATGTATATTTCAACTTGCAGTTCATGCTGATGGCGTCGCCGGCGGGGGCGGGACCGCAGAGGGGGTTTTTCGCTCCCTGTTAACGACCATGAGTTACAAGGACTTTCCAAAATTCTTCGATGGAAGCGGGCTGGCGGTGACGCGGAGCGCGCTGGGGAACATGCTATCGTGGAGGCCGACGACGAATTGGAAGCATCCGTGGTTCACGACGGGGCGCTATAGCCCCGTGACCAGCGCGTGGACGGCCTACGTGACGCCGGGGATGGTGAATGGGCTTCCGCCCAATGCTGCGCTAACGGTGGCTACAGCGCCGAACCTGACGCTGGAGCGGGCACGCGCCAATAAGGTGGACCTGAGCGTGGGGACGGCGGCGATCAACGCGCCGCTGACGGATAATCCGGGGCTGCCTCTGAGCTTTAGAAATATAGGGGTGGACGATCAGACAGGGAACGCGATCCCGGCATTCTTTGAGGCGCTGGGGGTGCATCCGGGGGTGCCATATAATCCAGATGACGAGCGGAACACGAAGGTGGCATCGGCGCCCCCTGGGAACCGGCTGCTGCGGGCGTGCGATATTGTAGTGCAGCAGCCGCGGTATGCACTGACGGCGACGACATCGATTGGCGCGGCCGCGGGAAGCAATGCGTCGATTATCCAGACGTTGGTGGCGGAGGCTCCGGCTTCTGGGCAAGTGCTGCTGATCTACGCGACGGACCTGTGGACTCCGACGGTCCCGGCGCTGGACCCGACGACGGGGACCTACGCGGAGCCGACTTATGACGAGATACAGGTCTCGACGATCTACCTGCTGAGCGCTCCGGATGCGGTGGCGGGCAGCGAGCCGGACGGGAGCTGGACACAATACGCGCAGCACTATTGCTTCTGGAACCTGGGATGGGCGCAGGACACAACCCTGCTGAACATACCGGCGTCGAATGTGGGGTTTGTGATCGCGTTGCCGAGCGGGTTCATCGCGCAGCCGCTGGTGGACACGATTTTGACGGAGATCAATGACGCTTATAATGAGGCGGCCACGATCCTGGAGGAGCACTCGCTGGCAGGGTATTTCTGGAGCATGGGAGGATGCTCGCCGATCACGGCGCCTACCTCGGCGCTGGGGAACCAGGTGCAGACGTTCGGGTTGAACAAGAACGCGGCGAATGCAGTGGCTGCCGCGCTGGCAAGGAAGGCACCCACGCCGCTGGACCCGGTGTTCCCGTATGCGGTGCAGCCGTTTCCGCATCAGCTCTTTTCGCTCGGATCAAGCTAAACCCAGACCCACTTATTTATGACCATATCGCACCTATTGACCTATGACCTGACGGCGAAGACTCTGCTGGATGGGACGGGGACGTGGCAGCCTCCTACGCTAACCTTTGGCGAGGACCTGACGCTGGCGTTGACCTTCCAGGAGACCAGCAACGGGAGCACGGTGTCGGCGACGCCGACGATTACGGCGCTGCAGGCGGCTGTGGGGTTCGTGGACGAGCCGCCGACGGGTGGGCAGTTTGCGTTGCAGATCGGCACCGGGACATCGACGAGCGCTAATACCACGGCGACTCTGCCGCTAAACGTGGGGCCGGTATCGCTGCAGATGGCCATCAATGCGTTGACGGCCGTGACAGGGGCCTATGGCGAGTGCGTGGTGAGCCAGACAAACGGGTCGTGGCTGATCAAGTTCCCGAGCTATGCGGGACAGCCGGCGTTGCAAATCCGGAACAACACGCTGTATCCGGTGGCGTTCGGGACCCTCAACGCGTGGCAGGTGAATGGGGCGTGGGTGCAGGAGCTGAGGCTGGTGCAGGCGCCGCTCGCGTACACGGGGACGAGCGCGACGATCCTTCCACCGGCGCCGTCGGTCAGCGAGGTGCAGGCGGGATCGACGGGGGGAGGGTCGATTGTGGACGAGATTCAGGCGCTGGTGGTTCCCCCGGAGTTCCTGGGGAGTTATTACCTGAAGCTGGGGAGCGCGCGGGCGACCGGGCTGAGCGTGAGCGACGGTGCGGCGCAGATACAGGCGGCGTTGCAGCCGCTGGCGCCCGCTGGGGGTGTCTTCACGGTAACCAATCCGCAGCAGTTTACTGCAAATATCGACTTCGGTGGGACCATGGCCGGGACGCCATATTCGCTATTGCAGGTGGTGGTGGAGAGCGCGCCGCCGGGGTACCTGACTTTCACGCTGGACATGGGGATGGGGACGATGTGGGCGGCGTTGCGAAACTCGCCGAATGGGAGTGTGACGGTGCCGCTCCAGGTCACGATTAAAATGGTGGACGACCAGGGGAATGACCAGACGGCGATCATTTATGTGCCAGCGGTGACAATCCAGAAGGGAGTCATTTTCCCGGAGCTTGCCGAGGTGCCGAGCATCGACTGGCTGAACCCGCCGAGCCCCCAGGATTACGTGCCGTTTTCCTCGACCACGGTGATCACGGGGCAGCAGTATTACCCGGCGGTAATCGGGGACGGTACGAGCACGGTCTTTGCGATTGCGCATGGGCTGGCCACGGAGGCTGTTTATGTATTCGTTCGGCAGAATATTAGCGCGGGGCGCCAGCTCGTCGACGGGACTGATTTCTCCGTTGTTATCGACAATGCAAACGAGGTCGCGATCACGGCATTGACGGGGGCGCCGGCGGCGAATGCGTGGGCCGCGATAGTCATGAGCGCGCAGACGGTGGCGGCGTTCGCGGCCGGGCTGACGGTGACAATCGGCCAGGTGACCGGGCTGGCGGCGGAACTGGCGTCAATTGGGACTCAGCTTGCGGCCATTATCGCGCTATTGCCTACTGCTCCGCCGAGCGCTGCCGCGCCGACGGGCACCGGCATCAATGTGACGCTGCCTGCGCTATCGTTGCTATACCCTGGGAAGGTGCCCGCTTCGAACAGCGGCGCAGCGGCATCGGGCAAGCTGCCGAGGCCGGCGGCGCTATTCCCTTGCATCAATACGGCTGTGGCAGGAATTGCGAATGGGAGCTTTCCTTTGGCGGCTCCAAATTCCTCGATGGCAGGGACGGTGGTGAAGAACGCCACGGGTGTGCCTCAGGAGATTGCCGGGGGTCTGGGTCACAATTCGTTTTGGTGTCCGCCGAATGGCTACGTAGGAACGGACGGGCGGCAATGGTTCGTGGTCAACCAGGCTGGTTCTACCAACAGCTTTTTCCCGGCTGACATGGAGCAGGTGCTTTTCGTCCTGGATGTGAACTCCGCGATGCTGGTGGCTGGCAGCACGCTCACGGTGAATTTCAACGTGACGCTTCAACTCCTGCAGGCGAACACGACGGCGCAACATGTGCTGGTGATCGAGGTCGGCAGTCTTCCTAAGGACACGTCGCCGGCGACGGTGGCCACCAACCTGCAAGAGGTGAACTGGGATATCGCATCGCCCATTCTGGCGCAGCAATTGGTCATGAGCGGGACCTCGATGATGCACAACTTTGGGGCGAGCGTCTCTCTTGATGCCACCGGGTCGGTGTTTACCGCGCAGAGACTTCTTTACGGGCTTTGGACGGCTGGGGCTACCGCGCCAACGAGCGCGAACTTCGCCATCCGCGCGCGCCTGATCCAATTCGACACTGCCGACACACCGGTTTACGCGAAGGGCACGGTCTCTGCGGTCTTCAGCGGAACTGCGGCGATTGCCTGATGGTGCGTGCAGGCGGCCTGCAGGGCGCTTGCAGGTGGCGTGCTCGATTGGCTACGGCGCCGCTGAATTGCGCAAACCAATGTCACTCATGCTCAAACCGCGTGGCGCGATACAACCAGTCCCTCTTCCCCCCATCCGTGTAATCCAAAAAATCCGTGTAATCCGTGGTTAAAAATCCGTCCTCCGTCACCTCCCCGTCCAATGTCCTCTCCCCCCAACAAATCCCCCCAAATCCGCGTCAATCTCCCCCCAAAAAAATAAACTTTCCTCCCCCTTGACACCCAAGCGCGCGCGTCACCTGCAACGCCCCCTTATATGTCAACAGAAAATAAATGACTAACCAGCGCGTCACTCCACTCCTCATGATGGGGTTATGCAAAACACCACTTATTGCAGCTTCAAACGCACCTTCTCCCTCCTCCTCGCCGCCGCACTAACATTCTTCCAGCCCGGTTGCAGCACCCTTGGTAACTCAACCACCGGCGCCCTCCTCGTCGATGCCGAGACCCTCGCCGAAATCGCCGGCTCCGCCGCCGCGACTTACTACGGTGGCCCCGCCGCCGGCCAGCTCGCCAGTGCCGGCCTCAGCGCCCTCGCCTCCGTCCTGCAAGGTTACGTAGGCGCCACCATCCCCACCTCCATCGTCCAGGCCTCTCCTGGCGTGGCAAACGTCGGCGCCGCCGTAGCCGCCGTAATCGCCCCCGCCCACAAGGTAACCCAATCCGACGTTAATGTTGTCAACGCCGCCGCCGCCATTGCTTCCGTCCTCCCTCCCATAACCGCCGCGACCCCCACCCCGTCCCCCACCCCGTAACCCGCCCTCTTACTTGAACTTACACTTGAACTTGAACTTACACCCCCGCCCGCATCTCTGCGCGAAGCGCTGCGGGCAGGTGAACTTGAACCTGAATCCCCTCCGATAACACCCACCCCATCTCTCAAGCCCCATAACCTCATTTCATAACTCCTCATGTCTCTCCTAACCTCCATCCTCCAGGCCTATCTCCGCCACGCACTTACCGTCGCCGCCGGCTATCTCCTCGCCCAGGGTCTCATCCAGCAAGCCGATCAGCAGGTCATCATCAGCGCCGGCCTCGCCCTCGCCGCCATAGCCTGGAGCACCCTCAACAAGTTCGTCCACGCCCAGGAACTCCGCCTCGCCAAAGCCGCCACTCCGTCCGCCCAGCCAGCCCCCCTTGCCAAAGGGCCGCCCTAACTCTCCCCGCGCACTCTGCAATCCCAGGCCCCATAGGCCCCCACCCGCGACGTCCCCGGGGACACCCGCCAATGCACACAATTTGGAATCCTTATTTGCCCTGTTCGCTAATATGACACTCGCCGAACTTACCCTCTCCAACGCCGGCCCCTTTCTCACCGTCCTTATCGGCCTCATCGTCCTCTTCGGCTTCCTCGGCCTCCTCCTCCGCGTCGCCAATGACGCACGGACCTTCTTCGGCCGCCAGCCCCCGCTCGACACCGATGTCCGCAAGATCGAAGCCCGCGTCGCGCGTCTCGAGGTCGTCATGGAACGCCTCGCCACACGCGAAGCGCTTGCACAGCTCGAACGCGATTTCCGCCAGACCCTCGACGAAAAATTCCAGGCCCTCGACGCCAAGCGCAGCCGCGACACCGCCGAGCTACACAAACACGTCGAAACCACCGCCGGCAATTTCCACAAACGCCTCAACGATATCTCCGCCGCTCTCGGCGACGAAATCAAGCGCCTCCCAAACGAAGTTTTCCAGATGCTCAAAAACGCCTCCGGCCTCGGTTCCCATTGACTTATGCGTGCCCTCAATCTTCGCCGTACCATCCTTGATATTCTCGAGCGTTGCCAGCCCTTCGCGCTCCCCGAGTCCCAACTCGAAGTCGAGCTTGCCGCCATCATCCGCCCTCCCGCCGCCAAGGCCGAGCTGGACGAAACGCTCCTCTTCCTCCAGTCCCGCCGCTACATCGCCACCGTCCCCGATCCTCTCGACGATAACCTCGTCAAATGGGCTATCACCGAAGCCGGCATGACCATGCTCCGCAAGTAACTCCTCACTTATCTCAATGAGCGATAACGACAAGCCCCGGCCCAACGCCCGCCTGGCCGGTCTTACCCCGGATCAGCGCGAAGTGGCATGGCTTAATTGCGAGCAGATGTCACTCAAGGAGGGCGTCCTTTGGCTCAAGGCTCAGTATGGCATCGAGACAAACACCAAGGGCCTCAGCGCATGGCTGCGTAAGCTCCGCGCGCAAAAATCCCTCGACGAGTATCTCGATCGCCTCCGCTTCACCAAGGAGCAAGCCCTCATCATTGGCAACGCCTGCCAATCCGCCGCCGCCTTCGACCGCGCCAATACCGTCGTCATTTCCCAGCTCGTCTTCGAGGAATTACAAAAGAAACCCGCGGATCGAAACGAGCCCCGCCTCATCGAGATGATCCGCCTCTCTCTCCAGGCGGGCGAGCAGGACATTAAAAAGAAGTCAGTCAATCTCCAGCAACATAAGTTCCAGTTCGATTCCGCCGGGGCGGTCCGCCGCCACTTCAATCAACTCAAGGAAATCGAAGATGGCCCCGGCGACGAAACGGAAAAGATCAATCAAGTCAGGCTCCTGCTCTTCGGTGAGCGCCCCGACATCACCGATTTCAGCGATGCCCGTCCCGTATCGCCCGAAAAGGAGGACCCCGCCTGATGTACCTCGATCCGTTCTATGTCCAGCGGATGAATCCGAGGCAGCGCTCCCGGAGCGAGGCTGCGATGCTCAGATTCCGCCGCTATCAGGAACCCGTCTTCTGGTGTTCCCTCGGCATCCTCGTCCTCCATTGGTCCCGCCAGATCGGCAAGAGCTTCACCCTTGCCGCGTGGGCTGTTGACCGTCTCCTCGGCTATCCCGGCCGCCTCGTCACCGTGCTTAGTAACAGTAAGTCCAACGGCATGGAGTTTGTCGTAAGAGCCGGACTCATTTGCGACCTCATGCGGGTCGCCTGCGAGACCACCGACCTCTCCCAGGACAAGCGCACCGAGAACATGCGCATGGAGATTCGCATCAAGGTGAATGGCAAGGTCGGACGCATCATCGTCCTCGCCGCCAATCCACGCACCGCGCGCGGCTTCTCCGGTGATCTCATCCTCGATGAATTTGCCTTCCACGAGGACAGCGCCGCCATCTGGGACGCCGTCGAACCCATTATCTCCAGCAATCCCGATTTCCTCTGCCGCATCGCCTCCACCGGCAATGGCCGCTTCAACATGTTCTACCGCATGGCGAAGGAGTCATCGCACTACACCGTCTCCCGCATCCGCCGCAGTGAAGCCTTCAAGATGGGCGTCCAAATTTTCGACCCCGTGACCCGCCGCGCGATCACTCCCGCCGAGGCGCGCACCGCCGCCCTCGACAAGGCCAGTTACGACCAAAACTACGAGTGCGCCTTCAATGACGAGAGCATGGCCCTGCTTACCAATGCACTTATCTTTACCTGCGAATACTCCGAGGCCTATTCCCGCGAATGCCATATCTGCGCCCAGGATTGGACTCCCGATGCCCTCAATTTCCTCCGCGCATGCAAAGGCCCCCTCGCCGTCGGCCTCGATGTCGGCCGCACCCGTGACATCACCGTCATCACGGTAGGCGAGAAACTTAGCGGCGTCATCTTCACCCGCGCCCTCCTCAGGATAAGTCAAATGCGCCTGCCCGATCAACTCGACCGCCTCCGTCCCATCCTCAAGATGCCAAACTTCGGGCGCCTCAGCGGCGACGCCACCGGCCTCGGCCTCGGCCTCGTCGAGTTCGCCCAGGAAGAATGCGGCGCCTACCGCGCCGAGCCCGTCCAATTCTCCAGCCGCGAAAAGCGCTCCGTCCGCGGCATCCAGCAAGCCGACTCCGCATTGGTCACCGAACTGATGGCCCTCGACTTGCTCGAAGTCTTTGAGAGCCGCGCCATCCGCATCCCCTGCGAGATGGCCCTCCGCGACAGCCTCCGCAAGCCCGAGCGCATCACCACCGCCGCCGGCGTCCGCATCGCCGCCACCCGCGACGAATCCGGCCACGCCGACGAGTTCTGGAGCATCGCCCTCATGGTCCGCGCCCTCAAAAGCCCCCCCGCCCCCTTCGCCTACGACGCCCCCGACTTCGCCCCCTCCGCGCGCCACGCCTCCATCGAGCGCAAGCCCTTGTCCCCCTGACAGCTCTTACTTGAACCTACACTTACACTTGAACTTGAACACAACCCCACATCGTTCCGCCAAACGCCCGCCCAAGACCCAATCCCTGGTCACCGCGGACGTCGTCCAGCTCGCCCTCCGTTCCCGCTTCAACCCCCTCCGCGGCCTCTCCCCCCAGCTTCTTTCCGTCTATCTCGATAACTTCCTCCTCGGCTTCGTCGGCTACGCCGCCCTCGCGTGGGATCAAATGGAAAAACGGGACGACGTCCTCCGCAACGTCATAAGCAAACGCAAGAAAGCCATCGCCAAGTTCAAGCGCCAATCCTTCCAGCGCGAACAATCCCCCGAGGCCGAGGCTCACGCCCGCGCCCTCGACGAGTTCTACGATAACATTACCGTCGTCAACGCTCTCGACCAGAACGAGACCGGCGGCTTCTCCCTCCTCGTCCGCCAGATGATGGACGCCGTCGGCAAATACTACGCCGTCCACGAGATCGTCTGGCAGCCTGGCGAAACCCTCACCGCGGAGCTCCGCTTCGTCCCCCTCTGGTTCTTCGAGAACCGCTCCGGCCGCCTCCAATTTCTAAAACTCCCCCTCGGCGGCGCCAACGGCGAGCCCCTCGAGCCCGGCGGCTGGATGATCACCCGTGGTGAGGGCCTCATGGAAGCCAGTTCCATTGCTTACATGTTCAAGACCATGCCCCTTAAGGATTGGGTAAGTTACTCCGATAAGTACGGCACACCCGGCGTCCTCGGCCAGACCAATGCCGCCCAAGGCAGCGAAGCCGGCGAGGCCGTAAAAGCCGCCGTCGCCAGCTTCGGCCAGAATTGGTCCGGCGTGGTGTACGGCGCCGATGGCTCCATCAAGGATCCCATCTCCCTCATTACCGCTCGCGGCGAGGGTACCCTTCCATTCCCCCCATTGGTCGAACGCATGGACCGCGCGCTGGCCTCCCTCTGGCGCGGCAGCGATCTCTCAACCCTCTCCGCCGATAACAAAGGCGCCAGCCTTCAGGGCGACGAAAGCGACATCCTCCTCGAGGACGACGCCGCCATGCTGAGCGAGTCTCTCCACCTCTATCTCGACCGCTGGGTCATCTGGCAGAAATTCGGCGTCCGCCCCCTTGCTTACTCCCGCATCGTAGTCCCCGAGACCAAGAACATCTCCCAGGACCTCCAGATCGCCTATGCCGACGGAGTGCGGCAGTGTGGTGCTCACGGGGCTGGGAGGAGATGCGCTCTCGATCCCGATCTGGGGACTCGGCGTCTTGCGCTCATCGCCGGGAGGGGACGCGACCATCACGGTAAAGACGCTGCCGGACGGCCTCGTGAGCGCGTCAATGGATGTCAACGAATTCTGGACCTACGACGGCCTCTACGACCCCACCACCGGCGCATGGATCGGCCCGTAGCTTCTTCCTTACCAAAACCAAACCATCCAACCAACCACCATGTCAAACCTGCTCACGCCACCCGCCAAACCCACCGACGCCCAGGCCCGCGCCGCAAAAGCCCTCGCCCTTCCCCGCGTCGTATTCAACCGTCTCCTGCAATCCTGGGCCTCCGGCCTCGATCTCGTCTGGTCCGCCCAAAAGCCCGGCGACGTCCTCGCCGCCATGGGCCCCCAGGCGGCCGAGCTCTTCACCCGCAGCTCCCAGTTGCGCGCCTTCCTCGAGTCCCAGCAGCCCGGCAGCACCACCATCCCCCAGGCGGCAAAGATCAAGCCTGTCACCCTCCACCCCGATGGGACTGTAACTCTCCAATAAACCTGACAGCACCCTATCCCAGATTAATCTCCATCGTCTCCGCCTCCTCCTGCCGCGGCCCCTTCGGCGCAAACTCCGCCGCCCGTTTCTTCCCTTCCTCGATTTGTTCCGGCGTCATTTGCGGCGTCAGCGCCCGCATATTGCCCGTTGCTCGTACCAGCGGGTCCACCTCCTTATGCTGTGACATCGCCAGCGTGTACCACTTATACGCCTCCACCACATCCTTATCCACCCCCGCTCCAGTCGCCAGCGCATACCCGTACGCATTCTCCCCGTATGGATTCCCTTGGAGCGCGGAAAACCGGAACCACCTCGCCCCCTCCGCCGGATCCGCCGGCAACCCATTCCCCGTCACATACAGCAGCCCCAGTTGATACTCCGCGTACTGGTTATCATTATCCGCCGCCTTGCGGAACCACTTGATCGCCTCCTCCAGATGCTTCTCCACCCCCAGC
>Ga0182024_10025238_pt1 | contig 10508 bp, 9 predicted proteins | sample P32metaG_FD_120480 | JGI IMG/M metagenome (GOLD analysis project Ga0182024, IMG submission 120480) | Permafrost microbial communities from Stordalen Mire, Sweden - P3-2 metaG (Illumina Assembly) | ecosystem: Environmental > Terrestrial > Soil > Wetlands > Permafrost | place: Sweden: Stordalen...
CAAGCGCAACGGGTCCAGCGGGTCAGCGCCGGGTTCGGGCGGGAAGCCATCCAGGATGGCCATGATCATCAGCGCGACGATCCCGGAGCCGTTGGGCGGGCATTCCCAGATGTCGTGGCCCGCGAAACTTGTGGTGATGGGCTGCACGAATTCCGCTGCGTGCAGGCCGCGCGCGAAATCTTCCTCGGTATGCAGGCCGCCGCGGGCGCGCAAGGCTTCCACCATCGCCGCGGCCAACTCGCCTTCGTAGAAGGCCTTAGCACCCCTGGCTGCGATTTTACGCAGGCTGGTGCCCAAGGCGGGCAGGCGCATCACCTGGCCGATGCACGGCGCCGCGTCGGCGACCAGCAAATCCCCTGCGCCGGCGGCGCGCAGCTTCTCTTCCCAAAGCCGCCAATCCAGCGCGACGCGCGGGGCGACGACATATCCCTCCTCCGCAAAACAGATCGCCGGCTGCAACACTTCATCCAGGCCTTTGCGGCCATGGGCGCTCAGCAGAGTCTCCCAGGCGCTGATGGCGCCGGGAATGGTGACGCTATGGGGGGAGATGGGGCTGAGTTCAAAAATCCCCGCTGCCTCAAGCGCATCCATGCTCAAGGCAGAAGGCGAGCGGCCCGAGCCGTTCAAGGCGATGATGGGTTTGCCGCACGGCTTATACAGGCAGAAGCAGTCGCCGCCGATACCGGTCGATTGCGGCTCCACCACGCCAAGCACGGCAGCGGCGGTGACGGCGGCGTCCAGCGCATTGCCGCCGGCGCGCAGCATCTGCACAGCCGCCAATGTCGCCTCCGGCATCGAAGTCGCAGCCATCGCATTGGCCGAGAACACCGCGCTGCGTCCTGGATGATGAAAGTTACGCATCGAACATCACCCCGGCGGGCCGTTGGCCGGGCACACGGGAAGGCATGTACCACCACGTAAATGGCGGGCTTAAGGTTAGGGATTTCTTATCCAAAAGCTCGGCTTTTTAAAGTTGACGGAGATCAGCAGTATGCTAACGATATCCGATAACATAAGATGCCGCATTAGGTGAAGCCAAATTTCGCCAGGGCAGCATAAATCTCTCAGGGTTACACGCTACGATCACGGGTTCGGTCAAGCTGGTTACAACTGGCAGGATGCTGCCTGGGAGATTTTTATATGGATTCGCCATCACTCGCAGCGATTGAACACAACACGATTCAACCTATCCCGCTGGATAAACGCCACGGGACCGGGAGTTACCTGTTCACCATCTGGTTCGGATGCAATATGAACATGCTCACCGTGGTGACTGGCGCGCTTGCCACCACGCTGTTCGGGCTGAACTTCATTCCTTCCTGCTTCGCCCTCATCGTAGGGGTGTTGCTGGGCACGATTTTCATGGCGCTGCATGCGGCGCAGGGACCGCAGCTTGGCGTGCCGCAAATGGTGCAGACGCGCGGGCAGTTCGGCTCGGTCGGTTCCATCGTCGTCGTCGCTGCCGTGGTGCTGATGTATCTTGGCTTCATTGCATCGAACATGGTGCTGGGCGGGCAGTCCATTCATGTCGCCATGCATGGCGTCAGCATCAATACCGGTGTCGTCGTTCTCGGCGTCGTCAGCGTGATCGCGGCGATCTATGGCTATGACATGATCCACGAATATAGCAAATATGTTTCCGTGATCACCGGACTTGTGCTGCTGGCCGTGTTCGTCTCGCTGATCTTCTTTGTCGGCCTGCCGAAAAACTTCATGACCACCGGTGCGTTTACCTGGCCGAATTTCATCGGCGCAGCATCGCTCGGCGCGCTGTGGACGCTTTCTTACGCACCCTATGTTTCCGACTACACGCGCTATATGCCAAAGGATATCGGTGTCGTTCCGGCTTTCTGGGGCACCTATTGGGGAACCTCGCTGGGGTCCATCCTGCCGATGATCCTGGGCGCGATGATTGGCCTGATTATCGGCAATGGCGATGTCGTGGCCGGCTTTGCGCATGCCTCCGGCCCGATCATGCTGCCGGTCATGATCATCTTCACCATCGCGTTGGCCTGCGCGACTGCAATCAACATCTATTGCGGCGTGCTCGCGGTGCTGACCCTCGTGCAGACTTTCGTGACCGACTGGATGCCGAAAATGCCGGCACGTATCATAACCAGCCTGCTTATCTTCGCTTTCGCGGTTGCCGTCGGCATCATCGGGCAGGCGAATTTTCTGACGAACTACATGAACTTTCTCTATGTTCTGCTATATGTGCTGGTGCCCTGGACCGCGATCAATCTGGTGGATTACTACCTCGTGCGTCATGGTTCCTATGATGTTCCCTCCTTCGTCAAATCCAATGGCGGGATCTACGGGCGCTTTCAGTGGCCTGCGGTGATCTGCTATTTTGTCGGCATCGCGATCGAAGTGCCGTTCGTTTCGCAGACGCTATATACCGGGCCGATCGCAAAAATGCTTGGTGGCGCTGATATTTCCTGGATCGTATGCTTGGTGATTATCAGCCCGGTCTACTACTTCGTCTCGCGCGGCAAGACAAAAACCGTAACCTCGGCCTATGCTGCGGAATAGGCTGGACTTTGGCTTCCTTTGTTCTGGTCCACGGGTCCTTTCACGGCCCGTGGTGCTGGTCGCGGATCGTCCCGCTGCTACAGGCGGCGGGGCATTCGGTGGCAATACCGAACCTGGCGGATGCCGGGGATGAAAATCTGAACAGCTACGCGGCGCTGGTGGCCGGGGCGGTTGTGCAGGCCGGGGTAAAGGTGATCCTGGTGGGGCATAGCATGGGCGGACTGGTGATCAGCCAGGCCGCGGAACGGGTGCCGCAGCATATCTCGAAGCTTCTGTACATCAGCGGGTTGATGCTGCGGGATGGTGAGACATTGCAAAGTTTTCTCGGCAGCCACGCCGCGCTTGGCGTCGATGATCTGGTGCTCAAGAATATGAGGGTTACGGAAGATAGTGCCCTTGCCACTTTCCCTGCGGAGGTAGCGCCGGCAATCTTCTATAACTGCTGCAACGCGGCGGATGCGCAATGGGCTTCCGGGCAGTTGCGCGCGCAACCAACGGCGGTTTATGCAACGCCGCTCAATCTTAGTGAAGCGCGGTTTGGTTCGCTGCCGCGCGCTTACGTGGAATGCAGCGAAGACCGGGCGGTTTCGGTGATTTACCAAAGGCAGATGCTTGAGAATACGCCATGTGCGCCGGTCTATACATTGGCAACCGACCACTCACCGTTTTTGTCGGATATCGACGGGCTGATGGGGTGCCTGTTGGATATGGCGGTTGCATGATGGATGCTATGACTCGCAACGGCGCCGAAGCCAGGCTGTGCACTGAACTTGCCGCTGCTTACCGGATCGCGGCGCTGGAAAAACTCGATGACGGTGTCTTCAATCATTTCTCCTGCGCAGTGCCGGACGAAGCGGGGCATTTTCTGCTGAAACCGTTCGGGCCGTTATTCGAGGAAGCGACTGCCTCCGGACTTATTAAGGTGGACCTCAAAGGCCAGATCGTCGAAGGCGCAGGGCATTGGGAGCCGACGGCGTTTTTCATCCATTCACGAATCCACCGCGCGGTGGCGCGCGCGTTTTGCGTGATGCACAGCCATATGCCCTACGCCACCGCTTTGGCGAGTCTGCAGGATATGCGTATCCTGCCGATCAATCAAAGCGCGATGCGGTTTATCGAACGAACCTCCTATCTTGAGAGTTATGGCGGCCTGGCGCTGGATAATACACAAGCGGATCAGATTGTTGCCGCCTTTGCGGAAAAGGACGTGCTGCTGATGGCCAATCACGGCGTGATGGTGATCGGCGCCAGTATCGCCGAATGCCTTTACGACCTGCATTATTTTGAAATCGCCGCGCGGGACCAGTGGCTCGCCCGGCAATCTGGCACGGCCGTGCGCTTCATCGGGCCGGATGTCATCGCCCGCACCGCCGCGCAGATGGTGGAAGAGCGTCACATGGCGGCACAAACCCATCTTGCCGCCATGATGCGGCGGCTTGACCGGTGCAATCCCGGCTATGCCGATTAGCCGCAACAGCAGGAATTTCGATGCCGCAGACAGAGAACATGACGATCGCGCATAAGGATCCGAAACTGCCCCCGCCGCTGGAGGTGCCGGAAGGACCGGGATGGACAGCCTTGCTGCAGAACATCGGTGCCGCACAGGCAGAAGTTCTTTGCGCGGCGGTGCGCACATTCTATCCGCATGATGCGATTCCGGAAGCCTGTTATCGCCGCGTGGTTTATCAGCTGGATCAAGCAGCGCGGGCGGCGGCAGCCGCCGCACTGGTCCGTGGATTTTGCGGCCGGCTTGCCGAATTATCCGCCCTGCCCTTCTTCGAACTTGCCGAAACCTACCGCGTGCAGGCACTAAAGCAGATTGAAACGACTCCCGAATTTTTCTTCGTGCAACGCCTTTCGGTCCGGTATTTCTACGACGATGTCGAGCTGTGGTCCGCCTTTGGCTATGAAGGCGCATCGGTACATCTCGGCGGCTATGTCCAACGCGGGTTTGACGATCTGGACTGGCTGCCGCCGCTGCCGAGTGACCTATGAACGGACGAACGCAAATGCCGCTTTATGATTTTGATGATGATGACGTGGTCGTGGTTATCGGCTCCGGCGCCGGGGGTGGCACACTGGCAAACGAATTGTGCCAAGGTGGCTTGAAAGTGGTGTTGCTGGAAGCAGGCAAGCATCTGACAGTGGATGATTTCGTCAATGACGATTGGGCGGCTTACGACATGCTCTCCTGGCTGGAGAAGCGAACGGCCTCCGGCACGTGGCGAGTCGCCAGGGATTATCCGAATGCGCCTTCCTGGCATTGCAAGGTTGTCGGCGGTACCACGACCCATTGGTCCGGCTGCACCTACCGCCTGACCGAAGATGAGATGCGTGCACGCAGCCTGTTTGGAGAAATCCCCGGAACCAGCCTGATCGATTGGCCATTCAAGTTGGATGATTTGACGCCGTATTATGAAAAGGCCGAGCGCAAGATGGGCGTGACCCGCACCAACGGCCTGCCGCCCTTGCCCGCCAATAATAATTTCAAAGTGATGTACTGGGGCGCCAAGCGGCTTGGGCTGCAGCAGATTTCTACCGGCAGCCATGCCATCAATGCCGTGCCTTACGATGGCAGGCCCGCCTCCATCCAGGATGGCTTTACCACTTCAGGCGACAAGCATGGCGCGCGGTGGTCCACGCTGAATGTTGAGATTCCGCGGGCGCTGGCCACTGGCCGGTTGGACCTGCGGCCGGAGTCCCGCGCGGTGAAGATCGAGCATTCGGCCGATGGCAAGGCCAATGCGGTGGTCTATGTCGACGCCCATGGTGTCACGCGGCGGCAGGCCGCCGCCATTGTGGTGCTGGCGGGGAATTGCGCGGAATCGCCAAGGCTTTTGCTGCATTCGGCGAGCGGGAAATATCCGGATGGGCTGGCCAACGGGTTCGGCCATGTCGGGCGGCATTATTTGAGGCATGTCATTCAGACGGTCTGGTCGATTTTCGAGCAGACGGTGAACATGCATCGCGGTGAGCTGATGGGGGGCGTAATCAAGGATTTTGTCGCGCATGACCCGCAGCGCGGATTTGCCGGCGGATATTATATCGAGCTGAATGCGATGGGAATGCCTGCAACGGCGGCCCTGGTGGACCCGGGCTGGTGGGGCAGGGATTTTGCCGGGGTGATGGAACAATACAGCAAAATGTCGGGGATTTTCATGACCGGCGAAGACATGCCGCAGCCGGGGAATCGCGTGACGTTAAGCGCAAGTGAGGTGGATGCCTTCGGCGTACCGGTTGCGAATATTCATTACGACGAACATCCGAACGATCTCCTGATGCGTAATCACGGCTATAACACACTCACCGCGATTCATAAGGCTGCGGGCGCCAAACGCAGTATTCAGGCGCCCGCCTACGCGGCAAGCCATAATCTCGGTTCCAACCGGATGAGCGCGAAGCCACAAGACGGCGTGCTCGACCGGCACGGGGAGGCGCATGAGGTGAAAAACCTGTTCATCGCCGATGGCAGCGCCTTTGCGACCGGGGGTGCCTGCAACCCGACGCTCACCATTGTCGCCCTTGCCATAAGGCAGGCCGAATATATCTCCAAGCGTGGCGCCGCCTGACATGACCACACATCACCTTTCGGCAACGCCGCAGACGGTTCGCTTCGGAATTTTCGACGCTGCTTTCCCACCAGTACTCACCATAGAATCCGGCGACAGCGTGGTGATTGAAACATTGTCCGGCGGCGCCTCTGAAATGCCGGAAGCCGGGTTTGCGATTCCGGCCGCGCTTGCCGCAATCCACGATGCCAAACTGCCCCAGCTTGGGCCGCATCTCGTCACCGGGCCGGTGGCGATTGAGGGTGCGCAGCCGGGGGATATGCTGGAAGTGCGCATCGAGCGAATCGAGATCGGCGCGGATTGGGGATGGTGCGGGATTTTTCCCCTGCTGGGCACGCTGCCGGTAGAATTTCCGGCGCGCGATATCTCCTATATTGCGGTGGATCGGCAGGCGGGCACTGCGCAGCTTCCCTGGGGGCCGAAGCTCAAGCTCTCGCCATTTTTCGGCGTCATGGGCAACGCACCGGCGCCGCTCTATGGCGCGCTCTCCAGCAAGGAACCGCGGCAGCATGGCGGCAATCTTGATAATCGGGAGCTCGTTGCGGGGAGCACGTTATTTCTGCCGGTATTCGTTCCCGGCGCAAATTTTTCCTGTGGCGATGGTCACGGTGTGCAAGGAGATGGAGAAGTTTGCGTCAATGCGTTGGAGATCTGTCTGACCGGGCATTTCACATTTATCCTGCATCCTAAAACGGACCCGAGCATTCGTAGCTTCTCCTATCCGCGGGCGGAAACGCCGACGCATTATATCAGCATGGGAATGGATGAGGATTTATTCCGGGCGCATCAAAAAGCGCTTCGGGAGATGATCGAATTTATCTGCATGCGCACGGATATGACCCGGACGGAGGCATATAAAAGCTGTTCGCTCGCCGTAGATTTCCGTGTGACGCAGACGGTGAATGGGGAGAAAGGCGTGCATGGGATGCTGGCAAAAGGAACGTTGTTTTAAGCCAACTAACGCAGCCGCAGCGGGGCGCGGCCGTAATCGTTTTGGGCGTCTACCAATTTGCTCAACAGTTCCATCAATTTGCTTTGATCTTCCCGGGACAGCGCCTCGATGGTTCGGTCATGGGCGCGCTGCACGGCAGCGCGCATCTGGTCGAGCAACGCGCTTCCGCGCGGCGAAAGGGCGACGAGTTTGACGCGCTTATCCGATTTCAACAAGCGGCGCCGGACCAGGCCCTTGCTTTCCAGCCTGGCGACAACATTCGCCAAGGTTGCGCGATCTACCCCGACTTCGACAGCCAGCTGCGCCTGGTCGAGATCCGGCTGCGCCGCGGCGACCGTCATGATGCTGTATTGCACCGGCGTAATGTCGAAGGCGCCGCATTCTTCCGCGAAAAGTGCCAAATGGATCTGATGCATGCGCCGGATCAGGAAGCCCGGACGCAAGGAGAGCGCGTTGGCGCCATCGGGCAGCGCGATTGCGGAAAGGACGTGGTCTGGGCCTGGCATTCTATTTGTCTCAAATTCCATGAATCGCAGCCAGGACATGATAACAGCCTGCCGGGCTTGTCACAAATCAAACAATTTATTGCACCGGGAATATACCGTCAGTATACTTACGTTCATTCCGGATTGATAGGATGGTCATGACGATTTCCTTCGAAACCCTGCTCCAAGGCGGCCGTGTGATCGACCCCGCCGCCGGACGCGATGGCGTGTTCGACATTGCTATCGGCGAGGGTAAAATTGTTGCGGTCGCACCCAATCTTCCCGCGGATCAGGCAAAGGAGGTTATGCCGTTGCATGGCCGGCTGGTGCTGCCAGGGATGATCGATACCCATGGCCATATTTACCAGCACGTCACCGGAAAATTCGGCCTGAATGCTGATCTTGTTGGTGTTTACTCGGGCGTTACCACGGTGGTGGATCAGGGTGGCCCGAGTTGCATGACGCTGCCTGGGTTTCGCGCCTTCATCGCGCAGCCGGCCCATACGAATGTGCTCTGCTTTATCTCCGCCTATCTCGTGGGGGGTCTGGAAGGGCATTATTATCCGGAATTATACGGGCCGGCGCAGGTGAACGTTGCGCATACGGTACGCGTTGCGCGGGAAAATGCCGATATCGTGCGTGGCGTGAAAGCGCATGCGGAAATCGGTGGCGCTTCTCGCTGGGGGTTGGATGTCATCAGGCTGGGCAGGCAGATTGCGCGCGAGGCCGGGCTGCCGCTTTATATTCATCTTGGTCAACTCTGGCCGGAAAAACCAGGCACGCATATCGATCCTGATGCGCTTGTGCGCGAACTCGTGCCGCTGATGGATGCGGGGGATATTCTCGCGCATCCCTTCACGCGCCATCCAGGCGGGTTTATTTCGCAGGAAACGGGGCAGGTGCATCCCATCGTTTGGGCGGCTTTGGAGCGCGGCGTTACCGTGGATGTGGGGCATGGCTCCCATTTCAGTTTCGATATGGCGCGGCAGACGCTGCAGGCGGGCATCCGGCCGTTCACGCTCGGCGCCGACATGCATGGCTATAATGTCAAAACCCCGGATGCCGGCGCAGAAATTTCGGAAAATCCGTTTTTTGGCGTGGCGCCCTTCAACCTTACCAATGCAATGAGCAAAATGCTGGCGATGGGGGTGGGGCTGAATGAGGTTGTCGCGACCGTGACCAGCAATCCCGCGAAGATGCTGGGGATGGCCGATCGCTTGGGCACAATCGCGCCGGGACGGGAGGCGGATATTTCCGTGCTTGAATTGCGCGATGGCGCTTACGCGCTTTCGGATAATAGCGGCGTGACGGTGACATCGCGCAACCTGCTGATACCGCTTTTCTGCCTGCGGGCCGGCAAGCGGTTCGATGCGACCAGCCCGTTCGTCCCGCCCGCCGTGGAACTGGCCGCCGCATGAATTGGGCGCATATGAGCCAGGCGGCGCGCGACGCGGCCTATAATAACGGGCTGGCGGTGGCCAACAGCCAAGCGCTGGTGCGGGAACGCAATGAAGAGGCCGCCGCCTTCCGCGCCGCGCATCCAGGGCATCTCGACCTTGCTTACGGGGAGAGCGAGCGCACCAAATGGGATATTTTTCCGGCGCGGGAGCCCGGCAGTCCTTGCCTGATCTTCATTCATGGCGGCTATTGGCAGATGAACCGGCGCGAGGATTTCGCGCATTTTGCCGCCGGCGTTGCCGCGCATGCGTGGTCCGTCGCACTCCCCGGCTACAGCCTGGCGCCGCAGGCCAGCGTGACGCAGATTACAGCCGAGTTGCGGGCCGGGCTGGACTGGCTTGGCGGACATGGCGGCGAACATGGGCTCAATGGCAAATTCATCCTCTCCGGCTGGTCCGCGGGCGCGCAGCTTACGGCCATACTGCTCGACCATCCTTTGATCTCCGCGGGGCTTGCCATTTCCGGCGTGTTTGAACTTGGGCCGCTGCGCGATACCTATCTGAACGCGAAGCTTGGCTTATCGGATGCTGAAATCGAGAACCTCTCGCCGTTGCGGCTGGCGCCCGTGCAAAAGCCGCTCGCCATCGCCTACGGCACCGCCGAATTGCCGGCTTTAGTGAACGATAGCCGCGAGCTACATGAATTGCGCGCCGCCGCGCACGCTCCCGGCATTCTGCTGCCGGTGCCGGGCGCGGATCATTTTACCATCCTCGATGAACTTGAAGCACCGGCCGGCAGCCTCACAAAGCTCTTGCTGGACCTTGTCTGAAGGCGATGTCCACGACGCCAGAAACCTTGGCCCGGCTTGCCGCTTTTCCGACAATAAGCGCCGACAGCAATGAGGCGCTCATTCGCTACGCCGTCAGCCGCATTGAGGCGGCGGGCGGGCGGATTCATGTGATGGCCGGGGCGGTGCCGGGCAAATTCAACCTGCTCGCCAGCTTCGGGCCGCATACAAATGCGGGTCTCGTCCTTTCCGGTCATAGCGATGTCGTCCCCGTGCAGGGGCAGGATTGGAAAACGGACCCGTTCACACTCACCCGGAAAGATGACCGGCTTTACGCCCGCGGCGCCAGCGACATGAAGGGGTTTCTCTCCGCCATGCTCACCGCCGCCGAACGCATGGACAGCAAACGGCTGAGCCGCCCGTTGCATCTGGCATTTTCCTATGACGAGGAAATCGGCTGCATCGGTGTGCGGGATCTGCTGGCGCGGCTGCGGGCGGAAAATTTCCAGGCGCAGGGCTGCATCATCGGTGAGCCGACGGAGCTGCGCGTGATAACCGGGCATAAGGGCAAGCTCGCCGGCTGCATCTGTTGCCGGGGCGTGCCCGCCCATTCCGCCAATCCCACGCTTGGCTGCAATGCCATCCACCTGGCCGCCGCGATGGTGCGGCAGGCCGAGGCGCTGCAATCCTGGCTTGCCGACCATGGCGCGCGGGATCCGGCCTTTCCTTTCCTCAATACCAGCGTGCATATCGGGACCATTGTCGGCGGCACAGTGCTGAACATC
>Ga0182024_10025239_pt1 | contig 10508 bp, 10 predicted proteins | sample P32metaG_FD_120480 | JGI IMG/M metagenome (GOLD analysis project Ga0182024, IMG submission 120480) | Permafrost microbial communities from Stordalen Mire, Sweden - P3-2 metaG (Illumina Assembly) | ecosystem: Environmental > Terrestrial > Soil > Wetlands > Permafrost | place: Sweden: Stordalen...
AAAAAAAAAAAGACTTTAAAGCGCGACAAAGCGCCCAGGTTCACGGACAAGCAGAATGACTAGTCTTTTAAAGCGAATTGGCGATCGAAATCCCGTACTCCTAAGCATATTGGCCCGGATTGACTATATTAGTGGTTATGTTTTGTCGCTACTCTTCCGCCATTCTGCTCAGTTCATTCGAATTCCATGAAGCGCCGCGGATTATCGAAATCATCTACTGCTGAGGCCGAGCAAATATTGCTTCTATGGCGTCAAGCAGTAACTCGCTACCTTGCTCTAGCGGGGCTGTCCAAAGCAGAGGCCAAATGTTTGGAACAGTTTCAAAGTACAGACGATATTGTCTCCCAAGCCGTTCAGTCGTACCATGCCAGCTCGATGGCTGAAGGATCCCCTAAATCGGCACAGATGTTGTTTCTGTCGGCTGTTCTCGCGGCCGAGACACATGAAGAGGCCCTTGAATGTGTGAGTCTCCTCATCACATCGGAAGAACGCTCGTCCGCGGCCGCGATCAAAACCCATATTGGCACGATTTTGAGATACGCCGATGCCCTAGACCGATTCCTTGAAAGTCTGGGAAATACAACATTCGCAAGCGCATTCATTTTCGGCGCAATCCGAAGTCTGTTTGCAGTTATGGAGACTAACTTGACACTTCGAATTTCTATTGAAGACAAATTCAAAGATATCAGCAATCGCCTGGGCCGATTAGATTCTTACTTGAGCGTGCGGGAACCCTCGATGCCGATCAAGAACATGTGCGTCCAAGTGCTGGCCAATATCTTGCGATTTTGTGGACTAGCAAGCTCGTACTTCAAGAGTAATGTTTCGCACCTTTTTTACCTGACATTGTAGGGAACACGTACACGTTCTGGAGTGCGAGGAGACTGGAAACTCAGATGACGCAAGTCATTAAGGATTTAGAAAATGACATGAATATCGAGATTGCTACCGGCGTTGCCGAGCTGAACCGTTCAATGGGCGACGTTCTTGAGAAGCTTGATTCTCTTACTAGCTTCCAAGTCGGTAAGTTCCCAGAGTTATTGTTGCTAAGATCGTGAGATTCGAGTTCCGTGACTGGGGCCTCCAGTTTCTCGTCAGCGCCTTCGGATAGTCGATTTCCCTGTTTCATGGTCCCTTATCAGCAAAATCCACATTTTTCGGGGCGCAATGAACTCCTGAATGAATTGCGTTCGAGGCTTTGTGACTCCACGCCAAAGCAGTACAAGCATCGAATGGCTCTCTACGGACTCGGTGGCGTCGGCAAAACGCAAGTGGCGTTAGAGTATGTTTACCGCAATCGGGATATCTATCGCAATGTCTATTGGGTCAGGGCGGCAGATAAGGGGACGCTATTATCGGGGTTCGAAGATATTGCGAAGGCCAAGGGGTTCGCTGTACGTACACGAGAGTACAAGTTAACCGATTTGGCAGAAAGAGTCTTGTCATGGTTGGAACGACAAGATGGCCATGGATGGCTCCTCGTACTTGACAATCTTGACGATGTGTCAATTATTGAGGGGCTTCTTCCGAAGAACACTAGAGGCCATACGCTAATCACTACGAGAAATTCGGTTGCACTGTCCATCCCAGCCGAAGGCATGGAGGTCGACGTTCTAAGACCAGCAGAAGCAGTCGAGCTTTTGTGTACCCGATCACAGATTGGAGCAGCTGCTGAATCTCGGATCGTGAAGGCAGAGGCCGCTAAGATTGTTGAAGAATTGGGATATCTTCCCCTAGCAATTGATCAGTCGGCGGCGTATATTCGGGAAGCCTCCAAAAGTCTAATGACTTTTCTTCAAACTTACCGAGAAAATAGCAGGGATATCCATCGACGAATTCCGCATGGAAACTGGGACTACTCGTTATCAGTTGCCAATTCTTGGCTCCTGTCCTTTGACGTCATTGGCAGGAAAAACTCTGCCGCGGCAAAACTCCTTCAACTCCTCGCATTTCTAAATCCTGATCTCATACTACTCGATTTCCTCTCTGCGGGTGTAGTCGGTTTAGAGACAGAGCTACAAGAGATTGTACGACAACCGACGATTATGCAAGAGACGTTGTTTGTCTTGGAGCAGTATTCCCTGATAAAAAGATGGAATGATGGCCAAAGCCTTGGGATGCATCGACTTGTTCAAGCAGTAATAAGAGGCGAGATGAGTCGAGAGTCGCTGAATGCTCAGTGGACGAGCGTGGTCGATCTGTGTCATACTGCATTTCCTGATAAAACAAACCTTGAATCAACTTCAGGACGGCAGTTCCTGGATCAAGTCATGACGCCGCTTCTCAGCATACCCCCCATGAAGTCAATGAAGCTGTACGAGATATTGAGTCGTGTCGGTCGGCTCCTCAACATTGAGGGAAAGCACGCCCAAGCGGAAGACATCCATCGCAAAGCTGCTGAAGTATTGTCACTTTTGGGAACCCAAAGTTCGGATGCAGATATGCTCGAATGCAAGTGTAATCTGGCGACTACGTACTGGCATCAGGGAAAATTGTCTGACGCCGCCAAATTGCAAGAGAACACTTTGAACACAGCGACACGATTTCTTGAAACAGATCACCCGGTCCTTTTGCAATGCATGGAGTCTCTGGCAATCACATACGGCACCGGTCAAGGACGCCTGAGCGATTCGGCCAGTTTATATGAAAAGGTCGTGGATGCAAGAAGTAGGTTATTGGAGGGAAATAGCTTAGAGACTCTGCGTACGATGTCCAAGCTGGGGTAAATCTATCGCCATCAAGGAAGGTTTGATGACGCCGAAAAACTGCTCAAGACGGCTCTGGTAGCACTTTCAACCAACTACGGCGAGAATCACCCAGATTCGTTGCGCGCCATGAGACCCCTCGCGGCTACGTACTGGAAACAAGGTCGGATAACAGAGATGGTGGAATTAGACGAGAAGAACTTGAGGTTAAGCACCCAAACATTTGGGGAGGGGCACCCAGACACCGTCGCAATGATGAACAATCTAGGATTGACCTACTGGGAGCTCGGAAGAGTCAAGGAAGCGGCCACCTTACTCGAAAAGGCGGTGACATGGTACAAAAAGATTTTGGGTGAAGGCCATCCCACAGTATGGATGGGCACAAATAATTTGGGACTTGTGTATTGGACACAGGGTAGATTGGCGGATGCCGCAATGCTACAAGAAGCGGGCGTGGCGGGGCAGAGGAAGACGCTTGCCGAAGATCATTTCAATCTCTTATGGGGCACGACGAACCTGGCGGTCACATATCGGGATCAGGGGCTGTTGGAGGCAGCAGCAAAGCTTGAGGAACAAAACTTGAAGGTTAAGGGGAGGGCTCTAGGCGACGACCATCCGGACGTATTGAGGAGTATCACGCAGTTGGCCACCACGTATCGCAAACAGGGAAGGCTCGACGAGGCAACGGAATTAGGGGAGGCCAACCTACGCAACTGCACGAGAGTATTGGGGGAACGCCACCGTGAGACCCTGAGCTCAGCTAGTAATTTGGCGATGACGTACAACAAGCAGGGGCGCTCGGATGAAGCTGCTAAGTTGCAAGAGAATGCCATCGAAGTGACCGCGCTCGGAGAGAAACATTACCAAACGATGACATGGGTGACGAATCTCTCGGTCATATATCGAGGGCAAGGACGCCTACAGGAGGCATTACGTCTGGAAGAGGTGAACCAGGCGAAGAAATGCAAATTACTTGGCGAGATGCATCCGGAGTCGTTAAGAAGCACCGCGGTACTGACCCTCCTATACCATGAAACGCGTCGATTACGTCGTGCCACAAAATTGGGGAAAACGGCGCTAGAGGAAAGGACCAAAGTTTTGGGTGACGACCATCCCGACACGTTGCGAAGTGCCACCAGACTGGCGATGATCTATCGTGACAGACGATCCGTGGGAAAAGCGAGGGCTATGGAAGAAAGCAGTTTGATCAAAAAGAGGAAGATCCTGGGGGACCGACATCCAGAGACAGTCGAAACCGAGAGAAACTTGGTTCTGCTCCGTCGTCGAGCGAGATTCAACTTTCTATTGTGGTTATTGTGATGGGCGCAAATCTAAGGATTTACTAGTTTACGAGGTCCGTCGTGTAGGCAGAGAAACATGATCGGGTATGTGAATAGCATTATTATAATAGGAACGTAGGTGGTGTGGGACGATATATGGTTAGGAATGAATTACTTGCATGATCCACGGATCCGGACTCTATAATATGTGTGTCGCATGACAACTCCCCTTCAAGAAAGACTCCTCAAGTCGGAACACCAACTAAGCAAGAAAACCCCAAAGAATCATCATCATGAAATCCACCATGTTTTTGGCACGGCTTTTCATCCCCCTGATAATCAAGAAGCTTCAGCATGTGCGATATGCACGGTGTCTGAATTCCCCAATTTTCTCCGCCGATCACCATTTCGCAATCCTGCGTTCGACGTCGACCGAGGCCATGAGCGCCCCCCCAGATATCGAAACCTCCCTCATCGGCGGGACAATCTTCTTCTCGACCGTCTCCTTCATCGGCGCAGGCACCCACATCCTCTACAAAGGCCACCTGAACCCCGTGCGCTACACCTTCTGGACCTCCGTCAACGTGGGCGTCGCCGGCGGCCTTTTCACAGGTCCCTCCGTTTCCTCCCTTCTTTTTCCCGGTCGTGGGATCTGAATTGACGTTCGTTAGGGATACGAGCGTGTCTACTGCGGCTGCCGATATACTTGAAACAGCGTGAGTTGCGGGACTCGGATTATGTGTTTGCGTCGGGGATAGCAGCGGGGTTTGTTGGCGGGACGTTCAATTTGATTAATTCACGTTTGTCTCCCGTGTTGGGTTGGGTAGTGGGCTGATGGGTAGGGGGGCCGAGGATGGCGGTGCCGGGGGGGATAATGTTTACTGTTGCGGGGATTGGGGGTCAACTGGTCATGAACGGACTGAATCGGTGGCGAGTGCGGTATATCTACGAACATGAAGATGAATGGAATGAGAATTCACGGTTGTCAGAGTTGAATAAGACGAGAGGTTCGGTTGACGCGGTCGGTGGGAAAGAAGGGATGGAGAAACATATGGAATTGGATCAGAAGTTTGGCTTTTTGGATGGGTTGGCGGATATCAAGACGAAGGGGACGAGTAAGAGGATGAAGTTATTGATGGATGAGGTTGATAAACTGGATAGGAAGATTAAGCAGGTTGATGAGGATATTGAAGCATTGGAAAGGACCAGGGATGAAGTGCACGAGAATGGAAAGTGAGCAAAGAGATATCTGGATAGACTCAGCATGGAATGTATAATACTATTTAGGACACTCCTTGGACCAGCGGACATCAGTAGGCAGACACACTTTGCCACTGAACGGGCAGTCAACGTTACCACCCAACTCCTCCAACGATTCCTCCGTGGCAGTGACGCATTTTTCAAAGGATGGACACGGTTTGGTGGCGCGCAACTGCCTTGTTAGCTATTTATAGCCCCCAACTCAACACGATAAAGAAAGCTACCTAGAAACTAAAGAAATGAAAATAAATCTCCATCAATATGAATACATGCCGCATTCCTTCCTCCCTCCTTATCTCATATTTCGATATGTCCTACTTCAACGTCTCGACAGTAGTATTCCTACTCAACTCAGTCCCGGGACTCATCTTCCCCACACTGACCACAATCCCCTCATTTTTCTTCCCAAACCGTCGTTTCAAAAACTTATACCCCTCCGCGCCCAAAAGATACCACACAATACTCGCAGCACAGAGTCCCCACTCCCACGTAATATCCGTCATCTTGAACACCGTATCATTGACCTTTGGGATATAAATCGTCGGGAACAAAGCTAGCGAGCCGCCCACCACGGAGATAAACAGGGGTTTATTCTCCAGGAGATTCATAGTGAATATCGAGCGGCGGGAATGTTTCATCTCAAACGCATGCAGGAGGATGAGGACGGTAAGGGAGGCGAAGACAGCGGCGCGGGCGCGGTAGACGGTGTCGCAGCCCAGGTTGAGGCCGTGGTTGCAGTCTGTGCCGAGGTCGCCGGTGCCGACTATGTAGACCACGATGACGAAGGAGAGGAGAGGGGCTGCGCCCATGATTAGCCCGTAGACGAGGATGTCTGATGCGAATTCCTTGTTGAAGACTCCGGAGATGACATTGTGAGGGGGACGGTGCATGACATCGTGTGCGGCAGGTTCCAACCCGAGGCTTGAGATTAGCTTAAATCCGACGGATCTAGGGGAAGAGGGGACGGTACGCAAATGCAGGGAAAGCCGAAGTGATAAGGTTCTCCCAGAGAATTTGAACTGGCGATAGAGGATAGACTGGTTTTCCAGACGCATCCATGAATGCCAATCCCACCACAAGAACAATCACCTCTGCACAATTCGAACTCATGAGATGCAACATGAATTTGACAAGATTATCAAAGATCCTCCTGCCCTCCTCCACAGCACCCACAATCGTTGCAAAATTGTCATCCGCAAGGACAATCTCCGCTGCCTGTCTAGCAACATCACTGCCCGCCAAGCCCATCGCAATACCCACATCCGCAGCCTTCAAACTAGGCGAATCATTGACCCCATCGCCCGTCATAGCGGTCAATCTCCCGCGTCTATGAAGAGCCTTGACCATTTTTACTTTAGTGGCGGGTGAACAGCGCGCGACGACAAGGGGCAGGTTTTGCAGGGAATCGATTTCCACGTCCGTCATACGATCGAATTCTTGTGCTGTGATGACACTGGTGCGGGTATGTGTGCTGGGAGTGATGATGCCGACTTCTTTTGCGATGGCCGTGGCCGTGGCGATATGATCCCCCGTCAACATGTGCACTACTATCCCTGCGCGCTGACATTCTTGGACCGAGGGCAACGACTCCAATCGAGGAGGATCGTAAATCCCTACTAGGCCGAGAAGATTCATCTCGCTTTCAACGCAGTCGCGAGACATGTTTTCCTCTTTCAGGGTTTTAGAAGCCAGAGCAAGGACGCGGAGACCTTCCCCTGCGAACCGGTCCATAAGTTTGAGGACTTGGTTTTTGGCGTCGTCCGTTAAAATGTCTCCTTGCGAATTGTAGAGACAGGCATCGAGGATGCGTTCCGGGGCGCCTTTCATGAAAGCTATTTTTGTGTTTTGGTCGAGGTCATGGTAGATTACTGTCATGCGTTTGACAGTGGAGTCGAAAGGGTGTTCTTGGATGTGGACGTAGCGGATACCCTGTTTCTTGTTTTCGAGATGTTCAGATTGTGCCACGACGGAGGATTTGGAAAAACCGGACTTTGCTGCGAAGATTTGTAAGGCAATCTAAATCAGACGGGGCAAGGGAGAGGAGTGAGTACTTCAGTTGGTTCACCGGTTGCGTGCCATTTATCCTCTTTCTTTGACACGACGGCTCCGTTACATAAGGCAGCACACCGGAGGATATCTTCGACACTACTGGAATCAGATGAGATGTTTGTCATGGTAAGTTCATTGAGTGAAAGATCGCCTCCTTCGCAATTCCACGTTCCATGTCCGTTCCAGACTTTCCTGACCACCATCTTGCCCATGGTCAACGTTCCAGTTTTATCGGAGCAGATATCCGTGACACCACCGAGGGCTTCAATGGCATCCAAACGACGGACAATAGCATTCCGTTTAGCCATATGCGTAACGCCCTTTGCCATGGTGATCGTGACGACGGCGATCAGGGATTCGGGGATAATTGCGAGGGCGAGGGAAATGGCGTATAACGCAACATCGGGGGAGACACTGAAACGTGCAGTTGCAAACACCACGATGACGAGTATAACGGCCGTGACAAAGAGAAAGTGAGCGAGTTTCGTGAGCTTGGTTTGTAATGGCGAAGTATTGTATAATCCGAGGACTTTCTTGACGACGATAACGGCGCGTTGTCCCAGGGATTTCTTGGTACGTTCCGTTTTCTTGGGTTTACTTCCTCCGAGAGCTTCTGCGATTTTCCCAATCTCGGATTTCATGCCGGTTGCATAGACTATTCCACGACCGCGACCTTTGGTGACTACCGTTCCGGAATACGCGAGATTGAAACAATCACCGAGAGGGGCGTCGTCGCCATCTGCTGGGGAGAGAATATCTGTGGCTTTGAGAACGGCGAGGGACTCGCCAGTGAGGAGAGATTCGTCGATTTCGAGGTTGGATGTGTTGAATAAACGGAGATCGGCAGGGACGACTTGGCCGGTTCTTAGCTCGACGAGATCGCCGATGACGATGTCGGATGTGGGGATTGAGACGACATTGGATACTCCGTGGTGAGTTCTGATGACGGTGGCAGAGGGCGAGCTTAGTTTCCTGAGCGATTCCATGGTCCTTTCCGCGCGATATTCCTGGAAAAATCCAATTCCGACATTGGCAACAACGATCGCTAATATCAGTGTCAGTCAAGAAACCCAGGAAGCCGAGACGGGAGCAAAAGAGTAGGGAGTGGACGTACCAGCGATGACACCACCTTCGGCATAATCTTCGGTGGCAAAAGCAATAGCCAACGCGCCAAGAAGGATCACAGTCATGGCGTTGGAGACTTGTCTCCATAGGACTGCCCAGACGGTGACCTTTCCTTGTCCCTTCAAGATATTTTTTCCATACTGTTTAAGACGACTCTGGGCCTCAGAGTCATCTAGTCCAGAACTCAAGGAGGTACGCAGATACTGAGCCAACTCGGCGGGGTCTCTGTCGAAGGGTCTCTTTTCGACAGCAAGAACCGTGTTTGTGGACGCATGGTGAAAGCTGGGGGATTTCTTTGCAAAGTGGTGATGTTGCTGATTTGACTGATTTGTGTGACTTGTTGTTGATGCGGGCGGTCGTATCGGGGGCTCATCGTCGTCGTCGGGCGAGTCCTGGAGAGCGAGCGGATTTGCACGTTGCGAATCACCTTTCTCATGCGAGGCAGACGCAGATGAGGCGAGAAATGCGCTTTCTGAAGGGGAATAAGTTTCTTTCATTCAACGGGGGACGTTCAGAGGGCAGAGGGAAAGGACACGAGCGCCCCGTGACCCGTCTTTTATATTGTAATCTGGAGACCTGTCGCTCCTTGCGCGGCACGGATGTAAATTACCTCCTTGGATTTATTACGAAGGGTGGATTGTATTAAATAACGTTCCAAGTTGCACGGTGATTGGGCGAGATCGCGGAGTGAGGCTGAGGTGTGTGGTGACGAATCGCACATCCGCAGAAATAACGCAGAGACGATAAATGTGTGGGGATGGCATCGCAGCAATAAAGCGCGGTTTACCTTGCTCCTTTACCATTCGTTCGACATCTCCACAGCAAAAATAATCTTGGCGTATCCTCGCCAGCAGACTACGATTCTGCGGAGATTGACAAATTCCCTCACACTACATCGAACGACCTGCGCATATGCATGGATAGATTGAGTTATGCGATTTATAACTGACTTTGTCGTGTGATCGTCATGGGACTCACCGGAATTTAACAATGTAACCTTAACAGCCGAGATAGATGATGTCAAAGGTCCAGGCGTGTACTAAAATGCAAGTTTTATCCGAGCCGACCGAGAAACTGGATAACCAAAACCTTACATATCTAAAGCCCTTTTTTATCCAGTAACGCCTCCAACTATCACCCCCACGCGTCGAGTGCCGATCCTTATAATCACATCGACCAAGAAAATTACATCCAATACATAACAGAACCGCGATTTATCCGCATCGTCATTAATACTTGGTGAATAAACTCGCGCTGAAGAAACTACATAGATTCTTCCGTCGAGGTATCTGTGTCTTCTGCAAACATGATCAGATCGATCCGTATCCGTACATATCATTAAATGCCTTACCAAAAACCCCTGATGCTGATTGATCGCCATAAATCCCCACGTCTCCTCCAGGTATCAAAAATACTTGACCGGCTCAAACAAGATCCTCCTACACTGCACCAAAGCAGTAATCTCCTTGACAAATTCCTACCATCAGCCCCCCAGTCATCTTCCACGGATACCTCGAAAACAATAATATTATTCAACAGTCTGCCCAAACTGATTTCGTCAGGGGGTTCAAATTCCCCTGTGCGTCTCTTTACCGCCGCCGCCGTCGTCGTCGGATCCGCTACTTCCACCTCCTTCAGATCCGCGAAACTGTCCTCGGGAGAACTCGGCGCACTGGTATCCAGGCCCATAGGAAACAGCGGCTGGATCAACTTCCGCGTCCTTTCAAAGTGGATACTAAACGGGGTATTCGAAGTCATTGACAGGGCGACCGAGTCGGTTGAATGTCGCGAGCGGGGCGATCTGGGGGTCGGTTTCGTCGGGGTCGGGTTCGTCGAGGGATTATGATGTGCGGTATTCATGGCGGAGGAAATCCCGTCTAGAAACCCCAATGCCCGGCGCCGTTCTTCGAGTAGTTGGTCGAAATCCTCGTCTTGCAGCTCCGATTTGTAGTGCTGGATCTGTGCTCGGAGGGTCTTTAGGAGGGTGAAGAGGGTGGGGAATTTAGTGAACGTGGGTTTTTGGCGGGCTTTTTGGCCCCGTGAGAGGTTGCCGGGGGATGACATGTCGATATTGGTATCTGAATCATTG
>Ga0182024_10025240_pt1 | contig 10508 bp, 7 predicted proteins | sample P32metaG_FD_120480 | JGI IMG/M metagenome (GOLD analysis project Ga0182024, IMG submission 120480) | Permafrost microbial communities from Stordalen Mire, Sweden - P3-2 metaG (Illumina Assembly) | ecosystem: Environmental > Terrestrial > Soil > Wetlands > Permafrost | place: Sweden: Stordalen...
GAAAAACTCGGGACCGGACAGGAAAGACGTACCTCAGGGGCTAAAGCCCGACGTATTCTCAATCATTTACGGCCCGACTAAAGTCGTGCCCTGATACAAAACCGAGTTTTTCCGCAGCCTGTTTAGCCGCTGAGGGCTGCGTTCCTCTCAAGACCGGCATTTTTCGGCAGCGGCTAAAAGCCGTGGAGGAGAGTCATGGCTCCGTTTCTCTGTCCGTACGGGTACACTGGCTAGATGACGAAACCGTCCAGGGTTGACCTTGTCGGCGTGGGCTTGAATGCGACAGATACCCTGATCGCTCTGCCAAACTACCCGGAGCGCGGCTCCAAGGTGGAATACAGTTCCGCCACAGTATTGCCCGGTGGACAGGTTGCAACCACGGTGGTGGCTTGCCAACGCTGGGGCATGACGACCCGGTATGTCGGCATCCTCGGCGATGACCCCGCTGCTGTCCTTCACCATGGGGCCTTTACCCAGGCAGGCGTGGAACCGCAGATCATTACCGTGTCCGGCGGCACCAGCCCGCAATCGCTCATCATGGTGGACAGCGGCGGTGAGCGGACCGTGCTTTGCCGGCGGGATCCACGGGTGGCCTTAAAACCTGAAGATCTAAATCGCGAGTGGATCGTGAATGCCCGCGCCTTGCACGTCGATGGCTACGATACAGAGGCGGCGACCGTGGCCGCTGGGTGGGCTCGAGCCGCCGGCATACCCGTGATCGCCGATCTGGATGAGTTGTATCCGGGAGTTGAGAAGCTTTTAGAGCAAGTGGATTATCTGATCGTAAGCCGCGACATCCCATGCCGGCTGATAGGCGAGCCTGACCTCGAAATCTCCTTGCGTCAAATGCAGCGCCGCTATGGATGCTGCCTCACCGCAGCCACGTTAGGCGACAACGGTGTGCTGGCCTGGAATGGAAGCCAGTTCTATCAACTTTCTGCTTATGCTGTTCCCGTAGTCGACACAACCGGTGCTGGGGACATCTTCCACGCCGGCTTTATCTACGGACTTCTGCAGAACTGGCCGCTGGAACGGCAGCTCGACTTCGCCTGCGCCGCGGCCGCACTCAATTGCACAGCAAGCGGCGCCAGGGGCGGAATTCAATCAGTCGAGGCCATCGAGGAACTCATGGCCACCGGCATTCGGCACGCTCCCGCTCATATTCATTGCACAGCAGGTTCCGACTAGCGTCGCCGCCGGGATCTGGGTAAGTGGTGCGATCTACGACGCCCGGAGGCCTTCATGCACTTTGCACGCCTGGGGAATCCGGAGGATTCGACCGGGGGCCAGGCAAGCGGAGGCCGGGACGCTCGGGACGCACCTTTTGAGCTACACTAGTTCGACTCTATCCAAGGTTTCTGAAGGCACCTCAACCGTGTCTGATCGAAGGCTCATCTGGCGCCTCGTCTTACCGATTGCGCTGCTGGCGTTGGTGCTCGGAGCAACGCTCGGCGGAATCTGGCATCACCACGCCAACGCTCCCGCCGACACCTGCCCCATCTGCCATTTGAGCCATCAAGCTATCGCACCGGCGCCGGCCAGCATCCACTTAGGTATTCCGGCCCCTCGAGGTCCCGGACTGGAGCCCCAGGGGGATGACTTCTGGCCCAGTCCTACCATCCGGCGCCTTCCCGCCCGCGCACCGCCCGCATAGACAGTCCCCATTTTTACGTGCTGCCCTCGGCACGCCAAATTTTGTATCGCCCTCCGCCAAGAAGGCTGACTGCCCATGCGTTTAAAACGTTTGCTTCTTCTATTTTGTACCGTCACCGTAGCTGTTTCGTGGGCTACCTGGGCGCAATCTCCGGCTCCGCAAGCGCCCTCACCTCCTGCTCAGGCGCCGGCTCAGAATCCGGCATCGGTGACCGTTTCGCTGGATGACGCCATTCAGATGGCCCTGCGGCACAACCATAACCTTCTGGCTGCACGCACTACAATCCAGCAGAGCGAAGCGGAAGAGATTACTGCCAACCTGCGTCCCAACCCGGTGATATTGAGCGATTGGCAGTTCCTGCCGATTTTTCAGCCTAGCCAATTCAGCACGGATTACCTCGACAACACAGCGCAGTTCGACCTGGGCGTCAGCTACCTGTTTGAGCGGGGAAAGAAGCGGCAACACCGGCTCCGTGCGGCCAAAGACATTACGGCGCAAACGCGGTCGCTGGTTGGCGACAGTGAGCGCGGACTTGCCTTCAGCGTTGCCAGCGGATTCATCAACGTGGAACTCGCCGAGTCGACGCTTGCCCTGGCGCAGCAGGATCTCCAAAGCTTTCAAAACACGATAGAGATCGCGCAGGCACGTTATAACGCCGGCGACATCGGCGAGAGCGATCTGCTCAAAATCAAGCTGCAGATGCTGCAGTTCCAGACCGATGTATCGGCGGCCAAGCTTGCCCGGGTGCAGGGGCTTTCGGACCTGCGCCAGCTACTGGGATATGAATCGATCGCGGCAGATTATGACGTGGCGGGCTCGTTCGATTACCAGCCGGTCAAGGGCAACGTGGATGACTTCCAGGCGATGGCTCTGCAGAACAGGCCCGACTTGCGGGCAGCACAGCAGGGAGTGACCGCAGCCAACAGCCAACACGCCCTGCAACAGGCCATCGGCAAAAGGGACATCACCGGGGAAGTCAACTACACCCACATTGGCTACCTCAACGACATCTCTCTGTTCGGGCAGATGCAGATGCCGATTTTCGATCGCAACCAGGGTGAAATTGCACGCGCCGCCTACGCCGTTACCCAAGCGCAGGAGCAGGAGAGATTCGCCAACGGGCAGGTGATGACCGACGTGCGGGACGCCTTTGAGAATTTGCGCACCAACGACCAGGTAGTGGGACTGTATCGCTCCGGCTATCTGGATGAAGCACAGCAATCTCGCGACATCAGCGAATACGCCTACCGTCACGGCGCGGCCAGCCTGCTTGATTTTCTGGATGCGGAGCGCACCTTTCGGGCCACGCAATTGGCTTATCGGCAGGCGCTCGCTTCGTACCTGCTCGCAACCGAACAGCTTCGCCAGGCGGTAGGAACCAGGAGTTTGCCATGATGACTTCGTCCATTTCGCTCCAGAGTGCGGTGGCGTTGGTTCTCGCAATGACACTGACGGCTTGCAGTTCCGACGATCGAAAGGGGGTAGGCCAGATGACTTCGTATTCAACCAATGCCTCAGCGTCTTCGGTTCCCCAGTTGTTCACGATTCCGCAAGACCAGATGTCGCACGTTCAGGTAGTGACTGTTCAACCAACCAGATTGATACGTACGCTTCGGCTCACGGGTGCTGTGGCCTATAACGCTTTTAACACCACGCCAGTAATCACCCAGGTTGGGGGTCCGGTGAGCCGCATCCTGGTTGTGCCGGGCCAGCACGTCAAGACTGGTCAGCCCATGCTGGATGTGAGCAGTCCGGATTATTCGCAGTTGCTGGACGCCTATTTGAAGGCAGCGGACTCCTTTCGCCTGGCGGATAAGAATTGGGTGCGCGCACAGGACTTATATCAGCATCACGCGATCGCGCAGCGCGACCTGGAGCAGGCCGAGTCGGATCGCAACCAGGCCCAAGCTGACCTGAACGCGGCTGACCAGGGTATGAGGATTCTCGGGATCAAGAATCCTGGTGATCTGGCGAAGGCGCCGAGTTCGGCGTTGATTCCTGTGCTTGCACCCATTGGGGGCGAGGTCGTCGAGCGCCTGGTCTCACCCGGACAGGTGGTACAGGCCGGGCAGACGCAAGCCTTTACGATTTCTGATTTAAGCACCGTATGGGTGCTGGCCAACGTATACCAGGCGGATCTGGCCGCGGTGCGCACGGGAGATGACGTGGCCGTCGAAACGGATTCCTATCCGGAGCGTTTCCACGGAAGGATCTCGTATGTGTCACCGGCGCTCGACCCGAACACCAGGACGCTGCAAGCGCGCATTGTTGTCGACAACCCCGGAGAGAAATTGAAAAGGGATATGTACTGCACGGTCACGGTAACGGCAGGTTTCATTCCGAATGCGATCGCCGTGCCCGACGCATCAGTTCTGCGGGACGACAACAATCAACCATTCGTGTACCTGGCCACCAGCGCGAATCAGTTTGGCAGGCGCGACGTGGAGATTGGCGAAAGCCTGAATGGGAAAACGCGTATTCTGCGGGGCCTTTCCCCGGGAGAGAGAGTTGTGGGCGACGGCAGCTTGTTTCTTCAGTTTGCTAATTCGCTGCAGCACTGAGGAGGCGGCTTCCCATGATTCATCACATCGTCCAGTTCGCGCTGCGGCAACGGCTCCTGATCCTGCTGGTGGTGGGGTTCATAGCGGTTGGTGGAGCGATCTCATTCCAACACATGCCGGTGGACGCGTATCCCGATCTCTCTCCGCCGATGGTCGAGGTCATCACGCAATGGCCGGGACACGCAGCGGAAGAAATCGAACGACTGGTCACGATCCCGACCGAAGTGGAAATGAACGGCGTGCCCAAGATGGCGGTGATGCGTTCGATTTCTCTGTATGGGCTTTCCGATGTGATCATGACCTTCGACGAAGGCACGGACGACTATTTTGCCCGCCAGGTAGTGTTTCAACGTTTAAGCGAGGTGACATATCCGACCGGCGTGACCCCTACGCTGGCGCCCCTCGCGAGCCCGTCCGGGTTGGTCTATCGATATGTACTGGAGAGTCCTGACCGCACCCCGCAAGAGTTGAAAGTTTACGAAGATTGGGTGATCGAGCGGGAGTTCAAGCAGGTCCCGGGAGTTGCGGACGATTCCGGCTTCGGGGGCACGGTGATGCAATACCAGGTGCTGCTCGATCCGGCTCGCCTCTACGCATACCACATCACTGTACCGGCCGTGCTGCAGCAGCTGTCAGTCAATAACTCCAATGCCGGCGGCGGATTTTATTCGCAAGGAGGGCAGTTTTATTACGTTCGCGGCCTGGGCCTGGTGCACGATACGCGGGACATCGGCGATGTGATCGTGGGCTCGCAAAATGGAGTGCCGGTGCGGGTCCGCGACATTGGCGAGGTCACGATCGGGGGTGCTCCACGCCTGGGCGAATTCGGCTTCAACAAGAAAGACGACGCGGTCGAGGGCGTGATCATGATGCGCCGCGGTGAGCAGACGCAGAACGTGCTCAAAGGAGTGGAAGAAAAAACCCGGGAGCTGAATGAGCGCATTCTGCCCGCTGATATCAAGGTACGGCCTTACTACGACCGCAGTGACCTGGTGCAATTGACCATCGATACAGTCGAGCACAACATGGTGGTGGGCATGGCCCTGGTGCTGATCGTTTTGATGGCTTTCCTGGTGAGCCTGCGCGCCGCGGTCATTGTTGCTCTCACCATTCCTTTGGCTTTGCTCTTTTCCTTTATTTTTCTGCACGCGCGCGGCGTCGCGGCCAATCTGCTTTCGATTGGAGCCATCGACTTTGGAATTCTCATCGATGGAACCCTGGTGATGGTGGAGAACGTCTTCCGCGAGCTGGGCGCTCGCGAAGGTCAGAGCTACGATCTGCAGGAGGTGATCCTGTCGGCGGCCAAGGATGTGGATCGGCCCATTTTCTATTCAGTCGCAGTGATTATTGCGGGTTATCTGCCAATCTATGCGTTGGGTGGTCCATCGGGAAAACTGTTCAAGCCGATGGCGGATACAGTGTCGATTGCATTGGTGGGCGCCCTGATTCTCACGCTCACGTTCGTTCCCGTCATGTGCGCTTACTGGTTCAAAAACGGAGTGCGCGAGCGGGTGAACAAACCGTTCGAATGGCTACGCGAAAAGTATGCAGTCGAACTTGATTGGTGCCTCGACCATCCCAAGACCACCATGGTAGTGGCCAGCTTGATTTTCGCTGCTACCTTGTTGCTGATTCCGTTCATTGGTGGGGAGTTCATGCCTCATCTGGACGAGGGAGCGATCTGGGTGCGCGCGACCATGCCATACACGATCTCGTTTGAGGAAGCGAGCCGGTTCTCACCCCAGGTGCGGAACATCCTGATGAAGTACCCGATGGTCACGGATGTCGGCTCCGAGCTTGGCCGTCCTGACGATGGCACCGATCCGACCGGGTTCTTTAATGACGAGTTCTATGTGGGGCTTAAGACTTACAGCGACTCGTCCTGGAAGAGCGGCCGCATCCACAACAAGGCCGAGTTGGAGGAGGATATCCAGAAGCAGCTGAGTGGATTTCCGGGAGTCATCTTCAATTACACGCAGCCGGCCGAGGACGCGGTGGATGAAGCGCTTACGGGGCTCAAGAGTGCGCTCGCGGTGAAGATTTATGGGCCCGATCTGAATGTGCTGCAGAGCAAAGCGCTCGAGATCAAGCGCCGGCTCGCCCAGGTGCCGGGCTTTACTGAGCTGACCGTGGTGCGTGAATTAGGCCAGCCTAGTTTGCTGATCGACGTCGATCGCGACAAGATCGCCCGCTACGGCATTAATGTTGCCGACGTGGAAGCGGTGGTACAGGCGGCGGTGGGTGGACAGGCGGCTACCCAGGTTATCCAGGGGGAAAAGTTATTTGACCTGGTGGTGCGCATGAAGCCGGAGTTCCGGCAAAATGCGCAGCAGATCGGCAACCTGTTGGTGGGGACGCCGGCCGGCCAACAGATTCCACTGAGCGAGTTGTCGAATATTCACGAGGCTGGTGGCGCCTCGTTTATCTATCGGGAAAACAATTCCCGTTACATTGGCGTGCAGTACAGCGTTGAAGGCCGTGACCTGCAGAGTGCTGTTCTGGCGGGGCAACATGCCATCGCGGATCTGGAGAAATCGCTGCCTCCCGGGTATCGGCTCGCATGGGGCGGGGAGTACAGCGAGTTTATCGAGGCGAAGCACCAGATTGAGTTGATTGGCCCGCTGGCTGTGCTGATCATCTTCATGATCCTTTTCGCGCTTTACGGCAATTTCAAATTCCCCATAACCATTGCTATCGGTGTTTTGCTGACCGAACCTGTGGGCGCGCTGATTGCGCTTAAGCTCACGCATACACCGTTCAGCGTGTCTTCAGCGCTAGGCTTGCTGGCGTTGATGGGAGTTTCGGTGGAGACGGCGGTCATTCTTGTCTCGTACATCAACAAGTTGCGGCTGGAGAACCGAGACATCCGCACGGCGACTCGCGAGGCTTCGCTGCTTCGACTGCGGCCGATTGTGATGACCGCGCTGGTCGCTTGCCTGGGATTGCTGCCGGCGGCGCTTTCCACCGGGATTGGCTCGGATACGCAGAGGCCTTTCGCTATCGTTATTGTGGCAGGGTTGATCTCACGGCTGTTCCTTGGATTTTTCGTCAACCCGGTACTGTATGAAATGGTCGCCCGCGAGGGAGACGTGTTGCAGGTCTGAGGTGGATAACCTAGGGAGTCCAGAAGCCTTCGTGTACTTTGCCGGCTTCGTCTTCGAGGAATGGCCCAGCGACGATGATCGGCTTTTGCCCGCGGGCAAAGACTTCGCGGCAGGGCAGATCAAGGGTGGGATTTTGCTCGTGGCTGCCGGTGTAGCGCAGGAGGGTGGTTTCCGGCAGCGCGAAGACAACGCGGCCCACGCCGATGCAATAGATGGCGCCGGCACACATGGCGCAGGGTTCGGTGCTGGTGTAGAGGGTGCAGCGGGCGAGTTCGGGCTCGGTCAGCAGCTTGGCAGCCTCGGCGCAGGCGAGCATTTCTGCGTGTTGTGTGGGGTCACCGGCAGGACGCACCGCATTGTTGCGTGCGGCCACGACGGTCTCACCTCGTTCGTTTACGATGAGCGCGCCGAATGGATGGCGGCCATCGTTGCGGGCCTGACGCGCGAGATCGATCGCTTGCCGTAGGAAATTCAGATCCTGTTCGGTTACTTGTTCCACTGTTTAGCTCTCCACTGTTGAGGAAAAGAGAAGGTTGAGGACGACCGCGGTGGCTGCGGTCAGGAAAATGCCGCTGTTGAGAAAGAGCCGGGCTGTATCCGGAGCGTGCGCGAACAGTTGAGGAGACGCGATGGGCAATACGCCCATGCTCACGGAGACGGCTACGATGATCGCGTTGCTTGTGCCATGATAGCGGACGCGGGTCAGTTCTTCGATGCCGGCCATCATGGTCATGCCGAACATCACGATTGACGCACCGCCCAGGACCGGCCGCGGAATACCGGCAATCACGGCGGCGAGCTTGCGGAGCAATCCGAGGAGAACGAGCAATCCGCCTCCCGCGGCGACCGCAAAGCGGCTCTTGACCCTGGAAAGTGCGAGCAGGCCCGTGTTCTGGGAATATACGTTGTAGGGAAAGCTGTTGAAGATGCCGCCCAACACGGTGGATAGCCCGTCTGCGCGAAAGGCTGCCGTGAGGGTCGTTGGGCCAATCGGCCGGCCGGTGATCTCACCGATGGCCAGACAGTTGCCGGTGGTTTCCGTCATGACAACCAGCATGGAAAGGCTCATGACTACGGCGGGCAGCAGCACAAAACGCGGCGGCCCGAAGAGCAGCGGATGGGCGATGGCAAACCACGGGGTCGCCGGCACTTGATGGAAGCTGGCTTGACCGGTCAGGGCGGCCAGGGCGGTACCACCGATCAGGCCAAGCAACACGCTGAGGTTGGCGAACATGCCGCGACCGAAGCGCTGGATGACGACGATCAGCGCAATAGTGGCCAGGCCCAGACTGAGGTGTACGAGGCTACCAAAGTCCGCCGCAGCAGGGTCTCCGCCACCCAGCCAACCGCCGGCCACGGGCAGCAGCGATATGCCGATTACGGTGATCACGGAGCCGATCACGACCGGAGGGAAAAAGCGCAGCACGCGGCTGAACCAGGGCCCTACCAGGATGGTGAACAATCCGCAGCAAATGACGGACCCGTAGAGCGCTGGGATGCCGTAACGACTGCCGATCAGAATCATGGGCGGGACGCAGATGAAGGAGCAGCCTTGAATGAGCGGAAGACGGGCGCCGAACTTCCACCAGCCCAGGGTCTGCAGCAGGGTCGCGAATCCTGAAGTAAACAGATCGGCGCTGATGAGTGCGATGACCTGCCGAGGGGTAAACTGCAGTGCGCTGCCCAGAATCAACGGTACTGCTACTGTGCCGGCATACATCACCAGCACATGCTGCAGCCCGTAGCAAAGCAGCCGCGGCAGGCTCTCCGTTTCGTCGATCGAGTCGGCCGCCGCCAGGATGACCTTCGCGTTTGCGGTCATGGGAGGTTACATCATAGCGCCATGTTGCTGAGCACCACGATGAGCAAAGGGTGAAGGTTCGTAGTATCCCAGAGTTTGTGGAAAGGAAGTGGCATTGATGGTTTTTTGTTGTTCTGAGCGGGAGTCTCATTTAGTAATTTCCAATGACTCCTATGAAGACCGCTTGTTTTTTGGCTGCTTTGATGAGCGCGGCGCCTGGTCTCGCGCAATCTACGGCTACCGCTCCGGCGAAGCTGGTGGTGACGAATGCGTTCATCCTGACCATGGCGAAAGATCAGCGCGAGCCGGTGAAAGGGTACATGGTGGTGGGCGAGGACGGCCGATTGCTGACGGTTGCGGCGGGCGATCCTCCGGCGGGGTTGCAGGCCAAGGAGAGCCTGGACGCGGGCGGTCACTGGATTATCCCCGGCTTTATCTCTGCTCATAGCCACTTGTGGCAGAGCGCCTTTCGCGGGTTGGGCTCGGACCAGACGCTGTTGGGATGGATCGATGCGCTGTATAAGCCAGCGTCGAAATCCAGCCCCGAAGACATGTACTGGTTCACGCTGGATGGTGCACTCGACCACCTGCAGCATGGGATCACGGGCGTTTTTAACTTCAACTTTGAGGCGCGGACGCGAGGGCCGAACCCGCTGACCGCGGATGAATATGACCAGAGTGGCTTTCGCGCGGAGATGGACTCCGGCATACGCTTCGTGCACAGCATGTCCGTGGGAAAGGCCACCGAGTTGGGAGTGAAACCCGCTTATGGGGCCGAGCAGGCGCGGGTTCCTCTGAAAGCTTTTCTGGACTGGACGAGCAAGCAGCCGAAGAGCAGCAACTTTCTCGCGGTGATGATCAGCGGGGCGACGGCGTTCAACAATACCTACCAGCAGACGTTGATGGAGAAGCAACTGGGAGACGAGTTCCATCTGTCCAATGAAACCCACTACCTGGAGCCGCCGAACACGCAGTACGAACAGCAAAGCAAGTTTCGCTGGTTTATGGATAGCGGGCTGCTCTCGAAGCAGCTGATTTTCGGGCACTTTATCCATACCAACCCCTTCATCCTGGCGGAGAGCGGCAAGGCAGGGGTGGCGATGAGCTGGAATCCGCTGTCGAATGGGCGGCTGGCTTCGGGAACGGCGGATATTCCCGCGTGCCTGAAGGCGGGCATCCGGGTGGGCATGGGGGTTGATGGCGAGGCCAGCGCGGACGTGGCGGATCCGTTTGAAAACATGCGCAGCGGGCTTTACGCGATCCGGGACAAGTATGAGGACGCGACGATCATGAGCCCGTACGATGTGCTGCGAATGCACACCATGGGCAGCGCAGACGTGCTGGGCGTGGCAGACAGGCTGGGCAGCCTGGAGCCAGGGAAGTTTGCC
>Ga0182024_10025241_pt1 | contig 10508 bp, 9 predicted proteins | sample P32metaG_FD_120480 | JGI IMG/M metagenome (GOLD analysis project Ga0182024, IMG submission 120480) | Permafrost microbial communities from Stordalen Mire, Sweden - P3-2 metaG (Illumina Assembly) | ecosystem: Environmental > Terrestrial > Soil > Wetlands > Permafrost | place: Sweden: Stordalen...
GAGAGAAGGGAGCGTCGGTTGACGACCCAGATGGCTGAGAGTAGGCTCTGTGAACCTTTGTGCGCGAGGAGCCATCTGGCAGAGCATAGTGAGCGGACGGATCTGGTTCGTGGTTTGGGGCTGTGGTCTGCTACTGCGATTGTGATCGGCGACACGATTGGCACGGGGGTTTTTCTGGTTACCAGCGACATGGCCCGGGCTGTGGGCTCGGCTACGCTGGTGTTTGTTGCGTGGATTGTCGGCGGGCTTATTGTGCTCTGCGGCGCTTTTTGCTATGCGGAGCTGGGCGCGGCATTTCCTAAAGCGGGCGGGCCTTACGTTTATCTGAATCGCGGGCTTGGTCCTTTGTGGGGATTTCTTTTTGGGTGGATGAGTTCGTTTCTGGAGCGGCCGGTGGCTATGGCAACGCTGGCGGCCGGATTTTTGCGGTTTGCGGGATTTCTGTTTCCAATTGTGGGTACTCCGTTGTTCCGCGGACATCTTGGAAGTTACGAATTTAGGTTCACCGTGGCTCAACCACTCGCGGCGGTGGTGGTATTGGTGGTGACGGCGATCAATTATTTGAGTGTGCGGATGGGTGGGGCGATCCAGGTGCTGCTGACCTGTTTGAAGATGGGAACGATCGTGGTGATTGTGATCGCGGGCGTGGTTTTTGGAAGACAACATGTGGGGGATGCTGCTCCGCTGGTTACACATTTCGGGTGGGGAACGATTGGAGCTGTGCTCACGGCGCTGGTTCCGGCGATGTGGGCCTACAACGGGTTCAATGATTTGGGAGACTTGGGCGAAGAGATTGTGAATCCGCAGAAGAATATTCCGGTCGCAATTATTTTTGGATTGCTCACGGTTGGAGGATTGTACCTGTTGGCGAATGTGGTTTACTTCCACACTTTGTCGTTCGCGCAGATCGCTGGTTCGCAGCACGTTGCATCGGATGTGTTGCGGTCGTTTGGCGGTACTCGCGGGGCGGCCTGGCTTACGGTGGCGATGGCTGTTTCGGCATTGGGAGCGCTGCACGTGGTTGTGATGACGGGGGCGCGGATTCCTTATGCGATGGCGCGGGACGGTGTTTTCTTTCAATTTGCCAAGCGGATTCAATCGTCTTTCCACACGCCTGGTGGGGCGTTGATTTTTCTGGGGAGCGTGGCGGCGCTGCTGGCGTTGACGGGGACTTTTGAGGAACTTTATTCGCTGTTTGTGTTTGCGGTTTGGATTTTTTTCGCGTTGACTGCGGTCGCGGTGCTGCGGTTGCGTAGAACTGAGCCGGAGCTTTCGCGGCCTTATCGGGCTTGGGGTTATCCGTGGACGGTGCTCATTTTCTTTTTTGCGGCCGTGGCTTTGACTATTAACTTGTGGATGCTGCGACCGGTGCGGTCGTCGCTGGGGATTATCGTGATCGTGGCGGGCGTTCCGTTTTTTTATCGGTGGCGCAAGGTGGATCGTGGGGCTGAAAATTCAGGCCGAAATAATTTCTTCTCGCGTTAGGGATTACGAACTGCGTTAGGTTAAATCCCCACTCTAGTCTCTGCAAAGCACGCAGAGACTAGAGTGGGGCACCCGTTTCCCCTCAATTTACTTTTCCTCGGAGGACAGCCGAGGTAACCACAGAGGGCACTGGGGCGCACAGCGGAATTCGTTGATCTGCCGCGGCTCTTACGCCGGGATGCGGTCTCGTGGTATTTTCAATTTCCTTCCCAAATATGATTCGATCCTACAAAGGTGTGCGACCGGCGATTCCGGCGACTTGTTATGTGGACGAGTCGGCGCAGATTATTGGCGACGTGGTGCTGGGTGAGCACGTTTCGGTGTGGATGAATGCGGTGGTGCGCGGGGACGTGCATGAGATCCGTATTGGGGCTCACTCCAATGTGCAGGACAACAGCGTGCTGCACGGGATGAAGCAGCAATGGGGCGTTTATCTGGGCGAGTATGTGACGGTCGGGCATTCGGTGACGCTGCATGGGTGCGTGATTGAGGATCGGTGTTTGATTGGAATGGGGACGATTATTTTGAATGGGGCAAGGATCGGAGCGGGATCGATTATCGCGGCGGGGACGTTGATTCCGGAGAAGACGGTGGTTGAGCCGGGTTCGTTGTGGATGGGGTCTCCGGGGAAGTTTCGGCGGAAACTGGAGGCGGCGGATCAGGAAGCGATCATGCGGTATGCGCGGAATTATCTTGAGTATAAGGATGACTATTTGCGGGAGAGGTAGGCGTCTAGAGTGACCTCGGACCTCAGACCTCAGCAGAAGCAAAACGTCCCGGAGGGACGTTTGACAGTAGCCCGGTGTTTCAACGCCGGGTTTGCGCGATGAACTGGAATACCGTCCCGTTAGGGACGGCTGAAATCAGAAATGCAGAGATTGGGTGCGTTTCAGCCGTGTCTACGGCACGGGAAACTAAGGCCGGCTTACCCGCCGCTGAAGCGGCGGGCTATTATCGAACTCCGGGACTGGGAACGGAAGAATGACAGCTCATGATTAAAGCGGTGCGAGGGACGCGGGATTTGCTGCCGCCAGAGACAGCGCTGTGGAATGTTGTGGAGGCGGCGGTGCGGGATGTGTTTCGCGCTTATAACTTCCAGGAAATTCGCACGCCGATTTTCGAGGCGACGGAGTTGTTTGCGCGCGGCGTCGGCGAAGAGACGGACATTGTCGCGAAAGAAATGTATACGTGGGAAGATCGCGGTGGCACTCTGAGCAACAAGTTTGGTGAGCTACTCGATCTGGTTGACCTGGCTCGACAAAATCCGGCATCGACTCCAACTCTGGATACGGTGAAGCTCTTTAACGAATACCTTGGCCCGGGCAAGTGGAAAGGACAATCCCTCACTCTCCGGCCCGAGAACACTGCGGGCGTGGTGCGGGCTTACATTGAGCACCAGCTCTGGGATCGCGGGCTGAACAAGCTGTACTACATTGGGCCGCAGTTTCGGCGGGAGCGGCCGCAGAAGGGGCGGTACCGGCAGTTTTATCAGATTGGGGCGGAGGTGATTGGGCCGGCGTCGGCGGGGAGTGAGCGCCCGATTCGAGATGCGGAAGTGCTGGAGATGCTGGACACGCTGCTGCGCAGGCTCGGGATCGCTGACTTTACTCTGTACATAAATTCCGTCGGAGATGCTGGAGACCGAGCCGCTTATAATGACGCGCTGCGCAAAGCCCTCCAACCTGTAGTAGGACAGATGTGTACGGATTGTCAGAGGCGGGCGGTGACGAATCCGCTGCGCGTATTCGACTGCAAGGTGCCGGAGGATCAGCCGATTATAGCGACGCTGCCGCTTATCAGCAGTTATCTCGGAGATCAAAGCAAGGAGCACTTTCAGAGTGTGCAGGCACTTCTGAAAGAGGCGGGTGTTGCTTTCGAGGTGAATCCGCGGCTGGTTCGCGGACTGGATTATTACACGCGGACGGCGTTTGAGTTTACGCACGGAGCGTTGGGAGCGCAGAACGCGATTCTGGGCGGCGGAAGATATGACGGGCTGGCGGAATTGCTGGGCAGTCCGCAGCCTGCGCCGGGGATTGGATTTGCGATTGGAGAAGACCGGTTGGTGATGGCACTGCACGCGCGAGCATCCGAGACGGCCCCGAGTGTGGACGCTTATATAGCGCCTGTCGGAGAAGGGATGAATCGAAAGGCGCTGCGCTTGGCCGGAGATCTGCGGCGCGAAGGTTTGGTCGTCGAGCTCGGGGACCGCAGTTTTCGTCTGAAGAAGATGTTTGAGGCGGCGACGAAGGCGGGGGCGAAGTATATCCTGATTGTGGGGGAGAATGAAGTGAAGGCGGATGCGTTTGCGGTGAAGAATCTGGCGACGGGGAAGCAGGTTTCGGTGGCGCGCGGGGAGTTGGCGCGGAGGATTCGTGGGGAGTGACGGGATACGATTGTTGATTGTTGATTTCTGATTGTTGATTCTTGAATCCGTGCAACGGGCATTCCGGAGGTGGCGAAAGGGCAGCAGATTCCTGTCGCTGGCGCTCCTCGGAATGACAAAAGGATCTTCGGGAGGCATGCATGAAGAGTGGCTTCGTTGCTTTCATCGTTCTTGTCTGCTGCGCTTGTAGTGTTGCCAGGGTGGCACAGGGGAACGCTCCTGCGAAGGCGCCGAGTCAGTTGGAGCAGACGCTGATGAGCGCGGAGAAGAGTTTTGTGGAGGCGGCGAAGAAGGGGGACATCGCATTTTTCAAGCGTACGCTTACAGATGACTTTTCTTTTGTGGCGTACGACGGGCAGTTGAATGACCGGCAGGACATGCTGGACCAGTTCGGCGAGGGCGGCTTCAATTTGCAGCCGTACGATATGAAGGTGGTCTTGGCTGGGGATGATGTGGCAATCGTGACCTACGATGTAGTGTTGCAGGTTCCGCCGGCGCAGGATCAGGGGCCACCGCCGCGGTATCAGCATTTCAGCACGGTTTGGGTGAAGCAAGGGAACGCGTGGAAGATGAAGTTTCAGCAGATGACGGCGTCGCATTGGGGAGACTGGTAGGGAGGGCGATTGCTAATTGTTGATTGTTGATTGAAATCTGCGTGGGACGATGGTTGACGGGCTGCGGGAGTGGGGCTACTATTTCGCCGGAGCTGAGGTGCTCTTAAGTCAAAAGTCAGAAGTCAAAATCAGAAATCAACAATCAAGAATCAACAATAAATTGCGAGGCACCTATGAAAACTATTGCAGTGATTTCTGCGGCCTGGCTGGTGTTGGCGGGGGCGGCGCTGGCGCAGATGGAGTTGCCGAAGCCGGGGGCGGAACAGAAGAAGCTCGACATGTTCGCAGGGGTGTGGACACTGGATGGCGACATGAAGCCGGGTCCGATGGGGCCGGGCGGGAAGATGACGGAAAATGAGAAGTGCGAATGGATGGAAGGCGGATTTTACGTCGTCTGCCATGCGGACTTTAAGAGTTCGATGGGCAATGGATCGGGACTGACGATCATGGGATATTCCGCTGACGACAAGTCCTATACGTATCGGGAGTTCAACAGTTGGGGTGAGTTCACCGATTCCAAGGGCTCGGTCGACGGTGACACGTGGACGTGGCTGAATGACGAGAAGATGAACGGTATGACGATGAAGGGACGGTTCACCATGAAGATCACTTCGCCGAATTCGTACAACTTCATGTTTGAAATGTCGCAGGATGGAACGAAATGGTCAACGGTGATGGACGGGAAGGCGACAAAGGGAAAGTGATGGGGCGCTTTTGGCTTTTAGCTTTTGGCTCTTAGCTAAGGCCCAAGAGCCAAGAGCCAAGACCTTCCAACCAAGGAGCACATCCGTGGATTTGAGAATAATTCTGGTTGCAGCTCTAGTTCTGTTCACGGTTTCTGCGTGGGCGCAGACGGCGCCTGGTCCCGGCTCCGAAGTTAAGAAACTCGACTATTTCGTGGGAACCTGGACGGTCGAAGGGACGATCGGGCAAGGTCCGTGGGGAGCGGGCGGAAAATTCAGCTCGACGGACACGACCGAGTGGATCCCGGGGAATTTTTTCGTGGAGGTTCACTCGAACTTCAAGATGCCAGGGGAAGTGGGGGGCGACGGCGAAGCAATCGCGTTCATGGGGTACGACACGGACGCGAACATGTATACCTATGACGAGTTTAATAGCCAGGGACGGCGGGAGGTCTCGAAGGGGACGGTCAGTGGCGATACCTGGACTTGGACGAGTACGCAGAACTATGGCGGGCAGGAAGTCAAGCAGAAGATGACGATGAAGGTGCTGTCGCCGGCAAGTTATAGTCTAAGGTTTGAAGTTTCGCTGGATGGGACGACTTGGATGACGTTTATGGACGCGAAGGCGACGAAGAAGAAGTAGGGCTTGGGCGACCGGGGATTTCGAGGCTTCAGCCGTGGGGCTGGAGCTTTTTTGTTTGAGCAATGGTTGAGAATTGCATAGTGCGTGGTCGTGCCGGCCTGTGCGGGCGGGGACGCCCCCACGACAGCCGCCGGGACGGCCGGGACGCCGGCGCTACGGTTGGGGGAACGCTTAGAGTACGATTGAGGCGGAGATGTTTATGAGGAAAATCTGCTTCTTCTTTATTGCTGCATTGACGCTGGGGTTGGGATTGCTGAGTGTTTCGGTGGAACTGCGGGCGCAGGAGGCGAAATCGTCGGACGGTGCGGCGGCGAAGACGGAACCGGACGCGAAGAGCGGGCAGGAGTATTCGGGCATGTACTCGTTTCTGAAAGAGGGGGAATTTGTGCAGGTCACTGTCGAAGATGCGGGACACGTCACGGGATTTGTTTCGCGATTCGGCGACGGAGAGAGCGACAAGGGAGCGTTCCTGGATCAGTTTTTCAAGAGCGGGAAGGTCGAGGGAAACAAGTTGAGCTTTACCACTGAAATTGTTCACGGGATTGCGTTCGACTTTAAGGGAACGGTGGAGCGCGGGGAAGGGAAGAATTCCGGGGAGGAGGGTTATTTCGTGCTGAAGGGAACGCTGACGGAGAATGCTAGCGACGTGAACAAGAAAGTGACGGCGCACTCGCGGGATGTGGTGTTCAAGATGTTTCCGCAGGATGGCGCGCCAGCGCAGGCGGTTAGGAAGTAGGGCGCATCGTGCGCGGAGAGTGACGTCCGCTTCCCAAATCTAACAACTGCCGTCCGGCTCTAGCTACTACTGTCCCGCGCGTAGTGGGGAAAGATTCAGGCGGCCGGGAGCCTTTTTGGGTGCGCCTTCCGGGCCGTAGACGAGATCGGGGCCTCCGTCGGACTTCGACGACGCTTCGGCCAGGGTCGCTGCCAGAGCGCGATAGGAGCGGCTGATTTCGGGGCCATCCTGCAGGACCACCGGCGTGCCGTGGTCAATGGAAGGCGAGACGGCCTGGAAAGAGTTGGGGATCTTCCACAAGACCTTGCAATTGGTGACCTGCTCGACATCCACGTCGGTGAATCCTGGAATCTTCTTGTAGCGATTCAAAACCATGCGCAGACGGTCCCGGCCGGTGCCGGCTTCGAGGAAGGTGTGAATGCGTCCAGCGCTCCAGAGAGAAACCACATCGGTCTGCGCGACGACGAGTACGGCGTTGGAAAGATCAGAAAGGAGGTGCGTAGTGGAATCGAGACGACTGGAGACGTCCACGACGACGAAGCGATAGTGATTAACCAGGAGATCGAAGAGGCGGGCGAGTTCGCCGGGAGTGGGTTCGGTGGAAGAGGGTTGCTGCGGTCCAGCCAGAAGATGCAAGCCCTCTTTGGTGGGAGTCATTAGGCCATCGAGCAAAGAGACGTCGAGGCGGTGAAGATTCTGCAGGGCGTCGAACACGCCGAATTGAGGGCGCAAGTTGAGATGAAGAGAGGCGTGGCCGATGGGAGCAAAGTCGACGAGAACCACATTGCCGTGAGACTGCTGCAGCGCTACCGCGGTATTGACTGCGGTGGTGGTGCATCCCGCGCCTCCCTTGGCACCGAGGTAGGTAAATACGCGGGCCTTGCCCGCGCCTCCGAGAGTGCGGGTGCGGGAAGAACTGAAGCGGGTGAGAGCTTCGAGCAGCGGTTCGGAGCCAGCCGAATGATCGAGATATTCTCCGGCGCCGGCGCGCATGCTGGCAACAATACTGGCGGGATGTGTCATCTCGCCGTTGGCGAAGATGGCAATCTGCTGAGTGGTGGCGCGAATCAGTTCGATGGTACGAATGGCGCGCTGGGGGTCACGCGCGGGAATGTCGACGATGACGACTTCGGCACGAGAATCCTGAAGCTGGCGGAGGATGGCGTCGGTGGGGCCGGCGGGAAAGCCGTGGTGGCTGAACACCGCCTGTCCCAGGCGACTCGCTTCCAGACGATTTTGCAACGCGGAAAGGTGGTCCTGGTCCTCGGTGAGGAGGGCGACGGCGATGCCATGCATAGCGCGGTTCTCGCTGATTTCTCTCGGTGTTTGCATGTTAGAAAGAGAAGCTGCTCCCCGCCAAGTGACCTAGGTAATGGAACGAAAACGTGCAGGCACCCGATCCGCGCGAAAGCTCAGGCAACGCAAACCCATGATGAAAGTCCGGGAGGAAGGCACAACGTAGACGAATCGGAACTGTTCCGCCCCTATTGCAGGTCATTGTAAGACAAGATTGCGAAGTTGAAAAGCTACTTCGCTGCGAGCGAAGAAAATATTTAGGACCCCGCCGGACGACACCGGACAATACCCGAGAATAGACGGCGGAGGGCTGCGAGAGCGGCCTCGGTTTGGAATCGAGTTGGTTCAGCCCAGAACGGGACGAGCGGAAGACGGAGCCACCGGCTGGTCTTCGTCACGGTGCGAGTGAAGGCTCGAGACCCGGGGGAACGTGGCGGAAGACTGGGAGGACTCGGGGAGATATTCGTAGCCCTCGAGGCGAACCGCGACTCCGATTTTGGCTTCGGCACGAGAAGAGTCTGAAGTCGCTGTGGCGGAAGGCCGGATCACTCGCAAAATGCGGCCCCGACAGCGTACGGGCATGCTCTCGCCCAGGGTGATCTCGGACGGCATCCGGAGTGTGATTTCGATTTCGGCGCCTGCTGTAAGCGGAGCGTCGGTGAAGAAGAAGACTCCGCGCGAGCTCAGATCCTGCGTGAATCCGACGCCTTCCAGTGAGGTTGCGGGTTGGCGGAGAGCGAGCGGAAGAAGGTAAGGAAACCGCTGCCCGACACGGCGTTCAACTCCAACTGGAGGAGTGGTCATAAGTGGCGTCCCATCCTTTGCCGAATCGCCCAAAAGCGCAGGCGTTACTTTAGCGCAAGGCGGGCCAGAAGAGAAGCGCCAAGTTCGTAGAATTTCATCCCGTTCCCAAGCCGTTCATACTTTTAGACTTAGCGAGAAGGGCTCGGGCGCAAAGGTTGCCCGCAAAGGGATATCAGGCTGGGGAGAAAATTCCCAGGCGGTGAGTTTCGCGGCGAGCGGTGAATGCTCACGATATAGTAGTGCACAAGATGGCGCGTCGTCATCCAAAGTGACCGTGGCTGAGCCGAAAATTTCCATCCAAGAGAACGCATCTGGGAACGGCGAAGCTACGCCCGAGAGCCGCAGAATGCGCTGGCAGGCGGCCGGACGCGCGCTGCGGCATCGCAACTTCCAGCTTTTTTTCAGCGGACAACTGATTTCCCTGATCGGCACGTGGATGCAGACCGTGGCGCAGTCGTGGCTGGTGTACCGCCTGACGGGCTCGGGGTTGAAGTTGGGCGCGGTAGGATTTGCCAGCCAGATTCCGGTTTTCCTGTTTGCTCCCCTCGGCGGCATTGTCGCGGATCGCAGCAACCGCAAGCACGTGGTCATCGCGACCCAGGTTGCATCGATGCTGCTGGCGTTCGTGCTGGCGGCGCTCACACTCACGCACACGGTACAGGTGTGGCACATATTCGTGCTGGCGGCGCTGCTGGGGGTGGTGAATGCGTTCGATATCCCCGGACGGCAGTCGTTTCTGGTGGACATGGTGGGCAAGGAAGACCTGATGAATGCCATTGCGCTGAATTCTTCCATGTTCAACGGGGCCCGCGTGATTGGGCCGGCGGTAGCGGGAGTTCTGGTGGCGAGGCTGGGCGAAGGCTGGTGCTTTTTCGTGAATGGCGCCAGCTACATTGCGGTCATCGCCGGATTGATGTTGATGAATGTGCATGCTCCGGCGCGGGTTTCGGCCAAGGCGTCGCCTTGGGAGCACATGCTCGAAGGATTCCAATTCGTGAACCGCACGGCGCCGATTCGAGCCCTGATGGTACTGCTGGGGCTGGTGAGTATGACGGGCATGCCGTATGTAGTGCTGATGCCTATTTTTGCCGACAAAATATTGCATAACGGTGGGCAGGCGTTCGCGTCGCTGATCGGATCGCACGATTTGGGAGCGGTGCGGCTGGGCATCTTGATGGGCGCAGCGGGTGTGGGAGCGCTATTGGGGGCGCTCACTTTGGCTGTGCGCACGGGCGTGAAAGGCTTGGGGAAATGGGTGTCGGTATGCTGCGCCGGGTTTGGCGTGAGCCTGATGCTGTTTGCGTTTTCGAAATCGTTCTGGGTGTCGGTGCTGCTGCTGATGCCGGTGGGATATTTCATTATGCTGCAGATGGCGTCGTCGAACACGCTGATCCAGGTGATGGTGCCTGACGCTCTGCGCGGGCGGACCATGGCGGTTTATTCGATGATGTTCATGGGGATGGCGCCGATGGGAGCGCTGCTGGGCGGAGCGTTGTCGGACCGGCTGGGCGCTCCGCTGACAGTCGCAATCGGTGGGCTGGCATCGGTGTTGGGAGCGTGGTGGTTCGACGTGCAGTTGCCTAAGATTCGCGTGGAAGCGCGGCAGTTGATCGTCGCGCAGGCGATGGCGGGCGGAGAGCCGGCGGAAGAGATGACGACGCCGGTAGCGGAGGAGTAGGCACGAACTGGCGTTGGGAGAACCTGCGTGCTCGTCATCGGCGCACTGGAGGCGCACTGGAGGCTCTGTCCTTAGCAAGTTAAAATGTCCGGTTTTCTTAGCACACGATATGTCCGGTTTCATAGTTAACCAGCAGCAGTCGGGGCTGTGGGAAAGTGGGAATCCCGCGCAGTTTGCGGGATTTCC